>Ga0209654_1001037_pt1 | contig 23589 bp, 24 predicted proteins | sample SaaInl1SG_22_DNA_FD_184646 | JGI IMG/M metagenome (GOLD analysis project Ga0209654, IMG submission 184646) | Marine microbial communities from expanding oxygen minimum zones in the Saanich Inlet - ESP_161SG_22_DNA (SPAdes) (version 2) | ecosystem: Environmental > Aquatic > Marine > Intertidal... | reverse complement strand
CCAGGATATTGCCCGCTTTGATGCGCTGGCACAAGAATGGTGGGATCCAAATGGTGCGATGCGCCCTTTGCATCTATTTACCCCTGTCCGCATAGACTATTTACGGCGCACCGCCCGTCATGCCGGCCTGACCGATAAGGCCGGGCGTCTGGAAAATCGGGAAATTCTGGATATTGGGTGCGGCGGCGGCTTGCTGGCAGAGCCTATTGCCCGGCTTGGCGCAAAACTTACCGCCATTGATGCCTCTGAAGGGGCCATTGCGGCCGCAAAAGCCCATGCAAGCCAGCAAAATCTGGCAATAGATTACCGCCAGACCAGCTCGGAGATATTGGCGGCCGAGCAGGAATATCAGGCACGATTTGATTTTATCTATGCCTCGGAAGTCATCGAACATGTTACTGACCGGCCAGCCTTTTTAGCCGCGATGGTCAAAATGCTAAAGCCGGACGGGGTCATCGCCATCACCACGATAAATAAAAGCCTGCCATCTTTATTGCTGGCAAAATTTGCCGCGGAATATCTGTTGCGTATTGTACCGGCTGGCACCCATCAATTCAGCCAGTTCGTCTCGCCGCAAACCTTGCGCGCAGAATGTGGCGATGCCGGCATATTAATAGATGATATCACCGGCTTTGCCCCGGATTTAACAGGCGGTTTTCGGATGACATCCATGACAGCGATAAATTACGGCCTGTCCGGCCAGCTTCGCTAAGGCTTTTTTTTCAAAGATAAACCCTAATGTTCCGGCGGCAGATCCGGCAGGGGCATAATGTCCACCCCCTCTTCCAGCAATTCTTCGGTTTCCTGTCTGGTACAGGTGCCGTAAATATTATTTTCCTCTGCTTCGCCTTTATGGATTTTGCGTGCCTCTTCGGCAAATTTATCGCCGACATTGGTGAATTCCGATAACGATAAAACTGTTTTGCGCAATTGCTGAACGGCCATCCGCAGGGCGGTATGATAGGCCGCCCCCTCCGGGCTGCCAGAGGCCATCACAGCAGCAGGTGCAGAAACAGGTTTTTTGTCCTCTATCCCCGCAACAGGGGCTGATTGTGCCGCTTTTTCCGCGATACGGGCTTTTGTCTTTGGCGTGGAAAGATTAGGGGCTGACAGCTGTTTTTTCACCTCGAGACTGCCACAATAGGGGCAATCTATCAGCCCTTTTGCGGCTTGCTCTCCCAGCGCATCTGCACTTGCGAACCAGCCTTCAAATTCATGGCTATTTTCACATATAAGCGCAAATTTCTTCATCTTCCTCTCTTATCTCAATTCCCGGACTCAATTCCCGGCCAGCAAATTCCCGGACTCAATTTCCGGACTCAATTTCCGGACTCAATTTCCGGCCAGCCTCACAGGAGGATTTGGTTACAGCTTGCCATGGCAATGTTTATATTTGCGCCCGGAACCGCACGGACATGGGGCATTGCGTGGCACTTTGCTATCGGCGATGGCTGCACCTGCTTGCGGTGGCGGCAGCGCATCTTGTGTCTCTGCCCCTGTATCGGGCGATTGAACCTCAACATGCGAGAGCGCCAGCGTCACCGTCCGGCGCATAGAGCCCAGCATAACTTCAAACATATTAAAGGCTTCCCGCTTATATTCATTTAGCGGATCTTTTTGGGCATAGGCACGCAGATTAATGCCCTGGCGCAATTGTTCCAGCTGCAATAAATGTTCTTTCCATTGCTGATCCAGCACTTGCAGCAGAAGTGATTTTTCGGCCATCCGCATTATTTCAGGGCCAAAGCGTACCGCCTTTTCTGCCATATAGCTATCAGACAGATTTTGCAGCCGCTCTGTTATTTCTTCATCGGCTATGCCATCTTCGGCAATCCAGTCCGAGGCCGGTATTTCCAGCCCCAATATTTGATACGATGCGCCTTGTAATTTTTCGCCATCCCATTGGTCAGCAAAGCTGCCTGCCGGAATAGCCTCCTCGACAATTTGAAAGATAGCATCATAGCGCATCTCGCGCACCGTTTCGCTGACATCTGCGGTATGCATAATCTCGCGCCTCTGGGCAAACACCACCTGGCGCTGATCATTCATCACATCATCATATCGCAGCAATTGTTTACGAATTTCAAAATTATGGGCTTCAACCTTGGATTGGGCTTTTTCCACGGCTTTGTTGATCCAGGTGTGGGTAATCGCCTCGCCTTCTTCCAGCCCCAGCTTTTGCAGCATACCATCCAGCCGCTCGGAGCCGAAAATACGCATCAGATCATCTTCGAGCGATAAAAAGAATTTTGACGCGCCCGGATCGCCCTGACGCCCGGTACGACCGCGCAGCTGGTTATCAATACGGCGGCTTTCATGGCGTTCTGTGCCCATCACATACAACCCGCCAGCCGCAAGGGCTTTTTCTTTCAGTGTTTCAATTTCGCTGGCAACCCGCCAGCCGCGAGGGCTTTTTCTTTCAGTGTTTCAATTTCGCTGGCTATTTTTTCTGCTTTTTTGGTATCTATCTTGCCATCTGCGCCAGTGGCTTCTTCGGCAATGCGCATATCATAATTGCCGCCCAGCTGAATATCTGTGCCGCGTCCGGCCATATTGGTTGCGATGGTTACCGCACCCGGCACACCTGCCAGCGCGATAATCTTTGCCTCTTCTTCATGGAAACGGGCATTCAAAACCTTGTGGGTAATCTTGCGCGCACTCAATGCCCTGGACAGCAATTCCGATTTTTCAATACTGACTGTCCCAACCAGAACAGGCTGGCCTTTTTTCTGAGACGCCTCTATCTGGGCAATAACCGCACCATCTCTCTCTTTAGAGGTGCGATACACCTCATCATCTGAATCGATGCGTGATACAGGCCGGTTGGTTGGAATAGCGGTGACTTCCAGCTTATAGATCTCTGAAAATTCCCCGGCTTCGGTAAGGGCGGTGCCTGTCATTCCTGCCAGCTTGTCATACAGGCGGAAGTAATTTTGATAGGTAACCGAGGCCAGCGTTTGATTTTCTGGCTGAATCGCAACCTTTTCCTTGGCTTCGATCGCCTGATGCAAGCCATCTGAATAGCGCCGGCCATCCATTGCCCGTCCGGTAAATTCATCAATAATCGTCACCTGTCCCTGGCGCACCATATAATGCGTATCGCGCTGGAATAATTTATGCGCGCGCAAAGCCTGGGTCATGTGATGCAACAGGCTGACATTGGCAATATCATACAGGCTGCCTTCGGTCATCAGCCCGGCTTCTATCAATAATTCTTCGGCATGCTGCACGCCTGTTTCGGTAAAGGTAACCGAGCGTGCCTTTTCGTCCAGTTCAAAATCTTCTGGTGTTAGCGCGCCTATCAGACCGTCCACGCCGACATATAGCTCGGTAGAGGTTTCTGCAGGGCCTGAGATAATAAGCGGTGTTCTGGCTTCATCGATCAGGATAGAATCAACCTCATCCACAATGGCAAAATGATGGTCGCGCTGAACCATATCCTCAAGCGAGAATTTCAGATTATCGCGCAGATAATCAAAGCCAAATTCATTGTTTGTGCCATAGGTTACATCACATTGATAGGCGCGGCGACGCGCATCATCATCCAGCCCTGCCACAATACAGCCAACACTCAAACCCAGATATTCATAAACCTGTCCCATCCAGCCCGCATCGCGGCTGGCCAGATAATCATTGACCGTTACCACATGCACGCCCTTGCCAGACAACGCATTCAGATAGACCGCCAGCGTTGCGACCAGCGTTTTACCCTCGCCTGTTTTCATCTCGGCAATGCCGCCCTGATGCAGGACAAGCCCGCCTATCAGCTGAACATCAAAATGGCGCTGTCCCAATGTCCGGCGCGCGGCCTCTCTGACAGTGGCAAAGGCGTCTATCAGCAGATCATCTTCGCTTTGCCCGGCTTTCAGGCGTTCACGAAATTGTTCTGTCATGCCTTTCAAGGCATCGTCACTCAGCGCGGAAAATTCTGATTCGCGTGTATTTACATCAGCAATTCGGGCTTCCAGCCTTTTAATTTCACGGCTGTTGGAATCCCCAAACAGGCTTTTCGCCAATCCTGAAAACATCTCATTCCTTCCTTGCTCTTGAACAGCTAAGAGCATCGCTGACCAGATCAGCGTTCATCCTGCGCAAGCCGGTTAAAAAGCTACCTCTTGCAGATAGGCATTCACCCTGCTTTTGTCAAATAAAAGCAAGGCCAGAACAGCAAATCTTGCAATGGCTGGAAAGAAAATAATCCTGGAATTTCATCCAGAGACCGCAAATACCGGAGATGGTAAATACCAGAATATGGCAGCTGGATAGATGAAAAAACCGGTTAGCGGTTATTGCTGTTCCTGTCTGTGTTATGCTAGCAACAACAAGAAACACTTCGCCGGGTGAATGACAACAGGCGCTTTGCTGGCATTTGACAGCCAAAAGCTGATATTACGCGCACCAAAACCAAGAGGATGAGAGATGAAATTTTCCCCCTTACTGACCATCACCAAAATATGCGCCAAAATATGCGCCAAAACATACTTGCCCGTTTTGGTTCTCGCAGGCGGCCTTGTGATGGCAGCCCCCGCCCCAAACGCCTTTTCACAGGAAAGAATATTGGTCGCAAAGCTGAATGGCGAGGATATTTATCTGGATGAGGTATTGCGCCTTGTGGAAAAATTGCCAGAAGAGGTTCGCCAGCAACCGCTGGAAGCCTATTTTGACCGTCTGGTAGATGATATTGTGGATTCCAGACTTGCCGCTACAGCCGGCAATGACGCAGGCCTCACCAATGATGAACGCGTTATAGAGCAGATGAGCATCGCTGCCCAGCGCGTCCTGGCCGAAGCATGGATCAATAGCGAATTACGCAAATCCATCACAGATGAAGCGGTTCAGCAAGCCTATGATATTTTTGTTGCAGATGAGCAATCCCGCCATGAAGTGCGCGCGCGCCACATTCTGGTCAAGGATAAGGCTGAAGCAGAAGCGGTAATTTCAGAATTGCAGGGCGGGGCAGATTTTGCCGAGCTGGCAAAAAAACGCTCTACCGGGCCAAGTGGGCCAAATGGCGGCGATCTGGGCTATTTCCCGCGCGGGGCGATGGTACCCGCCTTTGAAAGTGCTGCCTTTGCGCTGGAAGCTGGCAGCTTTACCCAAACCCCGGTGCAAACCCAGTTTGGCTGGCATATTATTCTGGTCGAAGAAAAACGTATTGCCGAAGCCCCGACAATTGAAGAGCTTGCCCCGCAATTGCGGCAGAATTTAATCTCTCAAAATCTGGGACGATTGCTGGATAGCTTGCGCTCAAATGCCAGGATAGAACGCCGGCCTTTTGCCGATATCCGTCTGGAAGCCCAGGCCTCTGCCGCTAATTAGGCTTTATTTTAAAGCCTGTTTTATATGCTCTGCCCGTGAATTCAGGAAGTGCCGAATATGACCGATATCTCTCCACTTGCGCCGGCCGGTTTTCCGGATATGCCTGTCATTGCCGGCTTGTCGCTTGCGACGGCCGCGACCGGTATGCGCTACAAGGGGCGTGATGATTTAATGCTATTGCTGGCAGAAGAAGGGGCCGTTTTTGCCGGCTGTTTTACCACCAGCCAAACTGCCTCTGCCCCTGTCCATCTCTCGCGCCGCGGGATTGCCAGCGGCCAGGCACGGGCGGTTATTACCAATGCCGGCAATGCCAATGCCTTTACCGGCAGCCGCGGCGAAGAAGCGATACATACCTATCGCACTCTATTTGCCGATGCGCTGAATATTGCACCGGAAAGTCTGCTGATTGCCTCAACAGGGGTGATAGGCGAAGTTCTGCAGGCAGATTTTATCCTGAAAATGAAGGATGAAATTATTCAAAAACTGGGTAGGTGCAGCTGGCACCAGGCCGCCGAAGCTATCCGTACCACCGATACTTTTGCCAAAGGAGCAACCACCCGCTTTGCGCTTGCCGGCACGCACATTACCATAAATGGCATTGCCAAGGGTTCTGGCATGATAGCCCCTGATATGGCGACCATGCTGGCCTATATCGGCACAGATGCGAGCATCCGCCAGGATTGTCTGCAAATTTTACTTAGCCGTGCGACCGAAAAAAGCTTTAATGCCATCACGGTCGATAGCGATACTTCGACCTCTGACAGCGTTTATTTGGCGGCTACTGGCCAGGCAAAACATACCCCCATCACCGACCCCGACAGCACAGAGGCAACGGTTTTCTATAACGCGCTGCTAGGTCTGTTAACCGACCTTGCCCGGCAAATTGTGCGCGATGGCGAGGGGGCAAGTAAATTTATCACTATCACGGTAACCGGCGCGCAATCAGATAAAGATGCCAAAAAAATTGCGCTATCTATCGGCAATTCCCCTCTGGTGAAAACAGCGATAGCTGGCGAGGATGCCAATTGGGGGCGGATTGTGATGGCGGTTGGCAAATCGGGCGCGCCAGCAGACAGAGATACCTTACAGATTAAAATAGGCGGCTATCTGGTCGCTGAAAATGGCGCAGCAGCAAAGGGCTATGAAGAAGGCCCGATTGCCCGGCATATGCAAGGCCAGGAGATAGATATCGAAGTGGATATCGGGCTGGGCGATGGCATGGCCACCATCTGGACGTGCGATTTAACCCATGGCTATATCTCCATCAATGGTGATTATCGAAGCTAGCAGAAAGCCCCTTTTATCGCCATGTCGGATAAACCTGTCCTTATTGTTCCAGCTATCGCGCTTGTGGATACAGATAACCGCATCCTGCTGGCCCAGCGCCCGCAAGGCAAAGATTTTGCCGGCTATTGGGAATTTCCGGGCGGCAAGATAGAAAAAGGGGAAACCCCGGAAGCGGCCCTGATAAGAGAGATAAGAGAAGAGCTGGGCGTAGAGACAAAAGATAGCTGTCTTGCCCCGGTCAGCTTTGCCTCTCACCGCTATGAAGATTTTCACCTGATCTTGCTATTATATATTTGCCGGCGCTGGCAAAACACCCCGGAAGCGATGGAAGGCGGGCAAATTAAATGGGTGCGCGCAAACCGTCTGCGTGATTACACTATGCCGCCTGCAAATGGTGAATTTATCGCGGTTTTGCAAGATTTACTGGGTGTCTGACAGATCAAATGCGTCCGAAAAACGGGTGGTCGCACTGCCTCTTTGCAAGGGGCGCGGCTGGCTGGCATCCGGTGCCCAGCCGGTAAGGGTAATCAGCTCAATACTGGCTTTAATCTGGCCATCATCGGTCGCAAAACGCTGGTGATAGATTTCGGCGGCGCGGAAAAAAATCTGTCTGCGAGTGAAATGAGACAGCTTGCCAAATTGGGCATTTTGCCCGCCCATACCCCGAATATCAGCCATTAACCGGAACATATCCGGATAGGTGATGGTTAATAATTCGGCATCGGCGACTGGCAGGGCAAATCCGGCGCGTTGCAACAGCCCGCCCATATCGCGAATATCGGCCATTGGCATACAGCGCGGGCTGACCCCGCCTGAAATCTCGCTCTCTGCCTCACTGAGACAAGCGCGCAATTCGCTTAAACTGCGCCCGCCCAGCAAATTCACAGCCAACAGCCCATCCGGGCGAAGAGCCAGACGCATTTGTGCAAGCAAGCCAGGCAAATCATTCATCCAATGCAAATAAAGAGCCGATAAAATCAGATCGCAACTGGCCGCCGCAACCGGCAGATATTCTTTCTGGCAAATAATTGCCTGCGCGTTTTTAGCCTGATCGGCGTTTAGGTTTTTTTGTGCCAGCCGGACAAATTCAGCAGCGTGATCCGCCTGTACCAGATGATAGCCCGTCGGCAGGGCAGGTATGTCAGATAGCGCTGCGGCCATCTGGCCTGAATGACAACCATAATCCAGAATCTCGACAAATTGACGGCGAACGATTTGCAGCCGCTCTATCAGCCTGTCTGTTGCCAATTCCTTTAGAAAGGCAAATTCAGAAAACCCTGCGGCGGCTTTATCGCGCTGGCGCACCCATCTTTTATGGTCAAAAATTTCCGGCGGTCTCTGTGTCATTATACTGCGTTGTTCCATAGCCAATGGTTTTTGATAGGGGCGCGATAATTTTTTTTAACGGCTTAACCTATAATTAACCTAACACGATATAGAATGGTGGGCAGGAGAAAACAAATGCTGGCTACACATACTCTGAATTGGCAGAAGATTTTTGCCCGTTTTTTCAATCTTGTCCTGCCGCAAGCCTGTCCGATTTGCCAGTCCTTTGTGACAGGAGCCGGGCTATGTTCAAACTGCTGGCACGATTTACGCCCGATTGCCGAACCCTGTTGTGCGGCCTGTGGTCGCCCGCTTGTTTATGCCATGCTGGACAGTTTATGTGCGCCCTGCCTGATAAAGCCTCTTCCCCTTCTTCGTATCAGAGCCGGATATTGTTATGATGCGGCATCGCGCCAGCTTATTCTGCCCTTCAAACACGCCGATAGAATAGATATCGCCCCGGTAATGGCCGCAATGCTTGCCCCTATATTTAAACAGCTGGCACATAAAGCTGATATCGCAATCCCGGTACCGCTTCATGCCAGGCGATATATAAAACGTCGATATAATCAGTCCGCTGAACTGGCACGCTGGCTATGTCAGCATCATGGCGGCAGGATAGAATTTGCCCCGCAATATTTGTTGCGCACCAAAGCCACCCCATCTATGGCAGGTATGACAAAATTCCGGCGAGAGCAAAATGTCCGCCGCGCCTTTGCCATCGCCCATCCAGAGGCAAAAGCCTGTCTGGCCGGAAAAAATATCTTACTAATAGATGATGTGATGACAACAGGGGCAACCCTGACAAGCTGTGCGCGAACCTTGCTAAAGGCCGGGGCAGGCTCTGTATCTGCACTGGTTTTTGCACGGGTGGTGTGATGCAGGCTTAAGGCCCCCCTTTTAGAAGCTATTTTTATCCGGCTCTTGTATTCCTGTGCCCGCCCTGCCATATCAGGCATGGATTAGTTAAATTTAAAAAGGCGCAAAAAATGACCGCTCCGCAAATTGATATTTATACCGATATGCTGTGCAGCTATTGCGCGCTGGCCAAACGTCTGTTGAAGGCAAAAAATATATCCTTTCATGAAATTGATGTGACCAGTGATAGCAACGCACGTGCCGAGATGCGCAAACGTGCAGAAGGCCAGCACACCGTACCGCAAATTTTTATTGATGGTCGGCATATAGGCGGGTATGACGCGCTGTATCTTCTCGACAAAAAAGGCCTGCTAGACCCGCTTCTGGCAGGGAAAAGTGACAATTTATCCAGCTAGAGAGCCTTTATGTCCGCATCTGCCCCCCATCCCAAAGCAGCCGTTTTGCAATATACCGCCAGAGGCAGCCATGATAAAACCCTGCCCATTGCCGAAGCCCTTATCACTGCGGCTGCCGAGGCAGGGGCAAAGATAATCTGCCTGCCGGAATGTGCAAATTTTCTGGCCGCTAACAAAGCCTCGCTAAAGGCAAATGCAGAAGAGGAAGCCAATAGCCCTTCTCTTGCGCTATTTACCCGCCTGGCAAAAAAACATCAGATAATTTTATCGGCTGGCTCGCTTATGATGGCAGGCGATATGAAAAAAATGGCGATGACAGGCTGGCCAATCGCAGCTTTCTGATAAATGAAACAGGGGAAATTGCCGCCCGCTATGACAAGATCCATATGTTTGACGCTGATGTTGGCGATGGCAAGGCTTACCGCGAATCAGACCATTTTCGCCCGGGCACAGAAATTGTGGATGCGCAGACCTCTATCGGCCATATCGGGCTGTCTGTCTGTTATGATGTTCGCTTTGCCAGCCTGTATCGCCAACTGGCGAAAAGAGGGGCAGAGATTTTAACCATTCCGGCTGCCTTTACCCGGACATCCGGCCAGGCCCATTGGCACGTATTGCAACGCGCACGCGCCATAGAAACAGGGTGTTTTGTGCTGGCCTCTGCCCAGATTGGCACCCATGATGATGGCCGCCAGACCTATGGCCATAGCCTGATTATCAACCCGTGGGGAGAGGTGCTGGCCGATGCCGGCACACTGGAAGAAGGCTTTGTGATGGCAGAGATAGATCTATCAGAGGTGGCGGCTGCCAGGCAAAAGATCCGCAATCTGCAACATGATCCCGATTATCGCTAGATAAGCGATTTATCGCCCATATTCAGATATTTTTGTTCGCGATCCTTTTTCAGCTCTTCCGGGCTCATCACCGATAAATCCTGTAGCTGGCTATCTATCGCATCGGCCAGATTTTGCAATGCGCGCGCAACTTCGCGGTGCGCCCCGCCCAGCGGTTCTTCGACAATCTGGTCAATGACACCCAGCTGATGCATATCCTGAGCGGTTAGACGCAAAGCCTCTGCTGCGGTTTGCGCTTTATCGGCACTGCGCCATAAAATAGAGGCACAGCCTTCAGGCGAAATCACCGAATATACAGCATGCTCAAACATCACCACCCGGTTACCAGCGGCCAGCGCAATCGCCCCGCCAGAGCCGCCTTCGCCCACAATAGCTGAAATCAGCGGTGTTTTCAGCCCCAGACAGGATTGAATGGAACGGGCAATGGCTTCGGCCTGGCCCCGCTCTTCTGCCCCGCGCCCGGGATACGCCCCTGCGGTATCCACAAAGCTGATAACCGGCAAATTGAACTGATTGGCCAAATCCATCAGGCGAATAGCCTTGCGATAGCCTTCCGGGCGCACCATACCAAAATTGCGTTTAACGCGCTGTTCGGTCGTGCTGCCTTTTTCTGTGCCCATCACAATCACAGGCCGGCCACGAAAACGTGCCATACCGCCAATAATCGCATAATCTTCGGCATAGGCACGGTCGCCTGACAGGGCGATAAATTCATCGAAAATTGTGTCGATTATCTGCACCATCTTCGGGCGTTCAGGATGGCGGGCAACCTGTACTTTTTCCCATGCGCCCAGCTTTTTATAGGTTTGTGCCAGCTCGGTATCGATACGCGATTGTAATTTGCCAATCTCTTCGGCGATATTCATGCCGGAATCGCCGCCCAAATGGCGCAATTCCTCAATTTTGCCTTCCAGTGCAGCTATCGGCTTTTCAAAATCCAAAAAGTGACGCATTTAACAAACCATTCATCTATCGACTATTTTTTTTGAAGATATACTGAGCTACCCTCTTAATCCCTTCTTTTACTTGTTTTCCGCATTTTTCGCAAGCGGGTGGGCACTAGCGACCAGCCCCTTTAGCCTGTCCGGGCGGGTGCGTGTATAGATTTGCGTGGTCGCAATATCAGCATGCCCCAGCAAGGCTTGCAAGGTGCGCAAATCTGCCCCTCTGTTCAGCATATGAGTAGCAAAGGAATGACGCAGAATATGCGGGCTAACCCGGCTGGCATCAATACCGGCTATCCGGGCAATTTTTTTTAATAACAGGCTAAAGGACTGGCGGCTCATCTCCTTATCCCGGCCGGATAATAGCTGATCTGTATGGGGTATCGGGCCATCCTTATCACGAAAAGCCAGCCAGTCCAGCGCCCGTTGCAGCGCCAGATCGGTAATGGGTACCAGCCGCTCCTTGCCGCCCTTGCCCGTTATCATCACCAGCCGCTCCTTGCCGCCCTTGCCCGTTATCATCAACGCCGATTTTTGCGGCGATATATCCTGAATTTTCAGCCCCAGCAATTCCGAGATACGCAAGCCGCCAGCATATAACAGCTCCAGCGCTGCTTCCATACGCAAATCATCTGGCGGCGGTAATTTTTGTGTGGCAGCCAGCAAGCCCAGCACTTCTTCTTCATCCAGGCTTTTTGGCAGGCTTTCTGGCAATTTGGGACTGTCCAGAAATTGTACAGGGTTATCACTTCGATAGCCATCTGCGACCATCCAGCTCATAAATTGGCGAAGGGTGCTTAGGCGCCTGGCACGGGTGCGCGGCAAAAGACCTTCTGCCTCCCAGCCTTTGATGAGCTGGCGCAAAGCCCGGGCATCCATATCCCGAAAATCTGTCTTTATCTGCCGGGCGGTAAGATGCAAATCTGTCTGATAGGCCAGCAAGCTATTTGCCGCTGCGGCTTTTTCAGCTGCCTGGGCTTGCAAAAAACGATTAATCAGCCGGGTCTGATCCTCAGGTAATGCTGTCATGTTTTTTTTGGTATCCCCTGCCCGTTTAGATAGATATCTGCGGCCCGTTAGGAAGCGACGGCAAAATTCGCCCGCAAAAGATGGGCCTTTACAATATCTTCTGCCAGCTGATCGGCCACAGATTGCAAGCCGACCTGTTGCAGGCTTTTGATAATTTCTGCGGCATCCACCGGCTCTATCCAGCCAAGTGCAACGGGCTGTACCAGCATGGAAGCCAGCAAGGCGGTTTCGGCAATATTCCCTTTTTCTGCCAACTGCCTTAACGCCAGAAGATGAGTCGGGGAAAGCCGGTGATAGGCCAATTTAACCGACCGGGGGGTAAATAAATCGGGTGCAGTATTTGTCAGCGTACCTGCCCAGTCCTGTTGCGGGCCAACAGAACCTTGTGCCTCCAGAATCGGTAATAAGGGCCAGGCATTGGCCATTTCCAAATCTTCTGCCTGCCAGCTTTGCCCCTTTGCTGCGGCCAGCACTTGTTTAACGCTATCCCCCATCTCCGAGCCTGCACTCAAGGCGGCCGGCAGCTCATCAGACGGGGCGGACAGGCTGAGAATAAGGGCAAAATCCTTTAGTACCTCTGCATCGATAGCCGGGGATGCCGGGCTATCTGCTGTCGGGCTATCTGCTGGCTGGCTATCTGCTGGCTGGCTGAGGCGTTGCTGAATAAGGCTGGCATAGAGATCCAGCAATAATTCTGGCCGGCCAGAGCGTATCTCTGTTTCAAAGGCGCGCCGGATCAGGATATTGGTATCGGCTTCCTTGCGCAAAGCCAGCCCAACCCATAAAGACGCGCTGACCAGCGCATCATGGCGGGCAGCGGTTTGCCCAAAAGCATCCTGGCCGTCCAATGTGGCCAAAGCCGCTTCGGCTGGCATCGGGGCTTGCAGCAAGGAGCGCCAGATTTGTTCGGTTGCGCCGCGTTTTTGCAAGCCGCGCTCCAGCATCATAAAGCTGGTCTTCAATGCGGCATCTGCGGCCAGATATCGAAAATTTGAGGCCGCCTGTATCATGGATGGCGGCATTTGCTCAAACGCTGCCAGCGAGATTTGTTCATGCGCGGCATCCATCAAAACCAGATCCACACTATCCAGCGTGGCCAGATCCAGCGATATATCTGCCTCGGAGCCAAGGAGCTTATCTACCAGCTGAAAGAAATTTACATCCTCCCCGCCGCTGGCTTTCAGAATATCTGCAGCAAAACGGGCATTATTTTTATCGCCTGCCAGTAGCGCACAAATAATGCGTGACTGATGCCAGAAATCATCCAGCGTCAATTGTGCATTTTTTTCGGCATCCCGGCAGGCCGTATCATCTGCCTGGCGGATCAGATCATATTCAACCTGCCAGCGTTTCCATTCTGCCCATCTATCCTCTTCTGGCAACATCCGCACAATTTCGGCCAGCGCATCAGATTGCCCGGCCGCTGCCAGCCAGTTCAGCCGTGTTGTGACCAGCTCTTCGGCAACCGACCCTGCCCCTTTTGGCGGCACAGCAGCGATTGCCATAATCTCAAAGGTCAGCTGACTTAAAATAGGCGCACTGCCCATCGCTGGCACATTACCGAGCAAATAAAGGGCTGTTTCCGCATCTGAATCAGACCAGATAAGCGCATTTAAATCATCGGAAAGGGTGGCAGCACGCTTTAGCCCGACAGAGGCCAGACTAACCCTGGAGACAGATCGCCGCGCAAGCGAGGTGGCCGGTAAATCACTACGGGATCGCACAAGGGCAGGCGTGCTGTCCTTTGCCGGCGTATCGGTTTGCTCTGCTGTGGCGGCATTTTGGGTTTCTGTCCGGGCGGCCGGGCCTGCCTCTTCTTGCTGAACATCCGGCAGAACAAAAATTTCACCTGCATTTGCTGTATCGCTGGCACTTGCTGTATCGCTGGCATTTGCTGTATCGCTGGCACTTGCCGCATCGCTGGCACGTGCTGTATCACCGATATCCGGGCTATCCGGGGCGGTCTGGCTATCGGCTGGAAGATTATCTGTCTTCGGCGCGGTTTGACCCAGCTGCAATAAATTTACCGGGGCATCTTCGCGCCCCTGTGCCGCGGCATGATGTGCCATAACCGGCAACACAAGGATAGCGGCACAAAAGGCGGCCATTCGCCCCTTTGACAGGCGGGTTCGGGCAGGTATCTGTCTATTGAACAAAGGTTTCATTTGGCACAACCTTTGTGATGATTTTCGTTGGCGCAGGAATATGCCAATTGGCCAGAAATACAGCCCCTGCTATGCCAAGGATAACAATAATCAGCAGTGTGACTTTCAACGCGTTCATTAACCCTCACCTCTTATCCTTTATCCGCCCCATTCATTGATATTTTTTGGCTTTTCTTTAACTTTTCTTAGGCTTTTCTTTAACTTTTCTTGGGCTTTTCTTTAACTTTTTTTAGGCTTTTTTCCTATCTGTCTTGCCATAGGCTATTGATTTTGGCAAATCTGCCTGAACGTCAAACCGGAATTGCCAGCCTGTTTGCTCCAGCCTGTTTGCTAGAGCAAAAATATGGCAGGGATAAGGCGAAAAAGATAAAAACCGAACTATCCTTCGGATATCGCGCACAAATCCTGTTCCTGGCCTCTTAACCAATGCCGGGAAATCAGCTATAGATAGGGCTGTTTTTACACCTCTTTTGGGAATATCCCGGTTTTTAAGCGTTTCACCATGTCTTTTTCTGCCTCACTGATAAAAAAATTCCGCTCTGATATTGATGGAGATTATCGCTGTCTGGATACACGGCCACTGGTACTGGTTGGCCTGATGGGATCGGGCAAATCGGCACTTGGCAAACGCTTGAGCGTTGCGCTGTCCCTGCCATTTATCGATAGCGATATTCTGGTCGAGGAAGAGGCCGGCATTTCCATTGCCGAAATTTTTGAACTGGCAGGCGAGGCCCGTTTTCGGGAAATGGAACGCCGGGTTATATTAAATGTGCTAGAGCAGGGAAGCTGTGTTTTATCTACAGGGGGGGGCGCCTTTTGCAATCCGGAAACCCGTGCCGCGATAAAGGAAAATGCGCGCAGCATCTGGATTGATTCCACGCCGGAAACCTTGTTATCGCGCATTGGCAATCCGGCTTCGCGTCCCTTATTGACCACAGGCGACCCGCTAGAGATTTTAACCCGATTGCGCCAAGAGCGTGCCGCTGCCTATTCAGAGGCGGATTTATGCATTCGCACAGGCAAGCAATCCCATCGAACAGCGATGAGAAAGCTGCTTGGCACATTAAGCGAGGCTGGCCATATTGAGCGCCTATTGCCCCACCCTGCCAGATGAACTAGATTTTTAAAGATGTCTGATACCATACAAAAAATTCATATCGCGCTACCGGCAAATAGCTATGATATCCTGATCGGTCGCAATCTGTTTGCCGCCGCGATGGCTGAACTTCTGCCCTTTATTGAAAATCGGCAAATTATCCTGATTTCTGATGAGCAGGTTGGCCCTCTTTATCTGGAAAAGATAGAAACTGTTCTGACCCCTCATGCGCGCAGCATCCATCGCGCCCTTGTTCCGGCCGGCGAAGCCAGCAAATCTTTTGCCTGTTTTGAAAAGCTGGTAAATGAGATATTGGCCTTGAATATCGACAGGCGTGCGCTGATTATCGCCATTGGCGGCGGGGTGGTGGGCGATCTGGCCGGCTATGTGGCAGCCAGCCTGCTGCGCGGGATAGATTTCATTCAGGTACCGACCAGCCTGCTGGCACAGGTAGATAGCTCGGTTGGCGGCAAAACAGGCATTAACACGCCGGCAGGTAAAAATCTGGTCGGGGCATTTTATCAGCCCAAAATGGTGCTGGCCGATATTGAAATGCTGTCCAGCCTGCCGCTTCGCGAATTAAAGGCAGGCTATGCGGAAATTGTGAAATATGGCTTGCTGGGCGATGCCGATTTTTTTGACTGGCTGGAAGTAAATGGCGCAGAATTGCTGGCGGGCAATCCGGATAAGCTGGCCGAAGCGGTGCGCATTTCCTGTCAGGCCAAAGCCGATATTGTGGCCCGCGATGAAAAGGAAGAGGGCCAGCGTGCGCTGTTAAATCTGGGGCATACTTTTGCGCACGCTCTGGAGGCAGAAGCCGGATATGATGGCCGCTTGCTGCATGGCGAGGCGGTGGCATGCGGCCTGCGGCTGGCCTTTGGATTTTCGCGCCATCTGGGGCTGTGTTCTGGCCAGGACGAGCAGCGGGTGGCTGGCCATTTGCACGGGCTTGGCCTGCCGGCCGCGCTGGGTGATTTGCCGGTCATCGCCGATATGACCAGTGCGCAAATCATCGCCCATATGCGTAAAGACAAAAAAGCCAGAGATGGGAAGCTGACCTTTATTCTGGTAGAAAAGATTGGCAAGGCGTTTGTTGAACATCAGATTGACGAGCAAAGCCTGCATGACTATCTGGAGAGCTGTCGATAATGTGGCTATCTCTTACAGGGCTAATCGCCCTTATCCTGTTATTGATTTTGATATCTGCGTTTTTCTCAAGTGCGGAAACGGCGCTGACGGCTGCTTCAGAAGCACGGATGCGCCAATTGGTCAAGCGCAAGGGCAATCGCCAGGCCGCACGGGTTGAAGCCCTGCAAACCAAAAGAGAACAGCTAATCGCGACAATTTTAATCGGCAATAATGCGGTGAATATTATGGCCTCGGCTCTGGCGACCTCTGCGGCGATTGCCCTGACAGGTGATAGCGGGGTTGCGCTGGCAACCCTGGTGATGACCATTATCATTGTGCTATTTGCCGAAGTGCTGCCAAAAAGCTATGCCCTCAATCATGCCGACAAGCTTTCCTTGCGCATCGCCTTGCCAGTGCAAATCGTTGTGTGGCTGCTAACCCCTTTGACCTGGCTGTTAAATTTGCTGGTGATGAAAATCCTGCGTACCGACAAAATGGGCGTTACCTCGCGCGAGGATGAGCTGCGCGGCCTGATAGATTTACATAGCCAGGACACCGATGCAGACGGGCGTGAAACCGGGGCGATGCTATCTTCGGTACTGGATTTGGGAGAAATTTCTGTTGAGGAAATTATGACCCACCGCGCATCTGTCAGTGCGGTCAATGCCGATGATGACCCGGAAGAAATTTTGCGCTTTGTGTTAAAATCGCCGCATACGCGCCACCCTGTCTATTCTGGCAAGCCGGAAAATATTATTGGCGTGCTGCATGTAAAAGCGTTGTTGCGAGCGATAGAGGAAAATAGCGCGCGCGATATCACCGGCCTTTCTGTTGCCGATATTGCGACCGAGCCCTATTTCATTCCTGAAACCACCCAGCTTTTTGCCCAGCTTCAGGCCTTTCGCAAACGGCGCGAGCATTTTGCCATTGTCATTGATGAATATGGCGATTTGCGCGGCATTGTTACGCTGGAAGATATTCTGGAAGAAATTGTGGGCGAAATTGATGATGAACATGATGAAGGGCTGTTGGAAGTAAAGCTGCAATCAGATGGCTCTTATATTGTCGATGGGTCGGTTACGTTGCGCGATCTGAACCGTATTCTGGATTTGGAATTGCCCGATGATAAAGCCTCAACCCTGGCAGGGCTTATCATTTATGAAAGCCGCCATATTCCGGCTATAGGCCAGGAATTCCGCTTTCACGGGGTGCGTTTTCGTATCCGTAACCGTTCCGGAAATCAGATTACCTCTATCCGGCTATGGTGTAGTGACAGCCCCCCGGATACCGCCTCTTGAATATTGGCCGCTAAAAACAGGCCCTTTTAAAAAAATAGAGCTTTGAATAAAATGGAGTATAAAATGAGCCTGTCTGCCCCTGCCAAAAGAGACGCCCGGCATTTGCGCCGTATATCCTGTCAGGGCTTTGCCAGAACAGATGGCTTGCTGGATATTGAAGGCGAGCTTATCGATACCAAACATTATGATTTTCCATCTGCGGCGCATGGCACAATCGCTGCTGGCAGTCCGATACATCATATGCAGGTGCGTATCACCATTGATTTTGATATGACCATTATCGCTGCCGAGGCGGTGACCTTGCATGGCCCGTATCATATCTGTCCAAAGGGGGCAGAAAATATCGGCGGGCTGGTCGGTCTGACCATTGGCCCTGGATGGAAGCGCAAGGTACAACAGGCCATTGGCGGGCCAAAGGGCTGTACCCACATCACCGAATTAATGGGGCCGATGGCCACCACCGCCTTTCAAACCCTGTATGGTGAAAAAGCTCGCCAGAGGCGCACGGCAGGTAATACAGATACATCCGATATTGAAACGCCGCTACCCTCGCTTGTTAATAGCTGTATTGCCTATGCCGAAGAGAAATAAAGGCAAAAAAGAAACAGCGGCTGGCTAGCTGCGCTGGCTAGCTACGCTGGATAGTGATTTGCAGGGCGTGAACAGGCCCTGCCAGCAAGTCTGCCACCGCCTGATTAACGGCCCGATGGGCAGCCACTCTGCTTAACCCTGCCAGTTTTTCTGCGCCGATGGTGACCTCAAAATGGCTTTGCCCGCCAGGGCGCGCCCCGGCATGACCGGCATGTTGCCAGCTGACATCCTCTACGTGCAGGAAATGGGGGTGCAAGCGCTCTGTCAGGCGCGCTTCTATGGCTTGTTTTACGCTATTTTCGCCAGATTCGGACATTTTGCACCACCATGCTAAACTTGAAGGATATAAAGGGGTTTTGTTGTAAACTAAAATATAGCAAAAAACCCCTGAACAGAAACTTGTATTCACGTCTTTGAACCCTATAGTCTAGGCTTATGAGAACAAAACGCCAGATAAAAGAGCCGTTGAAGCTAAAAGAGGTGAGCCAGCCCATATCAGAAGATGGCACGCGTATTTGCATGGCAGAGGGCTGTATGTGTGATGCCCCCTATCCGGCGCCGCGCAACCGTTCACAATTGCGTAGCTATATCTGGTTTTGCCTGGATCATGTCCGCCATTATAATAGCAGCTGGAATTATTATGACGGCATTGAAGGGGCGGCGATGGAAGAGGAAATTCGCCGTGCCACTACCTGGGAGAGGCCAAGCTGGAAATTTGGTACAGGCCCATCGGCGGCGGCGGCCTCATCGGAACCCTTTGACGACAAGTTCGGATTTTTTGATACAGAAAACCAGCGCCCGCATCCGGCAATGAACGGATTAAGTGCAGAAGAAAAAAAGGCCTGGGCGCTGTTTGATCTATCGCCGGATACAGATATGGCAGATGTGAAAAAACGCTATAATGAATTAGCCAAATCCCTGCATCCTGATCATAATGGGAATGACCCGAAGGCTGAGGAAAAACTGAAAGAAATCAATCTCGCCTATTCTGTCTTGCGTAAAAACGCTATGAAGGAAAAAATCTAGCATTATACAAATTATTTAGCTTCTTATTTGCCTTTCCCCTCATTGGCTGATAAGTCCTATTTTGTAAAAGATAATGACGCTTTGCCGGAGAATAATGAATGTCTGCTGAAACAACCCATGGACAAGCTGCGCATGAAATGAACGCCCCTGATAGCGAGGTCAATGTGCGCGATGTATTTGGTCTGGATATCGACATGCGCGTACCGGCCTTTTCAACCGGCTCTGCCTATGTGCCGACTATCGATCCTGATTACCAGTTTGACCATGATACCACTCTGGCTATTCTGGCCGGCTTTGCCCATAATCGCCGGGTGATGGTACAAGGCTATCACGGCACCGGCAAATCCACCCATATTGAACAGGTGGCCGCGCGGCTGAACTGGCCATGTATGCGCGTTAATCTGGACAGCCATGTCAGCCGAATTGACCTGGTCGGCAAGGATGCAATTGTCCTGAAAGATGGCAAGCAGGTAACCGAATTTAAAGAAGGCATTTTGCCCTGGGCATTGCAAAACCCTGTGGCGCTGGTGTTTGATGAATATGATGCCGGGCGTGCGGATGTGATGTTTGTTATCCAGCGTGTTCTGGAAGTCGATGGCAAGCTGACCTTGCTGGATACCAGCCGGGTGATTACCCCGCATAAACATTTCCGCCTGTTTGCCACCGCCAATACCGTTGGTCTGGGCGATACAACCGGCCTGTATCATGGTACCCAGCAGATAAATCAGGGGCAGATGGATAGATGGTCTATTGTCACCACCCTGAATTATTTGCCACATGAAGATGAGGTCAATATTATTCTGGCCAAGCAAAAAGCCTATCAAAATGATGCCGGCAAAAAGCAAATCGACCAAATGGTGCGGATGGCCGATATGACACGCAAAGGCTTTATGGCGGGAGATTTATCCACGCTGATGTCGCCGCGTACGGTGCTGACATGGGCGGAAAATGCGCTGATTTTTGATGATATCACGCTGGCCTTCCGGCTGACATTCCTGAATAAATGTGACGAGATTGAGCGGCCAACTATCGCTGAATATTATCAGCGTGTATTCGGAGTTGACCTGCCAGAAGCCCCTGCCGCTGCGCAAAAAGCCTCTTAAAAAAAAGATAGGATAAAAGAGCAGGAAAATTTTCGTGAGCAAGCCAGACGACCAGTCCGATTTTCTGAAAGCCAATGCCGCGGCCATGCGCGCGCTGGCAGGCGGTGTGGACAGACAGGTGCGCTATGCCGGACAGGATACCCATATCGGCAAAACAGAGATCAGGCTGCCTGCCCTGCCAAGAGAGCGTAGCCGTGCGGCCCGAAGTGATAGCCGGGGGGCAGCTGATTCTGCTGGTCTGTGGCTGGCCCATCACAATGAAAAAACCCATCGCCAGCTCTGTCCAACCGCCCCGGCGGCCAAAGCGATTTTTGACGCAGCAGAACAGGCACGCGTAGAGGCAGTTGGCGCAAACCAGATGGAAGGGGTGCGCCATAATTTGTCTGCAAAGCTGGATAGCCGCTATACCAGCATGCCCATTGGCGCGCCTGAATCAGGCGATGATAGCGCCATTGTCGAAGCGGTGCGGCTGGTGGTACGCGAAGCGCTGACAGGCGATGCCCCGCCAGCCTCTACGGCGATGGTGATGGATTTATGGCGTCCCTGGATAAAAGCGCGTGCAGGCGATCTGCTGGAGGAGATGCGCGATGCCGAGGGCGACCAACAGCAATTTGCCGATTTATCCAAACGCCTGATTACCGTCCTGCAATCAGAGATGGGCGATACAGCTGAAAATAACGAAGATGGCGATGATGCCGATGATGGCAGTCAGGATAATAATGAAGATGGCTCTTCTGATGAGGCGCAATCTGCAACCGGCGAGGATGACACATCAGATGAGGATGGTCAGAGCCTGGAACAGGATGGGGATGCGGCCGGCATGGCATCGGAAGAGGCCGCAGAAATGGAATCTGACTCCGATATGGACGGGATGACCGATGGCGAGACCCCGGGCGGTGAGCCGGGCGAATCACCCTATAAAACCCAGCAAAATGAAAATCCATATAAAATCTTTACCTCAGAGTTTGACGAAGTGGTGGATGCAGCCGATTTATGTGATCCGGCCGAGCTGGAGCGGCTGCGCTCTATGCTGGACAGGCATCTGGAAAATCTGCATCAGATGATCGGCAAGCTGGCAAACCGCCTGCAGCGCAAATTAATGGCCTTTCAAAACCGCACTTGGGAATTTGATCTCGAAGAAGGGATGCTGGATGCGGGCAAATTGCACCGTGTGGTCACCCAGCCTTTCAGCGCGTTATCCTATAAACAGGAAGAAGATACAAAGTTTAAAGATACGGTTGTTACCCTGCTTCTGGATAATTCCGGCTCGATGCGCGGACGGCCTATCACTATCGCAGCCGTCACCGCAGATATCCTTGCCAGAACGCTGGAGCGTTGCGGGGTAAAGGTTGAAATTCTGGGCTTTACCACAAAGGCATGGAAGGGCGGAATGTCACGCGAAGCATGGCAGGCGGCTGGCAAACCCGCCATGCCGGGCAGGCTAAATGATTTGCGCCATATTATTTATAAATCTGCTGATCAGCCTATGCGCCGGGCGCGCAAATCGCTTGGCCTGATGTTGCGCGAAGGTATCTTGAAAGAAAACATCGATGGTGAAGCCCTGGTTTGGGCGCATGATCGGCTGATAGGACGCCATGAAGACCGCAAAATCATGATGGTGATTTCCGATGGCGCACCGGTGGATGATTCGACCCTTTCCTCGAATAGCGGCAATTATCTGGAAAAACATTTGCGCCATGTGATTAACATGATCGAAACCCGCTCGCCGGTGCAATTGCTGGCGATAGGTATCGGCCATGATGTAACCCGCTATTATAAAAGAGCGGTGACCATTACCGATGTGGATCAGCTTGGCGGAACTGTTATGGCTGAATTGGCTGATTTATTTGATGAAGACAAGAAAAAATCCAGCCTTGGCCGATTTAAACGCTAGAGCTGATTTCCCCTTTTAAGAGGAAGCAGATAATAAAAAACCCCGCTTGATACCTGGCGGGGTTTTGTCTTTGCAAATAGCCTGTTTTTGCTTTTTTTTACGCAGCCTGTTTTTGCTTTTTTTACGCAGATTGCGCGGCCAAAATCTCACGCTTCAGGGCGCGGGCATCATCTGCCAGCTCGGCATTGCGGGCTTGCAATAAAAATGCATCCAGACCGCCATGTTTTTCAACTGTACGGATAGCGCTGGTAGAAACGCGCAAGCTTACATTACGGCCCAGAATTTCTGAATTCATGCTGGTGCGCTGAAGATTTGGCAGAAATTTACGACGTGTACGGTTATTTGCATGGCTGACATTATTGCCAGACATCACGCCTTTACCTGTAATTTGACAACGCTTTGACATTGTATTCCTCATCGCGGCTATGCCGCTTTTTGTTCAAACATAAAAAATATCGTTCGAGTTTATACTGCCTAATGGCTGTCAGGTCAAGCAATTCTGTATATTTGCTGGCCATCCATACCCCGGAAAGTACCGCCCTTGCCCGCTATTTTACCCTCATTTTTTTTAAAATCAGCCCGGATGAGATAAAAATAATCTCCATCCCTTTACTTAAATTTAACTTCTTTTTGCTAGAGTAATGGAATGACAGCGAATATAGACAGGCTAATCAAACGAAATGTGACCTTGCAGGACAGGCGTACCTCTGTTCAGCTGGAATCCTATGTCTGGCAATCTATTGATGCCATCTTATCCATAGAATCAATCTCTTTGCCTTTATTATGCTCGGAGCTGGATCAACGGCGCGGCGACTTTCAGCTTGCCAGCTCTATTCGTCTGTTTGCCCTGATTTATTTTCGCACCCTTAGCACCTATTTTCATGATGAGACAGGCGATAGGGATATGCTGCACAGTCCCAAACCGCATAATTTCAACTGTTTTATCAGCTCTTTGAAACAATTTTCGAAATATGCGCGGCATGCAAAAGCGCCTGGTCAGCAGAAAGCCTCTTCTGTGTTATCTGATTTACCTGATCCAGCCCGTCCGCAATCATCATTGCCTTAAGCTGGCGTAAAATCTGCCCCACAATATACGGCCCCTGCAAGGCAAGTGCGGTATAAAGTTGCAACAGATTTGCCCCAACCAGCAGCCGGGCATAGGCCTGCTCGGCGCTGGCAATGCCGCCTGCCCCTATCAGCACAATATCCTTTGCCTTCAGGCGTTGCAGATGGGCAGATGCCATTGCCAGCACCA
>Ga0209654_1001036_pt1 | contig 23628 bp, 27 predicted proteins | sample SaaInl1SG_22_DNA_FD_184646 | JGI IMG/M metagenome (GOLD analysis project Ga0209654, IMG submission 184646) | Marine microbial communities from expanding oxygen minimum zones in the Saanich Inlet - ESP_161SG_22_DNA (SPAdes) (version 2) | ecosystem: Environmental > Aquatic > Marine > Intertidal... | reverse complement strand
TTTTCGTCCCCGCCGCTTCCAGCGCATCAGCGTGGCTACTCGGGGGAGCCTCGGGTTTGGCGGGCGCACTCGGCATAGGTCTGCTCTATGGAAGCTTGGCCATTGGCCCGATGAGTATCCTTTCGCCAACCACCGCGTTCCTGTCAGCGCTCGTGCCCGTATCGATTGGGTTATGGCTGGGCGAAAGTGGTGGCGGAACGTTCTTCTTTGCGCTGGGTCTAGCCCTGCTGGCGATTATCTTTGTTGGCTTTGTTCCGGAGCAGGGTGCGGTGCGCCCTCGCCCGGTGGGACTCGTGATGGCTGTTGCTTCGGGAACGCTCATTGGACTCACGATCGTGCTGCTGGATGCCACCCCGGGAGATTCAGGTCTGATACCGCTTGTTGCCAACCGGGTCGTGTCCACGACAGCACTCGGGCTTGCCGTGGGAGTAGTGCTTCTTTTTCGGTGGCGCACAGCGCTGATACCGAGGCTTCCAGGGCTCGCTCACCTGCCCGGAGCCGCGGTCATGATTGTCGCCGCTGGCCTCCTGGACGTCCTCGCCAACGTCGTCGTTCTCTACGGCTTGAGGGTCGGTTCTCTCACCGTGATGGCGGTGCTGGTGGCCCTTTATCCCGCGGGAACCATTGCTCTGGCGGGGCTGTGGCTCAAAGAACGCGTCGCCACTATCCAGTGGGTCGGATTGGTGCTGGCGCTGCTGGCAAGCGCCCTCCTGGCTCTCTAAACGAGAGCCAGGTCCTCAAGCTGCGAAGCCTTCATGTCTTGCGGCGTGACGGAGATTCCCGCCTGCTTCAACAAGTCGACCACTCGTCTCGTGCGAGGCTTTGTCGTCAACGTGATCACGACACCCTCTTTACCCGCGCGGCCCGTTCGACCCGAGCGGTGGACATAGGACTTGAAATCATCCGGCGGATCCACTTGGATTACCGTCTCGATGTCGTCAACGTGAATGCCTCGGGCGGCCACGTCTGTCGCCACCAGAACGTTCACACGACCGGAGGTGAGCTTGTCCAAGTTGCGCTGACGCCGTGCTTGGTTCAAATCACCGTGCAAGCTCACCGCGGGAATGTCGTGGTCCTCAAGATGGTCGGCCAACTCTTCGGCGAACGCACGCGTCCTGGTGAACATCAGAGTTTTTCCGCTAACGCGCGCAAGAGCCACCACCATGTTGCGCTTTTCGCGCTGGTCAACCACATACACACGGTGGTCAATCGTCGAGGACTCCTGATTCTCACCGGCGACCTCAAAAACCGCGGGGTTGGGGAGGAACTCGGCCACAATCGAACTCACACCGCGATCCAGGGTTGCCGAGAACAGCAAGCGCTGACCCGCCGGATCCGTGGAAGAGAGGATGCGCTGCAGGGGCTCGATGAAGCCAAGCTCCGACATGTGGTCAGCCTCGTCCACAACAGAAATGACGACCTGGGACACATCGAGTTTGCCTCGCGCCATCAAGTCTTCGATCCGACCGGGGGTACCAATCACAATGTCGACACCCCGCTCGAGGGCGCCAATCTGACGACCGAGGGGAACCCCGCCATAAATCTGAGTGGTGAACAGCCCCACGCTTCGCGCAATGGGCTGCACGGTGCGATCAATTTGGAGGGCAAGCTCCCTGGTCGGCGCGAGAATGAGCGCCCGCGGGGCGCGGCCCACGGCGCGCTTCACACCTTTGTTGCTCAAGCGCAACAGGCGCTCGACGGTGGGTGCCGCAAAAGCAATGGTCTTGCCGGAGCCGGTTCGGCCGCGACCTAAAACATGACGACCCTCCAGGGCGACAGGTATCGTGGCTGCCTGCAGGGCAAAGGGCGTGCTCGCGCCGAGATCAGCGATGGTCTCAACAATGCGCTGACCCAAACCGAGGTCGCCAAACTGCAGTCCTTCGGCAGAGTCTGCGGTTACCGCAATAGCTTCCAAAGCGTCGTGAACAACATTGGGACGTTGCGGGGTTCGGGCCTCAGGCTTGTCATAGCGGGGGCGACCCTGCGAACGCGGAGCACCTTCATAATCGCGACGCGGTGCGCGCGCAGGACGCTCCTCGAAGGTGCGGCGCTGGCCTCGGTGTCCCGCGGCGGGCTGGTCAGACTTCTTGTGGCGTGCTGGGCGCTCCGATTTCTCGAAGCGATCCGAGCGACGCTCGCTCGTGGGGCGCTCCGAACGCTCAAAGCGCTCGGGGCGCTGAGCGCGAGCCGGGCGTTCATTCCGGTCAGAACGGTCTGAACGCTCTGAACGCTCTGAACGCTGGCCGCGCGAATCACCGGTGGGTCGATCGCTGCGGGGGGTGTACTTCTTTTTGCCCGGCGTGTGGGGGCGCTCGGCGCGTTCGCTACGCTCACCGCGAGCGTGCTCGTCTGTGCGCTCGCCGTGACGAGCCGGGGGCTTAGAACCTTGACGCTTTTTGGAGTCTTGGAATGAGGTGCGTTTGCTGGGTGGGCGCCATGAAGGAGCCTGCTTCTTTTGAGGCATGACAGGGTGGATCTTTCTTTGTTTGTGATGGGGAGAAGAGATGTCACGAGGACACCAACCCAAATCACATAACGCCAGACCAGGGCTGTTTCAACTACACACGTGGCCGCTCTCACGATTGTGAGGCGATGGCCCACTGGTTCTGCCCGCAATGGCGAACCCTTGTTCCACTCATGACGATAACAGGACAGGAGCAAAATTCCTAGGCCTTGCGAGAGTTAGAGTGAGCTGTGCCTCGTTCCCTCCACACCGTCAGAAGGCTTGTTCAACTTCTTACCGGTCTCTTTCTCTTCGGCTTTGCGGCGGCCATGATGCTGAAAGCAAGCCTTGGTGTAGACCCCTGGACAGTGTTCGCCGAAGGATTGCATGTGACCTGGGGTTGGGGTTTCGGGTGGATTGTGGTGATCTCGAGCGGTGTGGTCCTGTTGTTCTGGATTCCGTTGCGACAAATGCCAGGGCTCGGAACAGTTTTGAACGCTCTGCTGGTCGGACCCAGCATGGAAATCGGCCTGGCCCTTGTGGATGTGCCCGAGCTCCTGGTTCACAGGATTGTGCTGTTTGCGGCGGGCCTGCTCATGATGGGAATCGCCAGCGGCTTTTACATTGGGGCGGGCTTCGGTCCAGGCCCTCGCGATGGCTTGATGGTGGGAATCAACGCGCGATTTGGCTGGCCCCTGTGGGCGGCGCGCACGACCGTCGAAGTCATCGTGCTCAGCATCGGGTGGTTCCTCGGCGGAACCGTAGGGGTGGGCACGGTGATTTTTGCCCTGATGATTGGTCCGCTGGCGCAACGCGCCATCAAGGTTTACCGAATCGGCCCTTACTCGCCAAAGGCAATCGGTACGTAAAGGTCCTGGACCCGGTCATCTAACGCGGTGTGGTCGTTACGTGTGTACAGCCCGCACGACACTTCGCGACAGTCGACGTTTTCGTCGACCGCCGGGGGAACTTCAATAAAGGCCGTAAACGTGCCAGCGGCGCGATCATCAAAACTGCGCGAGCCAAACAACCGCCACGCCCAGTCGTCATTGATCCAGTTCGAGGGCGCGTACTCGACCACGTCGGCCACAACGGTGTCCTGCTCTTCCATCGCCCCCACACCCCCCAAGCACGGGCCCGGTTTCACACCCAGTTCGTCCGGGACTTTGCACAGCGCAACATAAACACCAGAACCCGCGTCATAACCCGCGGCGCTCACCGTGAGGCGATCGCCAACCTGAAGCCGATCTAACCCCCGGTCGCTGCTCTCGAGATCCACGGACAGGGTGCGCTCTCGCCCATCATCACCCACAGCGCTCACGCTCGTGGGAAAACCTTCGACTTGCAAGGGTTGGCCGGATTGACCCTGCGGGGAATTGGTCAGAATCGGCACCACCAGCCAGGCGGCCATGACCAGAAGGAGCGCTCCCAGTAACCCCACAAGGCCCCAGGTCGCGCGTTTAGCGCGAGAAGATGCGGGGGCCATGCCCTCAGTCTAGAAGCGCACGCACTAGCCTCGGCTATGTGAAATTCAGAGAGGCCGGCGCTGTTGCTGCTGGCGGTGCCGCCGGCACGGCGGCTCGAGTGGGCCTCGACAACGCGGCCGCTGTGCTGAGCATCGACCCCGCTCTCAGCACGTTGGCAGTGAATGTCTTCGGCGCGTTTCTCCTGGGACTTCTGACGGCGCACGGTATGCCATCGCTCTCACAGGTTCTTCGCTCGGGTATCGGCGTGGGCTTCCTCGGGGCCTTCACGACCTTCTCAGCGGTGTCGCTGTTTGTCGCTACCGCGACTCTGTCGACCGGCCTGGGGTTCCTCGTCCTCCAACTCAGCGTCGGTGTTCTGGCTGCGTGGGCCGGCTGGCACACCGGGCGCGCGCTCCGCGCTCGCACGGGGGTGTCGGGATGAGCCTCTCGCTGTGGGCACTGACGCTGGGTCTTGGAGGGCTCGGAGCGCTCCTGCGGTGGTTTAGCACGGAGATTTCGACCAAACCCTGGGCAGCAATTCTCGCGGTCAATATTGTGGGCTCCGCGCTGGCCGGTGGTGTCGCTGCTTTCCCCACTGTTGCTGGTTCCCTCCCTCTCATCGCAGGCTTGTGCGGGGGCCTCACGACATTTTCTACCGTCGCCGTCCAGTTGACTCCCGGTCAGGTTTCTCGGCGGCCACTCGTTCTCATCGCTCTTGCAGGGGCCCACTGCGTGGGGGGAATTGGCGCGTGTTGGAGTGCCTTCACGCTGGTCTCCACAACCCTGTCTTGACCCCTATCGCCAAGGCGCTGCGTGATAAACTCGCGTCATTCTGCTCTCGCAGCAGACACCTACCAGTGTTCGCAGTGGTCAACGAGAACGAAGGAGTGACCTATGGGTCGCGGCCGTCAAAAAGCAAAACACACGAAAGTGGCACGAGAGCTCAAATACTCAAGCCCCGACATGGACCTCAGCCAACTCCAGCGCGAGTTGACCAACCCCGCCGAGGGCGAAGACTCCTACTCCAGCGACGAGACTGACGAAGACTCGAGAGACTAGCTCGCGTATTCCCCCACCAGGGCAACCGCGCCACCGCGCACACCTTTAGCTTCCGTCGTGGGCGAGTAACGGCTCACGTCCTCCGCGGGAGAAATCACACCCACCGGCCACACGTCGTGTCCCTGCTTCCGCAGGGTCGCCGCAACCGTGTCGGCCTGGTCCGCTGCGACAACAGCGATCATGCCCAGACCCATATTCCAAGTGTTCTCCAGAGACTCGAGCGAGTAACCACCGGCGGCTGCCAACACCCTCATCACCGCAGGGGGTGACCACCCGGAACGATCGAGCGTGACCCCGAGGTGTTCGGGCAACACACGAGAAAGGTTTTGCGCAATCCCACCACCCGTGACGTGACTCAGCATGTGGATGGCACCGGGGTGGGCGCCCCATGTCTCCACGAGTGCCGCGGTGTAGAGCCGGGTGGGCTCCAGAAGCTCCAGTCCCAGTTCGCGAGAAAAGTCGGGGAGCTTCTGCTCGTAGGACCAAGAATTGTCGGCAACGATTTTTCGAACCAGGGAAAAACCATTGCTGTGCAGGCCACTGGAGGCCATCGCCAACACCACGTCGCCCTCCTGAACCCGAGCAGAAGTGAGGAGGTCGTCTTTTTCGACGACACCGGTGGCCGCGCCGGCGACATCGTATTCGTCTGCTCCCAGCAACCCGGGGTGCTCCGCGGTTTCGCCGCCGACCAGCGAGACACCGCTCTGGGTGCACGCTCGGGCGATGCCCTCGACGATCGCAGCCACTCGAGCCGGAACCACTTTCCCGCAGGCGAGATAGTCCGTCATAAACAGGGGAACAGCGCCGACGACGACAATGTCATCAACCACCATTCCCACTAGATCAAAGCCAATTGTGTCGTGGACGTCCATGGCGCTGGCAATGGCCACCTTGGTGCCAACACCGTCGGTGGAGGTGGTCAACAGCGGATGGCGAAAGTGGGTCAGAAAGGAGGCGTCATAAATGCCAGCGAACCCACCGAGGTCACCGATTACCCGGGCTGAATGGCTCTCTGAGACCGCTTTTTTCATCAGCTCGACCGCGCGATCACCAGCGTGCGTGTCCACACCACTGTCGGCGTACGGCGATGAGGAGCTCACCAGCCCAGTCTAGGCGGGGTGTGAATAACTCCTGCGCCGAAGCAAAAGAGCTTCTTAGCCTTCAGGCATGACATCTTCCCCCTCCGCTCCCGTCTTCTCCCGTTGGGTGTCGTGGCTCGGCATTCTGATCCTCGGCGCTGGGGTGGCCTCCGCCACTCCCACCCCGGGCGTAGCCGCAGCCCCGGCTCTCGCGACATCATCGCTGGAATTCTCGGCGCTCTCCTCGAGCCTGGGAACACTTTCCGGAGCAGCGCCAGTCGCGTTTGGCTCGGGAATCGCGGGGTGGGGTGTGGCACCGTTATCAACACTGGGTCCCCTCGGCCTGGAGTGGGACGATGCTGGTTCCACCGGGCGCCGCGCCTACCAGGGCAGCACCGAATCCACGAACTTCTCGCCGGGAGGAGCCTCATCGTGGGTAGGGGCAGGCTCCCTTGCGAGAAATCCGAGAGAGCAACTCTTCGTTCGGCAGACCGTTCGTGCCGAAGGTAACTCAGTGCGTTTCACGATGGCATTCGAACCCATTGATGGCGACGTGCTCGAGGGTCGGCGACTGTATTTTTCCGCCAGTCTTGCCGATAGTTTCGAAAGCGACTTTCGTGGCGCGGGAACCTCAACGCTGGTGGTCACCGATACCTCGCACACCCACCCCACGTTGGTGCTCCATGCCTCTAGCGGCGCAGGTGTTGCCACCTGGGGAGGGGCCCAGTCGTTCACGGATCCACTGAGCAACGGTGATCTCACGCCCACGCTCTATGTGCACTCCACCGCCTCCGACGAGTTCACGGTGTCGGTGACCGTCGGAGTCGTCGACCGCGACCCGTGCTCCGCCGCCGACGCTCTGGCTTTCGCAGAGAACAAGGCAGGTTCCTTGGGCGAAACATGGCCCGCACGGACATCATGTCTGCAAGCGCCGACCTGGAATCTGGTCGCTGATGGCGAGCCCACCGCCGCAACACTCGACACCGGTCTGCCCCTGGGCGGCCTCCCTGAGGGAACAAGTGTTGCTCTCGAGTTTTCGGGGCTCCCGGAGGGTGTGACCATTAACCGCGGCACCGATTCGGGAACGCAAGCGGGTGTCACACTCAGCGCGGAGGCGAGCGTCACCCCCGGCACCTACACGCCGAGTATCACCCGGACGCGGCGGGTGACCACCGGAGGGGTAACGACAGTCTCCCAACCCGACACCGTGACAGGATCTTTAACCATCAGCGCCGCCCCGCCGCCGCCCGCCCCTGAGGAAGTGGAGGAGGAACCTGCCCCAGAACCGGAAGCGCCGGCACCCGTCCGCGAACCAGCATCGCCGCGGAATTCGAGCCCGGCTGCCGCTCCGATCGTCCCAGAGGTAGTCGCTGACGTAGCGCCAGAGGTCCCGCCCACCCGCGTGGTCGAGGAGACAGCTGACCCTGAGCCTGTGGCAGCCGAGGTTCCCCCTGCTGTCGACCCCGAACCCGAGTACACCTGGCCAGACCCTCGTTATTTGCCGGTGGCGGACCGGCAAATTCCTGAACCTGTGAATGCGGGGGCATGGCTCGGCGTGAGTCTCGCCGCCGTTGCGTTGGGCGGAGGGTGGTTGGGTTTCTGGCGGCGAAGAAAAGCGCGGCAGGAGTAATTCTTGGCGCGCTGGGGAGGCCGCCTGGAACGCTAGGATTGCCTGAGAGCCAGTCTCAAGCGAGGAGCAAATCCCCCGAAATGTGTGGCATTGTCGGCATCGTTTCCTCCACTCCGGTTAATCAACAGGTCTACGACGCTCTCGCTCTTCTCCAGCATCGCGGCCAGGATTCCACGGGTATCGCAACCTCCGATGATCAAACCCTGCACGTCTACAAAACCAAGGGTCAGGTCCGCGAGGGCTACCGCACCAGAGATATGAGAGGCCTACCGGGAACCGTAGGCCTGGGGCATGTTCGCTACGCAACCCGAGGGAAGGCCAAAACAGAGCAAGAGGCACAACCGTTCTATGTGAACTCCCCCTGGGGAATTGTCCTTGTCCATAACGGAAACCTCACCAACACCCGCGAGCTCACCGAAGAGATTCAGCAGACCGATCGGCGCCACCTCAACACCACCTCGGACACCGAACTGTTAGTGAACGTGCTGGCAAGCGAACTCCAGCACGCGGGTGCCACCGATTCCTTTAGCCCCGAGGTCGTTTTCACCGCGATATCTCGCGTTCACGAACGAGTGGAGGGCTCGTATGCCGCGATCGCGGTCATCGCCGGTCAGGGCCTCCTTGCTTTCCGCGACCCGTTCGGCATTCGTCCGCTGGTGCTGGGTCACCGCAAAGCAGGTTTGGTCGGTGACGAGTGGGTCGTTGCTAGCGAATCCCTGGTGCTCGAAGCCGGTGGATACGACCTTGTTCGGGATGTGGAACCGGGTGAAGCAATCTTCATTGCTCGAGATGGCACCATGACGTCCCGCCAGTGCGCGACCTCGCCGACACTAGCGCCGTGCTCGTTTGAATACGTGTATCTGGCCAGACCGGACTCGACGATGAACGGAATCTCGGTATACGAGGCTCGGCTTCGGTTGGGCGAGAAGCTTGCCGACACGATCGCGCGCTACGCGCCCACCGACAACATTGACGTGGTCATGCCGATTCCGGATTCTGCCCGACCAGCCGCCATGCAGGTGGCCAGAAAATTGGGCATCGAATATCGCGAAGGCTTTTACAAGAACAAATACGTCGGTCGCACCTTCATCATGCCTGGCCAAGCCCAACGGACCAAGAGCGTCCGTCAAAAACTAAACGCGCTGCCGAGCGAGTTCGCCGGAAAGAACGTTCTGATTGTCGACGACTCCATCGTGCGCGGGACCACGTCTCGCGAGATTGTCGAAATGGCGCGGGACGCGGGTGCGGCGTCCGTGACCTTCACCTCCGCAGCGCCCCCCGTACGATTCCCCCATGTCTACGGCATCAACATGCCCAACAAAGGCGAGTTAGTGGCTGCTGGGAGAACGATTCCAGAAATTGCCCTGGAGATTGGTGCCGACCACCTGATTTACCAGGAAGTCGAAGATCTCGAAGCAGCGATCATCGAAGGCTCAGGGGTGACCAGGTTGGATTTGTCCTGCTTCACCGGTGAGTACGTCACCGGCACCGTGAGCGATGAATACCTCGAATGGGTCGAGCACAACCAAGCTAGCTAGCTGCGCTCGCGCTCCATTTCGACCGCCTTCGCCGTCTTGCGCGAACGGGCCTCAAGACCCAGCCACACCAGGATGCCGAGGGCAATCGAAGCGGTAATTCCGTAGAGAGAAAAGTAAGCAAACAGCGCGCCGAAGCCGACAGAAGGGTCCGCGGGGAACAACGCGGTCACGATCAAGGTTCCAAAAAACCCGAGGGCAGCAGACACGCCCACGAAAGCCGACAGCTTCGGCGAACGCCTCACGCGCACGCTTTGCCGGTTCGGAGAAGATTCCTCTGCCATGGCTTCAGGGTAACCGGGTAAGCGGAAGCCAGGCTGTGAGATCAGCGCGTTCCCCCGAGGCCGACAATTCGCCCTGGACCTTCGCATCGGCAAAACTCTGTGCTCCCGTGGCAAGACGCAACCACGTTTCCGGCACCATTTCAATGACCGCTGGTGGTGTGCCGCGGGTGTGATGCGGACCCTCAATCACTTGGGCCGCCCCGTACGGCGGAACCCTCACTTCTACGCTCTTGCCGGGTGCCGCATCGCGCAGAAGTTGCAAGCAGTAGCGGGTTGCCCGCGCCTCATCTTCCGGCGATGCTGTGCCACCAGCCCACGCCGAGAGCGCTGCCTGCCCGTCGGATTGCGCTATTCGCTTGAGAGCCATTTGCCACACGCTAGCAAGCCCGCCCGAGTAGGGTAATCGCGTGAAGATTTTGGTGGTTGGCTCGGGAGCTCGCGAACACACCATCATTCAGGCTCTCCGGAGGGACCCCGAAAACCACCAGCTGTGGGCGGCGCCCGGCAATGCGGGCATCGCTGCCGACGCCGAGGTCGTTGCTCTCAATGCGACGAACCCCAAGGTGGTCACCGAGTTTGCTGTCAGCACCGACATTGATCTCGTCATTATTGGCCCGGAAGCGCCTTTGGTCGCGGGTGTTGCCGACCGGCTGCGCAAAGCAGGGGTAGCCGTTTTTGGCCCGAGCGCGGCGGCAGCCGCTCTCGAGGGCTCCAAAGCGTTCGCCAAAGAAGTTATGGCGGCAGCAAGCGTACCCACCGGCCAGGCGTGGAATGTGTCCGATCGCACCGAGCTCGTGGAGGCACTCGATCGAACCGGTGCGCCCTATGTGGTCAAGGCCGATGGTCTGGCATCAGGCAAAGGCGTCCTGGTAACCGACAACAAGGACCACGCCATCGAGCACGCTGAGTTTTACCTTCAACACGGGGACGTTCTGGTCGAGGAGTTCCTCGCCGGACCGGAAGTGTCATTGTTTTTTCTCAGTGATGGAACAACGGTGATGCCGCTTACCCCGGCACAGGATTACAAGCGTGCGTTTGATAATGACCAAGGCCCCAACACCGGCGGAATGGGAGCGTATTCCCCGCTGCCCTGGTTGGACGAAGGTTTCGTCGAGACCGTTCAGCATCAGATTGCCGAACCCACCATTCGCGAGATGGCACAACGCGGGACACCGTTTGTTGGCCTGCTCTATTGCGGGCTGGTGATCACAGACGCGGGAATCAAAGTCATTGAATTCAACGTTCGATTCGGTGACCCCGAGACGCAGGTGGTGCTCGCCCGACTGTCCTCCCCGCTTGCCCCTCTGCTCTATGCCGCAGCAACGGAGGTGTTGCAGAGCGTCGAACCCCCCGTATTTTCCGACGATGTGGCCCTCACCATTGTTCTTGCCAGTGAGGGCTACCCGGAAGACCCGCAGTCAGGCCGAGTGCTTACTGGCCTCGACGAGGCCTCGGGAGATTCCCTCAGCATCGCCCACGCAGCGACCGCCTGGGATGGAGAGGAACTGCTCGCCACGGGCGGTCGCGTCGTCAGCGTGGTGGCGACGGGATCAAACTTTTCGCAGGCACGCGCCCGCGGGTACTCCGCCATCGGGAAGATCGGACTGGAAGGCTCCCACTTTCGCACCGACATTGCCCAAGGAATCGGATGACCTTCCTCTCCGACTGGCAACCCGTCTACTCGGGCAAGGTTCGAGAACTATATATTCCCGTTTCGGCATCTAGCATCGGTAACGCCGACAAGTTGCTGATGGTGGCCACAAATCGCGTCAGCGCTTTCGATCACATCCTCGAGCCAGAGATACCCGGCAAAGGGGAGCTACTCACGCAGCTCAGCCTGTGGTGGTTCCGTCAATTCCCCGACATTCCCAATCATCTCCGTGACCACACGGCGCCTGACGACCATGCCGGTAATGCGATGGTGGTCGAGCCCCTTGCCATGTTCCCGGTCGAATGTGTGGTGCGCGGATACCTGTGCGGCAGCGGCTGGAAGGAATATCAGCGAGATGGCAGCGTGTGCGGAATTCCCCTCCCCGAGGGGCTCACAGAAGGCGACCGGCTGCCGGAGGCTATTTATACGCCCGCGACAAAAGCGGCGCTGGGGGACCACGACGAGAACATCACGTATGAGCAGACCGAAGACCTTCTGGGCGCGGAGGACGCTGCCGAGTTGAGACGGCTCAGCCTGGACCTCTACGCGCGAGCAGCGAGGATGTGCGAGGAGCGAGGGGTGATTCTCGCCGACACAAAGTTCGAATGGGGAAGAAACACGGCCACCGGAGCGATCACTCTGGGTGATGAAGTCCTCACGTCCGATAGCTCGCGATATTGGGATGGCGAACTATATTCCCAGGGCGGAATAGACCGCTTGGATAGCTTCGATAAGCAGATTGTGCGTAATTGGCTCAGCGAGAACTGGGACTTCACCGGTAGCCCACCCCGCCTGCCAGCGGAGCTCGTCGACAAAACACGGGCTCGTTATGAAGAACTGCTTTCTCGATTGACCGTGAACTAACCCCAGGATCCCGTCATGAACCAGGCACCACTTCATCAGGAAGCCCCCACTGTGGCTCACCGGCTGGCGTGGCCAACCGCGGTGGCTCTGAGCCCCCTGCTGATTGCGCAGGGTCGCTATGTGCGAAGCCTCCACCCAAAAATGCCCCCCGCCCCAGAACCGTGGGATGGCGCCATCGACGGGCCTGACTCACTCCACGTATTAGGCGTGGGCGACTCCACCGTGGCTGGTGTGGGCGTTACCGATGCCCGCTTGGGATTGGTGCCACAGTTTTCCGAGGCCCTGCACGAGTGGTCACAGCGAGGTGTCTCCTGGCGTTCCCTTGGCGAATCCGGTGCGACGTCCAAGGAAATCTTGGCGCAGTTTCTCGCAGCTGCGCCCGGCGCACCTGCCGACATCGTGATGGTGTCCCTTGGGGCCAACGACGCGAAAGACCTCAAGCCGCTACGGTCAACGATTCGCCGGTTCGAGAGACTGACCGAATTCCTTCACGAGGCCCACCCGAATGCTCAACTTCTGTTTTCTTCGCTACCAGCGTTCAATCAGTTCCCGACACTGCCCCAACCCCTCAAGGCCGTTCTTTACGGCCACTCTCAAGCCATCGAACGGACTCTCCGCCCGCTGGTGGAAGCCAGGCCGTTTGCGATCATGTCGCCTCCGCCTCCGGCATATAGCGAGGGGTTTTTTGCCCCGGATGGCTTCCATCCCAGCGTCAGCGGCTATCGGGACTGGGCCCGGTTTGCGTTCCAGGATGCTCTCGAGCGTGGCGCACTGCAGCACGTAGCCCCGCGTTAGAATAGGGGTTCATCGCGCCTTCTACGCCTCTGGAGTGTGACCCATGGCCACCATCGTTATCGAGGTGATGCCTAAGAAGGAACTTCTGGACCCCGCGGGTAAAGCCGTCCTGGGGGCACTGCATCGTCAAGGAGTTCAGGACTTTCACGAGGTTCGCATCGGTAAACGTTTTGAGCTCCACGTCGAGGGCGAGGTCACCGACGCTCACCTCGCGACGGCCCGCACGCTCGCCGAAGATTTGCTCTCCAACGGTGTCATTGAAGATGTCGTATCAATCCGGACGGAGGACTCCCCGGCATGAAAGTCGGGGTTGTCACTTTTCCCGGTTCGCTCGACGACCGAGACGCGCTTCGTGCAATCACGTTGGCCGGGGGCACCCCGGTAGCACTGTGGCATGGGGATCACGACCTTCAGGGCGTCGATGCCCTGGTTCTTCCCGGGGGTTTCAGCTACGGCGACTATCTACGGTGCGGGGCTATTGCCGCGCACTCGCCGATCATGTCCGAGGTCATTGATGCGGCCCACCGGGGTATGCCCGTGCTGGGCATCTGCAACGGTTTCCAAATGTTGGTGGAAAGCGGGCTGCTGCCCGGGGGTTTGATTCGCAATGACCACGGCGACTTCATCTGTCGCGATCAGAAACTTCGGGTGGACAACATTTCCACTCCGTGGACCAGTGGCTACCGCGAAGGAGCGGAAATCACCATCCCGTTGAAGAACGGTGAAGGTGGTTTCATCGCTGATGACGAAACGCTTAAACGCATCGAGGGTGAAAACCTCGTGACCTTCCGCTACAGCGAGGTCAACCCCAACGGTTCGCTGCACGATATTGCCGGGCTTCGCAATGAGGCTGGCAATGTTGTGGGACTCATGCCCCACCCTGAGCACGCCGTGGAACCAGGATTTGGGCCAGACACGTCGGTCGCGATGAAATCGGGAATCGAAGGTCTCACCATGTTCGAGTCCGTTGTCGGCACGGTGGTGACCGCGTGACGAAAACCCCCGCATCGCTCTACGGCGTTCTTGCCACGGCGGAAATGGTGACCTGGGCCGGGCTGATTACCGCGATGATCGCCCGCTATGGCTTTGGCTACGACGGCGAGCTATTTTTCGTTGCGGGCCTCTCGCACGGCATTGTATTTCTGGCCTACGGGCTCACCGCGCTCGTGGTGGGGATTAATCTTCGCTGGGGCTTCGGGCCCACCGTGTTGGCCGTCGTGATGGCTGTCATTCCGTTCGCCACGCTGCCTTTTGACCGTTGGCTGATTCGAAAAAACAAACTAGAGGGAGCCTGGCGCACCACGGCGACGACCGATCCCGCTCCCGCGGGATTCCTGGACCGCCTTGTTCGGTTTTGGGTGGGGCACCCAGCCTGGTTCTTCATCCTCATCGTCGTGGGGATGGCGGCAACCATCACCCTGCTTCTCAGCGTTGGCCCTCCCACAGAGTGGGGTGGCGAATGAGCGTCGACAGCATCAGCGAAGCTCTAGCAAGTCCCGAGAAGGAGCAACCTTTCGCGGCTCTGGGGCTAACCGAGAACGAGTACGCGCTGATCAAGGACATTCTTGGTCGCCGGCCCACCTCTGGTGAACTAGCGATGTATTCGGTGATGTGGAGTGAACACTGCTCCTACAAGTCCTCCAAAAAGCACTTGCGCCAATTCGGGCAGAAGGTCACGCCCGAAATGACCCGCGATCTCCTCGTGGGTATGGGAGAAAACGCCGGCGTCGTGGACGTCGGCGAGGGCTGGGCGGTCACCTTCAAAGTCGAAAGCCACAACCACCCCAGCTTTATCGAGCCCTTCCAAGGCGCCGCCACCGGCGTGGGCGGCATTGTTCGAGACATCATCTCCATGGGCGCGCGGCCGGTTGCTGTGATGGACGCACTTCGCTTCGGAGACCTGCACCACCCCGATACCGCGCGCGTAGCTCCCGGTGTGGTCAGCGGCATCAGCTTTTACGGGAACTGCCTAGGCCTACCCAACATTGGCGGTGAGACCTGGTTTGATCCGATCTATCAACAAAACCCGCTCGTAAATGCCCTTGCCGTCGGGGTTCTCCGCCATGAAGATCTCCATTTGGCTAGCGCTAAGGGAGCGGGCAATGCGGTGGTGCTCTTTGGAGCCCGCACGGGTGGCGACGGAATTGGTGGAGCCTCGATCCTCGCAAGTGAAACCTTCGACGAGGGGGGACCCACGAAACGCCCGGCCGTTCAAGTCGGCGACCCGTTTGCCGAAAAGGTGCTCATCGAGTGCTGCCTCGAGCTTTTCGCCGAAAATGTCGTGGAAGGCATTCAGGATCTCGGAGCCGCGGGCATTAGCTGTGCCACCTCAGAACTGGCCGCAAATGGCGGCTCCGGCATGGAGATTTCCCTCGACGAAGTTTTGCTGCGCGACGAAACCCTCACCGCCGAAGAGATCTTGATGTCGGAGAGCCAAGAGCGAATGATGGCCGTGGTCGCGCCCGACAAGCTCGCGCGTTTCCTCGAAATCACGGGCAAGTGGGAAGTCGAAGCCAGCGTTCTCGGGAGCGTGACCGACACCGGCCGCCTCGTCATCCACTGGCGCGGCGAAACCATTGTTGATGTTGACCCCGCCACTGTCGCTATTGATTCACCGGTCTATGACCGGCCGTATCATCGGCCCGAATGGCTTGACGCACTCCAGGCGGATTCGGCGATCACACTGAAGCGGTCCGTCGACTCTGGAGACATCCGCTCGGACATTTTGAAGGTTCTTGCGTCACCGACGGTGGCGAACACTGAGTGGATCACTAACCAATATGACCGCTATGTGATGGGGAACACCGCTCTGGCGTATCCCGATGACGGCGGGATGATCCGCGTGGACGAAGAGTCGGGCCTTGGTGTTGCTTTGGCGCTCGACGCCAATGCTCGCTACAGCTACCTCGACCCCTATCGCGGTGCACAACTGGCCCTCTCGGAGGCTTACCGAAATGTTGCCGCAACAGGTGCGCGACCCGTTGCCGTCAGCGATTGTTTGAATTTCGGCAGCCCGGAAGACCCGGAAGTGATGTGGCAGTTCGTCGAATCAGTCACGGGCCTGGCGGATGGATGCCAAGAGCTCGGCATCCCCGTCACCGGGGGAAATGTCAGCCTCTACAACCAAACAGGGTCCACCCCGATTTATCCCACCCCCGTCGTGGGGGTGATGGGAGTCATCGACACGGTCGATCGTCGCTTGCCCAGTGGTTGGCAAGACGATGGCGAAAACCTCTATTTACTCGGAACCACCAAAGATGAACTCAGTGGTTCGCTCTGGTCGGAAGTGCTCCATCAGCATTTGGGGGGCATGCCCCCTGTTCCTGACTTGGCCGCCGAGAAAGCTCTTGCAGGTGTCATGGAAGCAGCAGCACGAGATGGTTTGGTGACCAGCGCACATGACCTCTCGTCAGGTGGGTTGCTGGTGACTCTCGCCGAAGGTGTCCTTCGTCGGGGAGTGGGAGCCCGGGTCTGGCTCGGCGATGTGATGGACAACACCGAGCTCGATGCCACCACAGTCTTGTTCTCCGAAAGTGTTGCGCGCATGGTGGTGTCAGTGGCCCGGGAAGATGATGTGAAGTTCCAGGGCTTGTGCCGGGGTCGCGGAGTCCCCGTCACCCGAATTGGAGTTACCGACCTTCCCTCAGCGGAACTCGACATCGCCGATATTGCGAGGTTCTCGATTGACGAACTCACCGCGATTACCCGCGCAACCCTCCCCGCAGCGCTCGGCCCAGTCGTCGGGTACCACCCCGCCTCGTAGGGCCGCTGTCGGATGCGGGCTATACGGTTGTCACGAACATGATTGAGACTTCCCGCTTCCTGGTGCCCTCCAGCGACTATCAGAAGTGGCTTCAGGTTCGAGCCTCCGGTGTCACGGCAACGGCCGTGTCCAAAGCGGTCACCCCGTCAGGCTTTCGCGAAATCGCCCATCAAATGAAATACCCTCGAGCGATCCCGGACAACGACTACATGCGTTTTGGCCGGGAGCAAGAACAATCCCTGATGGAGAAACTCGGGGAGCGTTTTGAGCTACACGCCAACGATTGGCTGATCGCGCGTGATGACACCGAACGAAAATGGCAAATGGCCACACCCGATGGCCTGTCCCCCGATCACGACCTCATCGCCGAAGTTAAGACCACCGGTAAGGACTGGGGCGAATGGCGCTTTGTGCCCGGTCACTACCAGCGGCAAGTGCAGTGGCAGCTCTATGTGACCGGCGCGCAATCGTGTGTTTTCGGGTGGATGTTGCGAGAAAACAAGAACGGAACCATGGTTCCCGGTTGGCCGGGACCCAAATACGTCATCGTCGAACGGGATGAAGCGCTCATCGAGAGACTGGTGGAGGTTTCCCACAACCTCTACCGAGAATTACCCCTCGCCAGCAGCTAACTCTTCGTGGTGCTGAATTACCTCCGCGAGGATAAAGCTCAAAAACTTTTCGGCGAAGGCAGGATCTAAATCCGCCCCTTTCGCAAGCTCCCTCAACCGCTCCAGCTGGGATGCTTCGCGGGCAGGGTCGGAAGGCGGCATGGAGAGCTCTGCTTTTAGTCGCCCCACCTGTTGGGTTGTCTTAAACCGCTCTGCGAGCAGGTGGACGAGCGCGGCATCGATGTTGTCGATGCTTTTTCGCAAAGTAACCAACTCGCTGGGGACCGAAGACGTCATGACTTGACCCTATCGAGGCGCAAGCCGAGCTGACTAGTCCAGAAGAGCATGCCGGGTGACGATGGCATCACGCCCAGGGCCCACGCCGATCGCGGAAATGCGCGATCCGCTCATGCCCTCAAGCGCGATGACGTAATCCTGAGCATTCTGCGGCAGGTCTTCAAAACGGCGCACGCCCGTGATGTCTTCGCTCCAGCCGGGGAAGTAGTCGTAAATGGGGGTGGCGTGGTGGAAGTCCGACTGGGACCAGGGAATATCCTCCACGCGCTGGCCATCGACGTCGTAGGCGACACACACCGGAATCTTCTCCAGCCCCGTCAAGACATCAAGCTTCGTCAGCACAAAGTCGGTCACACCGTTGATGCGCGCCGAGTAGCGCGCGATGGGGGCGTCATACCAACCAGTTCTGCGCGGTCGACCGGTTGTGGTTCCAAACTCGTGGCCGTTATTGCGCAAAAATTCACCAAACTCGTCTTCCAGTTCCGTGGGGAATGGTCCGGCGCCCACACGCGTCGTATAGGCCTTCACAATTCCGATGATTTTGTCCAGCCTCCAGGGAGCAATTCCGGTGCCCGTGCTGGCCCCACCGGACGTGGCGTTGGACGAAGTCACAAAGGGATACGTTCCGTGATCCACATCGAGCATGGTCGCCTGACCACCCTCGCAGAGCACCGTCTTACCTTCCTCGAGTGCGCGGTGAAGAAGCAGCCCCGTGTCCTGGACCATCGGCCGTAAGCGGTCCGCGTAAGAAAGCAGCTCATCGACGATCTCGTCGGCACCGATTGCCCGTCGGTTATAAATCTTCACCAACAGGTGGTTCTTTGCCTCCAGAGCACCCTCAACTTTTTGCCGAAGAATCCCTTCGTCAAAAAGATCTTGAACCCTGATTCCCACGCGGTTGATTTTGTCGGCATAGGTCGGGCCAATCCCACGACCCGTTGTGCCAATCTGTCGTTTGCCCAAGAAGCGCTCGGTGACCCGGTCCAGGGTGCGATGGTAGCCGGTGATGATGTGCGCGTGGGAGCTCACCACAAGTCGCGAAACGTCAATGCCCCGAGCGGTCAAACCATCGAGCTCCTCCATGAGGACCTCGGGGTCAATCACGACGCCGTTGGAGATGACGGGCGTCACGCCCGCCGTCAAAATGCCGGAGGGCAGCAGGTGAAGCGCGTACTTTTCTTCGCCGATGACGACCGTGTGCCCAGCATTATTTCCGCCATTGAACTTCACGACGTAGTCGATACGGTCAGAGATGAGGTCGGTGGCTTTGCCTTTGCCTTCATCGCCCCATTGGGCTCCAACAATTACAACGGCGGGCATCAGAATCCTTTGTTTAGCCGTCCTTACCGGCCAAGTCTACTGATAGTTGTGTTTCGGGATCAGTCCTGTCTCTGCACTACCCACTGGTGCATCACGATCGCGGCAGCGGCGCTCGCATTTAGAGATCGGGTCGAACCAAATTGCGTAATTTCGACAACGTAATCCGCGGCGGCCAAAGCCTCAGGAGAGAGACCGGGGCCCTCCTGGCCAAACAGCAGAATGCACCGCTCCGGCAGCGTCATTTTTTCCACCGGTACCGAGCGCTCCACGTTATCGACGGCCACCAGTGGGAGAGACTGTTGTTGCGCAAACTGAAGCAAGTCGTCGATGGTCGCGTGATGCAACACATGTTGGTAGCGGTCGGTGACCATGGCGCCACGTTTATTCCAGCGTCGGCGCCCGACAATGTGGACCGTGTCGGCAAGAAACGCGTTTGCGCTCCGGACAATCGACCCGATATTCAGGTCGTGTTGCCAGTTCTCAATCGCGACATGGAAGCCATGGCGGCGAGTGTCGAGATCCGCGACGATGGCTTCCATCGTCCAATAGCGGTACTGATCAACCACATTGCGAGAGTCGCCGTGGGTGAGGAGTTCTGCGTCAAAATGATCGCCTTCGGGCCACGGCCCCGCCCAGGGGCCCACTCCATGCGTGGATTTTTCGGGGTGCTCGCCGGCGTCAGTCACCTGACCAGCCTAGGCACCAACGGGTAGCCTGTGGGAGTGAACGAGCAGCCGTGGTCACCCCAAGGCTCCAACCGTGTCTTGGCCGGCGATAACCTTCCTCTGCTGCGAAGCCTTCCGGATGAGTCCTTCACGCTGTGCTACATGGACCCGCCGTTCAATACGGGCAGAACACAAACACGGAAGACGACCCGCGCCTCCCAAGCCTCGAGTGGCCAGCGCGGTGGCTTTGGTGGCCGTCGTTACGACGTCACTGTCGACAAGTTGATGAGCTATGACGACGCTTTTGCCGATTACTGGTCGTTCCTCGCGCCCCGGCTAGAGGAAGCCTGGCGCGTACTTGCCCCTCACGGAACCCTGTATGTCCACCTGGACTGGCGGGAAGTCCACTACGCCAAGGTTGCTCTCGATTTGATCTTTGGCCGGGACCACTTTTTGAACGAAATTATCTGGGCCTACGATTACGGCGGCAAAGCTAAAACACGCTGGCCCACCAAACACGACACGATCCTGGTGTACGTGAAAGACCCCTCGGCCTACATCTTCAATTCCGATGCCATCGATCGTGAGCCCTATATGGCACCGGGGCTGGTGGGCCCAGAAAAAGCGGCCCGAGGCAAGCTGCCCACCGATGTGTGGTGGCACACGATTGTGAGCCCTACGGGGTCAGAAAAAACGGGATACGCGACGCAAAAGCCACTGGGCATTCTCCGTCGGATCATTCAAGCCTCCAGCAATCCCGGCGACTGGGTCCTGGACCCTTTTGCCGGCAGCGGTTCGACCGCTCACGCCGCGGCACTGCTCGAGCGTCGTTTCGTGGTGATGGATTCGCACGAACCAGCACTCGACATCATGCGCGAGCGGTTAGAGCCCTACCTCTAGTCGAAAAACGACTGCTCGAAAATTTCACCGCTTCCGCTGCGGACAAAACACCACACCACGCGTTGGCCTTCATCCCATTGAGCCTGCGTTACCGGGTAGGCGGGTTCGACATAGAGATCCTTAAACTCGCCCGCGTACTCGGTGTTGATGAGGTCGCTCACATCACAAATTTCTCGCGCCCTGATGGCCATTTCCGCCTCGCCCGGATACGACTCGGTGCGATCGCGCGAAACCAACTGGGCCACGACCACCTGGGCGTCGTGAGGTGTCGAGCACTCGACCACGGAGAACGTTTCCGCAAAAGCAGTCTCAAAGGGCCGAAGGCATTCACCCCCGCGCAGATTTGCCCAAGTGACGTCCCCCGGGTCCCGCGGCCCACCCGTGAGAGAGGGAAATTCGACAACGGGAAGCTCGACGTCGCGAACTTCTTGCGTCTGCGTCACGTTTGCCGCGGGTGTTTGAGGAGCTAACGACTGGCCCACAAAAAATGCCCCGAGCGCAGCGCCCAGAAAAACAAGAGTAGCTACGACGGACGAGGCAACAATGATGTTCTGGCCGCGACGAGTCGCGCGCAGGGGAACCCGCGGGGGTGATTCCTGATCCACTAAAGCCCCAGGTCAGCCAAATGAAGCGCCGCCCGATACGGGTAACCGGCTTCTTCAATGATGCGATCGGCCCCCGTGTCTCGGTCGACGACTACGCACACGGCCACCACTGTTGCTCCGGCCTCCTCCGCAACCCGAGCGGCCGTGAGCGGAGAACCCCCCGTGGTGGAGGTGTCTTCTACAATAATCACCCGTTTGCCGGAGAGATCCGGACCCTCTATTTGGCGGCCGCGCCCATGGTCTTTGGGCTCTTTGCGCACCACGAACGAATCAAGGTTTTTCCCTTGAAGCAACCCGCGATGCATGATGGCCGAGGCGATGGGGTCAGCCCCCATTGTTAGGCCCCCGACAGCATCGATAGGAGCAAACTCCTCCACGATGGGCAACATCACGTCTCCAATGAGTGGAGCTACGCGATGATCCAGGCTGACCTGCCGAAGATCGATATAGAACGTGGCTTTTGTGCCACTGGTGAGCGTGAAGTCGCCGTGATGCACGGCGTCCCGCGATATGTGCTCAATCAGTTGTTCCCGGGTGCTAGACACAGTCCCACTCTATCTGCGCGCCTTAGGCTGGGGAGGTGAAAATTGCTACCTGGAACGTGAACTCCATCCGCACCAGGCACACACTCGTGATTGATTTCCTGCACCGCCAGGATGTGGACGTGCTGCTGATGCAGGAGACAAAATGCCGAGACGATCAGTTTCCGCTCGACGTTTTTGAGGAAGCCGGATACGACGTTGCCCATTACGGGGTGAACCAATGGAACGGCGTGGGCATTGCCTCGCGCCTTGGGCTCGCAGATATCGAACAGGGATTCGCGGGAATGCCAGGCTTTGCGAAAGACCCTTCAGCAGAGCAAGCCCCAGAAGCCCGAGCAATTTCGGCGACGGTGGAGGATGTCCGGGTGTGTTCCGTGTATGTGCCTAACGGGCGCGGAATTGATGACCCGCACATGGCTTACAAGATTGACTGGCTGGAGCGCTTAGGTTCCGCTTTTGGTAACTACAGTCGGCAAACGGATGCCCACCCCTTCGTTGTGGGGGGCGACTTCAATGTTGCGCCGCTCGATTCCGATGCGGGTGACCCTCTGTTTTTACTTCCTGGCTCGACCCACACGTCGGACAAAGAGCGCTCCGCGCTGGACGAGTTTCACACTCGTGCCGGCGTCACTGATGTTGTTCGCCCACTCATTCCGGAGGGCTACACCTTCTGGGATTACAAACAAGGGAAATTCGCGAAAGACCACGGTTTACGAATCGACTTTCTTTACGGTTCTGCCGACTTTGCCGACGCCGTTGTCGCTGTCGATATCCACCGAGACGAGCGGGCGCGCGAAAGCCCGAGCGATCACGTACCCGTGTCGGTAGAAATCGAGACAGCCGGGGACGATGATGATCGCCCCATGGTTTTTTAGACGGGTGCCAGCACCAGCGCAATCAGCATCATCACTGGCAACGAAAGCACTGTAGTGATGACGACCGAATCTCTGGCCAACGGAATCGCTACGCCGTAACGCTGGGCGTAGTTGAAAACGTTTTGGGCGCTCGGTAGCGCAGCAAGAATCACGACCGTGAAGAGCGGTGCGGGGGCCAAATCGAACCAGAAGGCTCCCGCAAGCCAGGCGATCAGGGGCATGACGAAGAGCTTCAGTGAGGTTGCCAACACAATGTCCGGTCGTTGCTCACGGGCGTCCCAGAATTTCTGGGTAGCCAACGAGAGACCCAGAGCAAACAGCAGGGTGGGCACAGCTGCCTCACCGAGCAACTCCAGAGGCTCATGCACGACATCTGGCACCGTGAGGTCAAAGGCGGACACCACAACCCCGAGAGCGGAAGCAATGATCAGAGGATTTCGCACGGGTTGAGACACGACGCGGCGAAACGAGAGTTTCCCACTGGTCGTGACGTCCAGGATGGTGAGTGCAATGGGCGTCATCACCGTGAGCTGGAGGAGAAGTACAGGCGCTGCCGCGGCCGGGTCCCCCAAAATATAGACCGCCAACGGAAGCCCAATGTTGTTGGCATTGACATAGGACGACGCCAACCCACCCACCGTCAGCTGCGAAACACTCCTTCTGGCAAATACCCCCACCACAATCAGGTACACCACCAATGTGCCGACCGCCGCAATTGCGGAGACCGGCAGGAGATCCGAAAAAAGCTCCCCAATATCGGCATCGCCCAACACAATGAACAGGAGGGCAGGGGAAAACACAAAAAACGCTGCCTTAGTCAGCACATCCAGAGCGGTCTCACCCAGGATGTTGGTCCGGCCCACCAGATAGCCGGTGGCCACCACAAGAGCAACAATGCCAAACCCCATAATCACGTTGCTCACAACAGTCCAGTCTGTCCTATCACCACAGCTCTCATCAGCAGTGGGAAGATGTGTCCGTGGCTCTTCATGATGTGAGCTGGCGCGGCTTCGCCAGCGACAACTACTCCGGTGTTCTCCCCGAAGTGATGGCGGCGATCGAGGGCGCGAATCGCGGACATCAAGTCGCCTACGGCGGTGACGACTACACCGCCGCACTCGGGATCAAAATCGCAGAAATTTTTGGGCCCCAAGCGCAAGTTTTTCCTCTCTTCAACGGCACGGGGGCCAATGTTGTCGCTCTCACGTCGATGATGCCGAGGTGGGGAGCGGTCATCTGCTCGA
>Ga0209654_1001034_pt1 | contig 23660 bp, 24 predicted proteins | sample SaaInl1SG_22_DNA_FD_184646 | JGI IMG/M metagenome (GOLD analysis project Ga0209654, IMG submission 184646) | Marine microbial communities from expanding oxygen minimum zones in the Saanich Inlet - ESP_161SG_22_DNA (SPAdes) (version 2) | ecosystem: Environmental > Aquatic > Marine > Intertidal... | reverse complement strand
CAACAATATGCGAAGGCAACTATAAAACCGTGCACTGGACATTTCCACAAATGATAGAACGCGCTTCAGAAAATAATGTGACCCTGATGCCTGGAGACATTTTAGGGAGCGGAACAGTAGGTTGGGGTAGTTTAATCGAAAACAACTTCTCTGTCCATAGGCCACTAGAACCAGGAGATCAGGTAGAATTAACGGTAGAAGGTATTGGTGTTTTGAAAAATAAGGTGGTGTAACGCCCAGATATGGCATGTGCCTCTGGACTTTCTAAATATCTACTAAAGTATTGGTTTCGTATTTCAGTATCAAGTAACTCAGTAGAGGCATATGCTACATCGTTTGTTAGCAGCTATTCTATGTAGTCCGTAATTCTCTCTTGAAGTTCACTGAATTGAGAAACACTACACTCTTTTGATAGCTTATAAGATAATGTTTGAACACTTAGCTGATTTAATAGTCCGGCTCTTTCGAGTTGATACTTCAATAAGTTAAGGAGATATTTTCCAGGAATATTTCTTAATGCCTTTGTTAAGGTGTTAAAGTGTTTTACAAATTCTCTCTTTTTTGATGCCCAAGTATATCGTCCATCTATATTCTTTAATTCTTGCTCTATCTCATTTAAGTAGGTTGAAATGAACGTATTTCTATGCGCCGGAGGGTTGCAGGTTAGGTTGCAATCTCGTGGAGGATTCAATCCGAAATATGATGTTCCATGTGAATATCTTTGAATAATTACAAAAGCACAGGCTAAATCAGTTAGTAGGATTTTACAATTTTTCAGATTTTGATTTAAGTCAACCAAGGCATCAATGTCTCTATCCTTAAGAGTTGGGTGTCTCTCTCTAATAAGTTCATAAATGCCATCCTTGTCGACAAAGTAGTTCTCAATTGAGTATTTTTCTAAGTAAAAAACATTCTCTATTTGTTCTTGAATATTTAGAATTTCTTCGAAATCAGCATCAGCCATATACACTTTTGTTTTATCTCCGATATTCTGCTTGGCATGATTCTTAACATTCCCCTTTCCATTAAGCGGAAATATTTATCTAATAAAATATCAGGAAAGACACGCCTTAGAATGTTAAAGTATAGGTGTTCTTGCTCCGTGTCTTCTATATAAAATGATATTTCATTAAACTGGGTATAAAAAATATCCTGCCCAGCTAAGAAAGAATCTGACAAATTAGGAAAACCATTTTCCATCATTTTATTGATTGAATGGAAGAAGTGTTAAGGCCTTGTTCTTTTTCTTGTTAGCCAATATTGGAGAATGCGTAGCTAGAATAAGTTGGGTTTCTTTTGGGGTTATTTTGTCAAGCTTTTCAAGAAAGTCTTCTTGCCACTTGATATGCAACGAGAGTTCAGGTTCGTCAATTATGAAAATCTTTCCATCACTACTATTAAAAGCGATATAGGAAAACAGAATCATAATTTGTTGTTCACCTGAGGACAAGAAGTTAATGTCTTTGTATTCTGTTATTACTTTTCCAGATCTATTTAGGGTACTAAAAGTTAACTCAGAGGTATCCTCTTTAAATAATATTCTTTTCGCAGAGTCTTTAAGGAAATGGTTGAGTGTTTCAATATACACCTCGATTTCTTCCATCACACTGTGTGACTTTTGTTCAAATTTTTCAAATTCAGTAAGCAGTTTCCTGACTTTTACGAATTGGTTTGCGTTTAACCCATACAGAAGTTTAAGACTTTCATTCTCTGGATCATCCTGATACTTTAGAGTTATTTCTTTCAATTGATGAAAGTAGTTTTCGATAGTAACTCGTTCATTTGATGACCAAGACTGCTTTTCGAAATTCTTAAAGTATTCATTAACTCTTCTTTCTGCGTTTTCAATTTGTGTAAGAGTCAACTTATACCTAATTCCAGACGAGAATGATTCTATTGTGATACTACCATCAAAAGTGGATAGCATTAAATGATTCTTTAATGAGTTGGTTAGTTGAAGAACTCGGTTTTTCCTTTTTCTATATTCTCGATTTATCAGCTCCTTAACTCGATCAAGAGGGCTTTGAGATGGCTTGGTGGGACGCCTAACTAATCTAGCCTTGGAGCCTTCCTCAAAGAATATCTTTTCTTGGGATTCCTCCGCATATAGATTCCGATCCAGTCCAATTACAGTCGGATTTGGAAATTTGCTAACTAACTCCCATGTCTCTTTTTCTTTTTCATCAGGTGTTAGATTGCTATAGCTCTCAATGAGTGTTGCTCTTAGTGAATCATCATTTTCGATTTGAGATGGGTGTCTATGAAGCCTAACTACTAGCGGATTAAACTCCGTCTGAGCTGTTTTTATATAATACCTAAAGGACGTCTTGGTATGCTTACATAAAACTTCGTACTCCTCATCTTTGAATGAAAATTGAGGTGTTAATGATTTAAAATCCGTAATGCACAAATGCGGAAGTGAAGGACTAATAATCCAATTAACTATGTTTAGTATACTAGTTTTTCCAGAACCATTAATTCCAACTAGAAGAGTTAAATCTTCATTGAAATCTATATTCTTATCTATGTACCCATAGAGCTTGTTGATTTTCAGGTTCTTTATTTTCATAGCTAATTATTTCTGCTAACTATTGTATATACACACCTTTAGGTGTGTTTATTTTCATTATATTATTATGGTGTTCCACAATACTCCCTAAATCGGCAGGTATTGTTGAACTTTTTGATTTGTAAAAATCATCCAAAGGATATGTTGTTTTCTCAATTTCTTGCGCTATAAGCTGGTTGGCTAAACGGAGAATACAAGCTTTTGCCCAACCTAAATAAGAGGGCAGGAGATTGTGCTCTTCATAGAAAAAAGTTTTATGATGCGGCCACTTACTTTGAATAGCTCTTAAGTAGGTCATGGTTGAAGAACAGATTTGGGTGCTGTTGTTTCTCAAATGTAGGAAAAAAAATAAAGCCCTCAGAAAGAGGGCTTTAAAAACATAAAAGAAGGTTTACTTATAGGTGAATCACTTCGTCGTAAGCATCGGCTACGGCCTCCATCATCGCCTCACTCATGGTCGGGTGGGGGTGAACGGCTTTGAGCACCTCATGGCCAGTGGTTTCGAGCTTACGTCCGAGTACCGCCTCAGCGATCATGTCGGTAACGCCGGCACCAATCATGTGGCAACCGAGCCATTCGCCGTATTTGGCGTCAAAAATCACTTTCACAAAACCTTCAGAGGTTCCGCTGGCTTGTGCTTTTCCAGAGGCAGAGAAAGGAAACTTTCCTACTTTGATGTCATAGCCTTGTTCTTTGGCTTGGGCTTCGGTCATTCCAACAGAGGCAATCTCTGGGAAACTATACGTACATCCGGGGATATTGCCATAATCCAGTGGCTCTACCTTATGTCCAGCAATTTTCTCAACACATAAAATTCCTTCGGCAGAAGCAACGTGGGCGAGGGCTTGTCCTTTGGTTACATCTCCAATGGCATAGTAGCCTGGGAGGTTGGTTTGGTAAAAATCGTTCACCAAGATCTTATCGCGGTCAACTGCGATTCCTACATCTTGTAAGCCAAGGTTTTCGATATTGGTTTTAATTCCAACGGCAGAAAGAACGATATCAGCTTTAAGCGTTTCTTCGCCCTTGGCCGTTTTAATGGTTGCCGTAACGCCTTTTCCTTTGGTGTCTACCTTGGTCACTTCAGCTGAAGTAAGGATATTGACTCCTGCTTTCTTGAAGGAGCGTTCCAATTGCTTGGAAATTTCCTCATCTTCTACGGGTACAATGCGGTCTTGGTATTCAACCACCGTTACTTCTGTTCCCATAGCGTTGTAGAAGTAGGCAAATTCAATTCCAATGGCGCCAGAACCCACTACAATGAGTTTTTTGGGCTGTTTGGGTAAAGTCATGGCTTCGCGGTAACCAATGACTTTTTTCCCGTCCTGTGGCAAGCTAGGTAACTCACGCGAGCGAGCCCCTGTTGCGAGGATAATATGGTCGGCTTGATAGATTTCTTCTTTGCCGTCTAGAAGAACGCTTACTTGTTTCTTGGGCAATACTTTCCCAAAACCATTCAAGACATCAATCTTATTTTTTTTCATCAAGAATTGAACTCCTTTGCTCATACCAGCAGCTACATTACGGCTACGGTTGACCACAGCGTTAAAATCTTTGTCGTATTCTTTAACGGTTAATCCGTAATCTTCTGCATGTTTGAGGTAATCAAACACTTGTGCAGATTTGATCAAAGCTTTGGTTGGAATACATCCCCAGTTAAGGCAAACTCCTCCAAGGCTTTCTTTTTCTACGATGGCAGTTTTAAGGCCTAATTGTGAAGCGCGAATGGCGGTTACATAGCCTCCAGGGCCGCTTCCAATTACAATGATGTCATATTTCGTCATAATTCTTCCAGTTAAATTCGGTGCAAAGATAGGAAATAGAAGTGACTAGTCCTCGCTTGGTTTAAAATCTATACTGGCAGAATTAACACAGTAGCGTTGACCGGTCGCTGTGGGCCCATCATCAAAGATGTGTCCTTGGTGTCCCCCGCAATTGGCACATAAAATTTCTACCCGCAGCATGCCTAACGTGCTGTCCTTGCGGTATTCGATGGCACCGTCAATACTTTTGTCATAAGATGGCCAGCCACAACCACTGTCAAATTTGGAGGAAGCCTCGTAGAGGGCTTCTCCACAGCCCTTACAGACATAGGTTCCTTGGGCATGATGGTCGTTGTATTTTCCGCTAAAAGGGCGTTCGGTGCCTGCTTCGCGCAGTATGCGGTATTCGTCTGGGGAAAGGATAGCTTTCCATTCGGCATCGGTTTTGTTAACAGGATATTTACTCATTTTCTCTAGGGATAAAGGTCAAAGCGGCCGAATTAATACAATGGCGCTTGCCGGTGGTAGCTCGCGGTCCGTCGTTGAACATATGTCCTAGGTGACCGCCGCAAACACTACACTTTAATTCCGTACGGGCATACCCAATTTTATAGTCGACATCATATTCAAGGTTCTCATCAACGCCACGGTCAAAAGAAGGCCAGCCGGTTCCAGATTCAAACTTATGTTCCGATTTGTAGAGTGGGCTTTTGCATCCGGCACAAACATAAGTACCTTCAGCTCTGTTGTTATTGAGTGGTCCAGAAAAAGCGCGTTCGGTCGCTGCTTGGCGTAAAACGCGGTAGGAGAGAGGCGTTAAAATCTCTTGCCATTCAGCATCGGTTTTCACCACTTCATAGGAGGTTTCTTTTGCTGATTTCATGGTTGTTTTTTTCTGTTGACAACTTCCAATTACAGGAAATAAGAACAGAATAAGGAACAGTTTTTTGAACGTCAATTGCATGATGTATTTTTTATTAAAGTTACGATATAAGGGCTAATGTCAAAGGCCATGCCAATTTCTTTATTTGTGATTTTTAAACAATTCGAGGGCCTGTATAGACCTAAAGTATTACTTTAAGTAAAATTAAATAAACGGTAAAATAAAATTAAATTATACATTTAAATAAAACTATTTAATTAGATGATAAATAGTACTTTAATATTTGTAATAAGTTTTTCTTATAGCCCCGTTCGCTGCCTAATTTCAATATATTTTTTTTGATAAATTCATCTGCTCAGACAAAAAAGATTGTATCTTGAAAATTATAGACTATATGATACTGCATTATGCTTGAAACAAAAAATGGCCTAGCCAAAGGAAGTAAAAAATTGATTAATGCTTGGGCCTTCTATGACTGGGCCAACTCGGTGTATTCGTTGGTGATTTCCTCAGCTATTTTCCCCATATATTATGCAGCGCTATTTGCTGAGAATAATCAGATTGATTTCTTTGGCTATGACGTCAAAAATACGGCCATGATCAGTTTTGTGACAGGCTGTGCATTTTTGGTCGTGGCCTTTATCTCTCCCTTACTTTCTGGAATAGCTGATTTTATTGGAAACAAGAAACGCTTCATGCAGTTCTTTGTTTACCTGGGGTCATTTTCCTGTGTGGGTTTGTATTGGTTTCAATTAGAATCGATCTACTTGGGGCTTTTCTTTTACTTTTTAGCCATGATTGGCCTGTGGGCAAGTTTGGTGTTCTATAATTCCTATCTACCCGATGTGGCTTATCCCGAACAGCAAGACAGAGCAAGTGCTCGTGGGTATTCGATGGGCTACATTGGCAGTGTATTGTTGCTGTTGTTTAATTTATCCATGGTCATGAAACCTGAACTGTACGGAATTGAAGGAACAGCTGGAGAAGCGGCTATGCTGGCCATGCGTTATTCCTTTGTATCTGTTGGTGTATGGTGGTTTTTGTTTAGTCAACTATCCTTGTATTTTTTGCCCAAGGGGAACAAAAACAACGAAAAAATTACACGTCATATTTTGTGGAATGGATTCCGCGAACTACGCACAGTGTACAAGCAAATGGAAGGGAACTTTCCGCTTAAACGTTATCTGACAGCCTTCTTTGTGTATTCCTTGGCCGTGCAAACGGTGATGCTGGTTGCGGCTTATTTTGGTGAAGAGGAAATTGCTTGGGGGTCAGACAGTGATAAGACTATGGGGCTAATTGTGAGTATATTACTCATACAGATTGTGGCAATTTTCGGCTCAATCCTTGCTGCACGTGCCTCTGTTCGTTTTGGGAATATCCCTACCTTAATTGTCATCAATGTGGTTTGGGCTATTATTTGTGCCTATGCATTTACCATTGAAACACCGATACAGTTTTACTATGTGGCTGGCTTTGTTGGCTTGGTGATGGGAGCCATCCAATCCTCATCGCGTGCGGCCTACTCAAAGTTTTTACCTGAAACCGATGACACCACCTCCTATTTTAGCTTTTATGATGTCGCAGAAAAAGTAGGCATCATCATCGGAATGTTTCTATTTGGTGCCATTGACCAGATCACCGGTAGTATGCGCTATTCTATTGTGTTCTTTGGCGTTTTCTTTGTCTTTGGAGCGATCATGCTCCTGCGGGTTAACCGCAAAGCAGCTATTCTATAGCCAATCGTACTGAGCCTGACCCAGCAACTTTGCTGTGTAATTTATCCTTTGGTTCCCCAAAGTAACGTACACTCCCAGAGCCGGCAACGCTAACGTCAAGTTTGTGACTGCAACGCACATAAACACTTCCAGATCCAGCAAGGGATACAGTACCGTTTTTTGCTTGAATTCCCTGAAGACGTACACTTCCAGAGCCGGCATGTTTGACTTTTATGTTGGTTGCACTTCCTTTAAGGTTGATTTTACCACTCCCAGCAAGTCTAGCACTGACCGTCTCTGCTTTTATACTTAGCTCAATTTTACCGGAACCAGCGCTACTCGCTTTAAAGCTGTCTGCTGCAATAGCAGAATCGGCATAAATTTTCCCAGAACCGCTGAGTTTTACGTTATTCACATCCGCCATGGGGACCTTAATGATGACTTTCTTAGCGCCAGAAGGTCTCAGGTAATGTTTCTTTTTGTTTCGAATGATCAATACATCATCTTTGACCTCAGTCACTATACTTTCTAGTAGGTTTTTGTCTGTGGTGATGCTTAACTTCCCATTCATACTTGAAATCATTTCAACATTGAAGGATCCGCTAACATTCAAGCCTTCGTAGCTGGAAATAGAACGCTCTTGGGTGGTAATATTTCCATTCCCTTGCTGTTTTTGGGCGATGGCTTGGGTACTTGCTGTAATAAAGAATAGGCAAAAGAGGAGGCTAAATTTTTTCATGGTGTATTAGTTTTGGTTGAGTTTTACTGCGCCGTAATCGGCAGATATTTTGAGGCTATTGCTTCCGTTTTTATGGTTCCCTTCATAGTATCGATCGGTGCTTTCAATAATTTTTTTGCGGTAGTTAAGCGGGAAATCGGTTTTAAATCCGGCATATTCTGTCTCAATTACAAAATTAAACGCCCAGTCTGCATCTGCCCCTAGGGATATTCCGCTATAATCTGAATTAATGTCTATATTTTCTGTACTTGCCTGTATATTCTCTACTTTCAATCCGCCATAGTCCATGCTCACATCCAGGGCTTTTGACAAGCTGCCCACTTTGATGGAAAGATAGTCTGCATCACCGCTGAGAACACTTATCTCATCAACGCTCAGGCTGCCGTAATCAGCTTCAAAATCTAAATCATTGACCCGCTTAAAGGAGCATTTACTGTAATCGGCATCCAACGAAATGGTTTCGGCGGTTTCAATGGTAATCCCGGAATAATCTACTTCAATTGTCCCAGATTTTATGTATTCAATGGTTGATCCGGGGCTGTATTGCAAGTCAATCTCGTTTCCCTCGTGGTTAAGGTGTTCCGCCGCTAGTTTTCCATAGGAACAGCGTATATTGGCTTTTCCGTCCAGTTCATCGATGAAAATACTGCCATAACTGTTGGATAAATTTACGTTGACTGATTTTGGGTGTTGAACAACATAGTCAATCGAGTAATCAATGCTTTTAGATCCAAAGAACGACCAGTTTTTCCACCAAGAACCCGTTTGATCGGGTAATCGTGTTTTTGCACTAACACTAGAAGGGGAAGCTTCGAAGTCAAATGTGATGTTCTCCAAAAGCTCTTCTGCGCGTTCTTGGCTTCCGCCATCAACGGTGACGGTGATTTGGATTTTCACTTCATCTTTATCCCAATGGGTTAGAGTCATGTTTCCATAACTATTCGATAAAGAAAGGTTTCCGTTGCTCGCAAGCGGATAGCTTTTGTTGATGATACGTTCTGCTTCTTGCGCATTTCCAATGAAGGAAAAAAGCAGCAGTAAGAGCAGTGAAAGAATGGGTTTAGAGTAATTCATTTTTATAGCGGTCGGTTTTTAATTCGTTTAATTTATTTTCTAATTCATTTAAAATGTCCAATCGTTGTTGGAGATTGTCGATCATGGCTTTTAAAATAAGGGGGTGTTGGTGGTTTTCGTCAAATTGTAGCTGAAGCAATTGATAGTCTTCGTCCAGAAAGCTAAGTTGTTTTCTAATGTCCTGTAAAGGAACGGCATAATGCTCTTCATAGCTCATTTCTAGAACCTGTAATTGATGGTCAATTTGAGCCTCGTAAAAGTGAGTCAATTCATGGCTTGAAGAAGTTTGACTTTCTAGCGAAGCGGTTGACAAGCCAATGATTACCGCGATACTGGCCGCAATACTTATCCAAGTCATCATTTTTACAATGGGCTTGTTTTGCTGTTGGAGCTTTCGTTGAAAACGCAATTGATGCCCTTCTAAAGGGAGAGGGAGTGTTTGCTTCCCCAATTGCTTGAATTGTTTATCGATGGAGTTCATTTACCTCTATTTTTTGTTTCAATTGTTCTTTTGCTCGAGAAATTAGAGTCCTACAATTCCCGTAGCTTAGTTGTAGGATATTGCTCAATTCTTCATAATCATAGCCTTCAAAATACATGAGCATCAATGCATTCCTGTAACGTGGTATTAATTCATTCAATGCTTTGTGGAGCTCAATGGTCTGGGACTTTTCATTATCGTTTGTTTCGCCTTCATTGACATAAAACCAACCTTCTTCTAAGGATGACGTTTTTTGCTTATTCCGTTGTTCACAAAAGTGAAGTGCTTTTCGCAAGGTGATTTGCTTGAGCCATCCACCAAATTTATTCCCACCCTTGTATTGTTCTAGTTTTTCAAAGGCAGTCAAGAAGCTTTCTTGCATAACATCTTCGGCATCTACGCGGTTTTGTACAATACGTAGAGCACTGTGATACATGGCCAAATGATAGCGGTTGTAAACTTCCATTTGTGCAGGTTCATCTTTCTTTTTGCAAAGTTGGATGAGTTGATCGATCTCCAATTGTTTGACCATAGGGCTATGCTCTTCTACTCTATAAGATGTGAAAGTTGTGAATTGTTACATTATTACCCCATTATTTTTTGGCATAACTATTGAAACTTTTAATGTAAAATTAGATAAACCCGCATAGATGGCTGTTTTATGCCATTTTGACGCAGATAAACGTATATGTCCAAACCAATTTTTAGTTCCCTAGACAATTTGTCATTACAAGATATCGATGCTGAAGCAGATTTGATCCCTTTATTGACTACTGAAGACGAAGAAGCCCTCGAACGCGAGGACTTACCAGAATCTGTCCCAATCCTCCCTTTACGGAATACGGTCTTGTTCCCTGGAGTTGTTATCCCTATTACGGTCGGTCGTGATAAATCCATTCAATTAATCAAAGACGCTAACAAAGGCGACAAGGTTATTGGGGTGGTAGCGCAGAAAGATCAAGAGGTAGAAGATCCGAGCATTGTTGATGTGTTTCCTTTGGGAACTGTTGCGCAGATTTTGCGTGTCCTGACCATGCCCGATGGAAATACCACCATCATCATTCAAGGAAAAAAACGCTTTGAGATTCAACAACTCATTTCAGAAGATCCCTATATCAAAGCGAAAATAAAAAGTGTATCCGAGGAAAAAACAGTCCAAGAGACCTCTGAATTTACCGCCATCGTAGAATCGATTAAAGATTTGGCCCTCAAAATAATCAAGGAGAGTCAGAACATTCCTTCTGAAGCTTCTTTTGCCATCAAAAACATACAGAGCCATTCGTTCTTAATCAACTTTGTGTCTTCAAACATGAGTTTGACAGTACAAGAGAAACAAGAGATCTTGTCGACGGCCAACATTAAAGAGCGTGCATTGTTGTGTTTGAAATACATGAATCTAGAATATCAAAAGCTAGAGCTTAAAAACGATATTCAGTCGCGTGTACGCACCGATTTAGATCAACAACAGCGCGAGTATTACCTGCATCAGCAAATGAAAACCATTCAAGAAGAATTGGGGGGAGTTTCCTATGAGGAGGAAGTGGAAGAAATGCGCATGCGTGCAAAAGAAAAGAAATGGACCGAAGAGGTGGGGGCTCACTTCGATAAAGAATTGATGAAGCTACAACGCATGAATCCTCAGGTAGCTGAGTATTCTGTTCAGCGCAACTACCTTGATTTATTTTTAGACTTGCCTTGGGGGGAATTTTCTGAAGACTTGTTTGACCTAAAACGCGCACAAAAAATCTTAGACCGCGATCATTACGGATTGGAAGAGGTGAAGAAGCGAATCATAGAATACCTAGCCGTACTCAAATTGCGCAACGACATGAAGTCGCCTATACTTTGTCTATATGGCCCTCCAGGGGTAGGGAAAACTTCTTTGGGGAAATCTATCGCTGAAGCTTTGGGGCGTGAGTATGTCCGAATTTCTCTTGGGGGAATGCGCGACGAAGCGGAAATTCGTGGTCACCGAAAAACATATATTGGTGCATTGCCTGGACGAATTATTCAAAGCTTGAAAAAAGCGGGTACTTCCAATCCAGTTTTTGTCTTGGATGAAATCGATAAACTGACCAACAGTTCTCAGGGCGATCCATCTTCTGCTTTACTGGAGGTGTTGGATCCAGAACAAAATGGATCGTTTTACGACAACTTTTTGGAGTTAGGCTACGATTTGTCCAAGGTCATGTTTGTGGCGACGGCAAACAATTTAGGCGGAATACAACCGGCATTGCGTGATCGAATGGAGATCATTAACGTAAGTGGTTATACCATTGAAGAAAAAGCCATGATTGCAAAGAATCACCTTTTGCCTAAACAGTTAAAGGAACACGGTTTAAAAGACAAGGACTTGGTGCTGTCCAAAAGCCTTTTAGAGGCTATTGTAGAAGGGTATACACGTGAGTCGGGTGTTCGCGGCTTGGAGAAACAAGTCGCCAAGTCGGTGCGCTATGTGGCCAAGTCGATTGCCATGGAAGAATCCTATATAAAGTCGCCAAAGGGCGCAGACCTTAAAACAATTCTTGGCCCTGCTAAAGTTAGCCGAGACTTATACGAGAATAATGAAACCGCCGGGGTGGTCATCGGATTAGCTTGGACATCGGTCGGAGGAGATATTCTCTTCATTGAATCGGCTCTGTCGCCCGGAAAAGGGCAGTTATCCATTACCGGTAACCTAGGGAAGATCATGAAAGAGTCATCCACAATTGCCATGCAATACATCAAGGCCAATGCTGAGATTTTAGGTTTGTCCGATTTCCCTTTTGATAAATACAATATTCATATTCACGTTCCTGAGGGTGCTACACCTAAAGATGGACCCAGTGCCGGAATTACGATGTTGACTTCCTTGGTGTCCTTGCTTACCCAGAAACGTGTCAAAAAGTACCTTTCCATGACTGGGGAGATTACGCTTCGTGGGAAAGTACTTCCAGTGGGAGGAATCAAAGAGAAAATCTTGGCAGCAAAGCGTTCCAAAATTAAAGAGATCATCTTATGTGAAAGTAATCGCAAGGACATTGAAGAAATTAATGCTAATTATTTAAAGGGACTTCAATTTCATTTTGTGAAAGAAATGCATGAGGTATTGGCTCTGGCCATAACAGATCAAAAGGTTAAACATGCAAAAACCATTTAAGGATGTGTACAGTAACCTTTGTTCCAACAGCTAACGGTTTTGTGTTTACCTCCAATCGCGATGAAGATCCCAAGCGGGCTGCCACGCAAATAGTAGAGGAGCGTCGAGGCGATTTGTTGGTGTCTTTTCCGCAAGACGCTGAAGCCAAAGGTACTTGGATTGCTTTTTCGGACAAAGATCAATTTGCCTGTATCCTAAATGGGGCATTTGTGCCCCACCAACGCAAAGAGAAATACTCCATGAGTCGAGGGGCAATGGCATTGGCCTATTTTGACTATGCCTCTATAGACGCATTCATGGATGCATTTAATTTTGAAGGCATGGAGCCGTTTACATTACTTCTGTACAATGCAGGTGATTTTTGTGAGTTAAAATGGGATGAAACGAACCTGCATGTGCGAAAGCTGTCTACCAATGATATACATTTATGGTCTTCGAGCACCCTGTATTCGCAAGAATGGTGGCTTGATCGCACCCTTCGTTTCAAGGAGTTTGTAGCACGTCAACGCCCAGACCAAAAAGAGATCATGCATTTTCATGCCAATGAGTTGCCATTTGTGCCAGAAGCCTTACAGGCGCTTATAGGTAGTGTAAAACCTTTGACCAATATTCCAGTAGAAACGACCAGTGTGACTTCCATTGCGAAGCATAAACGGGGCTATGATTTTCATTTTCAGCGAACCGACGGAAAGCTTACTACACATAAATCCACCTACTAGCCTTATCTTTGTTTTATGAAAACAACCGTTATAGCGATTGATGGGTATGCTTCAACAGGTAAAAGCACCCTATCCAAACAGTTGGCCAAACACCTTGGCTACACCTATGTGGATACGGGCTATATGTTTCGCGCCATTGGTTTTCTTGTGCTGCAGAACAATTGGCTGAAAAATGACATCATTGCTGTTACTGAATTAGAAAAAGCCCTTCCCGCTTTACAGTTTTCTTGGAAAGAAGGAGAGGACGCTCAAATGCACATGGCACTGAATGACCGTGTGTATGGAGAGGAGCTTCGTACAACAGAAGTGTCAAATTTGGTCAGCAAGGTGGCAGCCATTCCGGCTGTTCGTGCCCATTTGTTGGAGCAACAGCGCAGCCTCTCTAAAGCTAGTTCGGTTGTCATGGATGGACGTGATATCGGAACCGTTGTTTTTCCGAAAGCGACCTACAAATTCTTTTTAAATGCCGCACCCAAAATACGTGCGGAACGCCGCTATGCAGAAATGCAAGCCAAAGGAATTTCGGGTAGCCTTGAAGAAGTATTGGCCAATGTGATTGAACGAGATCGATTGGATAGTACCCGGGCAATTGCCCCTCTGGTAAAAGCGGAAGATGCCATAGAAATTGACACCTCAGCCATGGATGTTAAGGCGGTTTTTCAATTACTCTGCGACCACATCGAGGGCTGAATGTTGGAGCTGTTGCACAAGAAGTTGTAGTTCCTCGGGTTTTTGCGTCCCGACTAAAAACTTCTTTTTATTCTTCAATTGCACGTATAAGCCCTTTCCGCCCTGAACATTGTAGACTGTTCCGTATTGCGTCCAAAGGCGCACGCCCCACCCACCCACAAAATCGTAGGGGATAACTTCGCAATGTTCCACTTCCCCCCAGCTAACGTTTTGAGAGGTATAGGGATAAAAATGTACATGAATTCCTTCTTCTGTAAGGGTGGTTCTCAGTTCATTTATTCTAAAAAAATAGGCAAAGGCAATCCCGAAAAGTAAAAAGGCAATAATTCCTCCATCTGTCAAAGGTTTGTTTCCCAAAGAAATACCCAAAGAGAAATGAAGGTAAAATGCATTCAGGGCAATCTCCAATGGAAGGAGGATAATAAGCCACATCCACCATTTGGTGAAACGTTGTTTTTCTTGGTATAAGGGTCTAGCCGTTAAATTCATCTTCTACATTTTCAACCACCCATTTTACACAGTGCTTAAAATCCGTAAAAATTTGCTCTTTGGGGATCAAATCGGGGATTATGTCAATGCGCTCCATCATATAACGGGGTTGTTTTTTTACACCCACCAAGATAACACGTTTTTTGCGTTGAACCAAGTCAATAATGATGGACTCCAGCGCGTATAAGCCCGATTGATCGATGTAGGGCACTTTGTCCAAACGAATTACTAAAGTAGATGCTTTACTGGGGATTTGCTTGGCTGTTTCGGTAAAGCTGGAGGTGGAGCCGAAAAACAAAGGCCCGTCCAGATGTTTGATAAAAACTTCTTCTTTTAGGTTTTTAGGAAATGCAAATTCATCTTCCCAAGACTTCTCGGGTTGTAAGGGCTGCACATCAAAACTCTCGCTGGCCAGATCGCCAATTTTCTTCATGAACATTAGGGAAGCGATGACCAGACCGATACCCACTGCATAGACCAAGTTCCAAATAGAGGAAAGCACAAGCACCACCAACAAGATCAAGACCTCTTGTCTAGGCATAAATGGAATTGCTTTGAGTCCTTTGTAGTCCATTACGCCAATACCAACAGTGATTAAGATTCCGGCTAAGACAGCTGCAGGAATACGCGAAGCAATGGGTCCTATCGCCAATAGAATAAAGAGTAACAAGAGACCGGCAATCATTCCAGACAAACGGGTTTTCCCTCCTGAATTTATATTTACAACTGTTCGAATGGTAGCTCCAGCGCCGGGTAAGCCGCCAAAGAGGGCGCCAAAGGCATTTCCAATTCCCTGACCCACCAATTCTTTGTTGGGTTTATGCACCGTTTTGGTCATATTGTCGGCAACTACAGAGGTCAGTAAGGAGTCAATTGCCCCCAATAAAGCCAAGGTAATGGCGGTAAATACATATTGGGTGATGGTGCCAAAACCAAAGGTGCTAAAGAGACCCACTGTGGTGTGGGTAGACCAGAGGGAATGGCAGCTATGGGGCGATAATCCAAACCAAGCGTAATGGCACCACCAGAAACCACAAAGAGAGCGACCAATGTACTGGGCACAGCAGTGGTAATACGCTTAAAACCATAGATAATGAGGATAGTCAGTAGTGCCAAACCTATTTCGAGCGAATGAAGGTTGGCGAAAATTCGCGGGAGAACATTAAATGTGCCAATCACCCCAGAGGCTTCTTTGCCAGCCAATGTTTTGGCTTCGGTCATGATTTCCCCGGTCGAAATGCTGTTTGCACGCTCGATGGTGGTTTTAAAGTCTTCCAAAACAAGAATACCCTCATCGACTTCTTCTTTGAGAATGTTTTCAAGAATTAGTTCTTCCGCCATGGGTTTAAACTGTTCTACAAAAGCCTTGTCCTCTTTGGGGTAATAGCCTACTGTGGGGGCAATTTGCGTAACCAAGATGATGACCCCAATAGCAGTCATAAAACCCGAGACCACAGGATAGGGGATGTAACGAATATATTTCCCCAGACCAATAAAACCAAGGCTGACTTGTAAAATACCAGCGAGGAAGAATACAGATAAAATGGTGGGTAACGCCTTGTCAATATTGCCATCAAAATTCGCAAGAATTTCGGCAATAAAGACCATACTTACTGCTGTCATTGGAGCGGTTGGCCCCGATATTTGGGTAGGTGTCCCGCCAAAAAGCGCAGCAAAAAAACTAACAAAAATAGCTCCGTACAGTCCAGCGCTAGGGCCAAGACCAGAACTTACGCCAAAGGCAAGGGCAAGTGGGAGGGCAACAATACCCGCGGTAAGGCCACCAAAAAGGTCACCGCGAAAATGCGATAAATCGAAGGAAAATAGTTTTTTCATGGAAGAACACAAGGTTTAGGTTAGTAAGATATAAGGGGGGGTGTGTTGGGGTAGTTAAAATGAGTAAATCATGGTTTAAGGCACTCTAATTCGTTTAATTAATTTCTTGATATCATCGGGTACGGCTGGGGTAAATTTTACAACAGTTAAAGCTACAATAAAATTTGCTAGCATGGCAACTGCACCAAAGCCTTCGGGAGAAATGCCCCACCACCAATCGGCAGAAGATCCTCCGCCAAACCAGCCAAACTTAAATTTGGTCATATAAAACAGCATAAGAGCGATTCCGACCAACATGCCAGAAACGGCACCTTCTTTATTCATTTTAAGGCTAAAGATGCCCATGACAATGGCGGGAAAAAAAGAAGCGGCAGCCAAACCAAAAGCCAAGGCTACTGTGGCTGCTACAAAACCGGGAGGGTGTATCCCAAAATAGCCAGCCAAAACTACTGCTGCGGTGGCGGTTAAGCGAGCGGCGATTAATTCCTGACGTTCGCTTACCTTTGGGTAGAGCACGCCTTTGATGAGGTCGTGTGAGATGGAAGAGGAAATCACCAATAACAAGCCTGCTGCCGTAGATAGCGCCGCGGCCAACGCACCTGCAGCCAAAAGGGCAATCACCCAATTGGGGAGCTGCGCAATTTCTGGATTCGCCAAAACCATAATGTCTCGATCAATGCTCAATTCATTTAGTTCAGGTTCAGCCAAATATTGTACAAGGCCATCTGCGTTTTTGTCATTAAATTCTATGAGCCCTGTTTCTTCCCATTTATTGAACCATTCTGGGAGAGTGATATAGGGTTGTTCACTCACTGTTTCGATGAGGTTGAGCCGGGCAAATACAGCCACCGCCGGAGCAGTGGTGTAGAGGATGGCTATAAATAGTAGGGCCCAACCGGCAGATTTGCGGGCATCACTCATTTTTTTTACAGTAAAGAAACGCACAATAACATGGGGGAGCCCAGCGGTACCCACCATCAAAGCAGTTGTGATCATAAAGACATCGAGAGTGGATTTGCTTCCATTGGTATAGGTGTGAAAACCGAGTTCACGATGGAGCCCGTCGAGTTTTTCCAGTAAGTAGATTCCTTCCTGATTGGTGGCACCAAAGCCGATTTGGGGAATTACCCAGCCTGTGCTGAGGAAGGAGATAAAGATGGCCGGAATCAAGAAGGCAAAAATCAGTACACAATATTGGGCTACTTGGGTGTAAGTGATGCCTTTCATGCCACCCAGAACAGCGTAAAATAAAACAATGGCCATGCCAATGTATACTCCAGTGTTAATGTCGACCTCGAGATAGCGCGAGAAGACAACGCCCACACCCCTCATTTGACCCGCGATATAGGTAAAGGAAACAAGGAGGGCGCAAAAAACGGCCACCAAACGCGCCGTAGAAGAATAATAGCGATCGCCAATAAAGTCCGGAACAGTGAACTTACCGAATTTGCGTAAATAAGGGGCGAGGAGCAGAGCAAGCAGCACATAGCCCCCAGTCCAGCCCATCAAATAAACCGAACCGTCATAGCCACTAAAGGAAATGATCCCCGCCATGGAAATAAAAGAAGCGGCCGACATCCAGTCGGCTGCTGTGGCCATGCCATTGGCAATGGGGTGCACGCCACCACCGGCCACATAGAATTCTTTGGTTGACCCGGCGCGGGACCAAAAAGCAATGCCAACATAAAGTGCAAAACTGAGGCCTACCAAAAGCCATATCCATGTTTGTAGTTCCATTAGTCTTCTGTTGTGTACTGTTTATCTAATTTGTTCATCAAGTATATGTAAACGAAAATCAACACCACAAAAACATAGATGGCACCTTGTTGTGCAAACCAAAAGCCCAAAGGGAAGCCACCTATTTGAATACTGTTGAGGGTGTCGACCAAGAGAATGCCAAAGCCAAAGGATACGGTAAACCAAATGGTTAGTAGAATGACTACATAGCGGAGGTTCTTTCGCCAATATTCGTTCGCATTGATTTTGTTTTCCATGAATGTTTTTTTTTTGTTATCCTGAAATTACAAAACTTTTGGTTAACCGTTAAGCATGTTTTTTTATGCTCAAAATACCGATAAAGGCTAGCATGTTGAGGATTAAGCCCACTAGGCTCAAGATGCCAGCGATAAAATGCATTTTTAGCTCAGTTGCATACGAAACGAGATACAAGGAAGCGAGTAAAAGAAAGAGACTGAATAGGTAGAGTAGAGTGTAGGTTTTCATTGGGTGAAATTTAGGAGAAGGTAATATACGGAAATAGATATAATAATTTTCCACCTTAAAATTTTAAAGAGTAGTGTATAATTGATGAATTTTCCCTTGTCCATCAGGCATTTAGGCTTATATTTGCACACTCTTTTGATTAATCAGGACAGGGAGTAAACAAAACAATCACAAACAACTTCTGTTGTTTTTCAATTAAAGTCCTGTGATACAGCAGAATACAAAACATTTTTTTAGCTATGGCTGAAGAAACTACACCACAAGCAGCTCCAGAGCAAGATGCTCCACAAGCTGCTGAAACTCCACAAGTTCAAGAAGAAACCCAAGAAACGGCTGCAGCGCCAACGGCGAACAATGCAGAAGACTTTTTGGCAGACTTTAACTGGCACCACTACGAAGAAGGCATTGACGTCATTGAAGACAAGCAATTGGCTGAATTCGAAGAATTGGTTGGCAAAAACTTTGTGGACACCGCAGACGATGATGTTATTGAAGGAACAGTTGTACACATGACTGATCGTGAGGCAATCATCGATATTAACGCAAAATCAGAAGGAGTAATTTCCTTGAACGAATTCCGTTACAACCCAGGCCTAAAAGAAGGCGACAAGGTTGAGGTAATCGTTGATATCCGCGAAGACCGTACAGGTCAGTTGATTTTATCGCACCGTAAGGCACGTGTAATCAAAGCATGGGATCGTGTAAATAACGCACATGACAGTGGCGAAATCGTTAACGGTTTTGTGAAATGTCGTACCAAAGGAGGAATGATTGTCGATGTATTCGGTATTGAAGCTTTCTTACCTGGTTCACAAATTGACGTTAAGCCAATCCGTGACTACGATCAGTATGTAAACAAAACAATGGAATTCAAGGTAGTGAAAATCAACCATGAATTTAAAAACGTTGTTGTTTCGCACAAAGCATTGATCGAAGCAGATATCGAAGAACAGAAAAAAGAAATCATTGGTCAACTAGAAAAAGGACAAGTACTCGAGGGTACAGTGAAAAACATCACTTCTTATGGTGTGTTTATCGACCTTGGAGGAGTAGACGGATTGATCCACATTACCGACCTTTCTTGGAGTCGTATCAACCACCCAAGCGAAATCTTGGAATTGGATCAGAAATTGAACGTTGTTATTCTTGATTTTGATGATAACAAATCACGTATCCAACTTGGATTAAAGCAATTGAGCGATCACCCATGGGAGAAGCTTGGTGATACCATCAAAGAAGGTGAGAAAGTAAAAGGAAAAGTAGTTGTGATCGCAGATTACGGTGCTTTTGTTGAAATCGAAGACGGTGTTGAAGGATTGATTCACGTTTCCGAAATGTCTTGGTCAACGCACTTGCGTTCTGCACAAGACTTCGTAAATGTTGGAGACGAGCTAGAAGCTCAGATCTTGACCATCGATAGAGAAAGTCGTAAAATGTCTCTAGGGATCAAGCAATTATCGCAAGACCCATGGACAGACATTACCACCAAATATCCTGTTGGTTCTAAGCACCAAGGAATCGTTCGTAACTTCACTAACTTCGGTGTATTCATCGAATTGGAGGAAGGAATTGACGGTTTAGTATACATCTCTGATCTTTCTTGGACCAAGAAAGTGAAGCACCCATCTGAAGTATTAACCGTTGGCGATACCATCGATGTTGTTGTACTTGAATTGGATGTTGATGGACGTAAACTAAGTTTAGGACACAAACAAACACAAGATAACCCTTGGGACAAATACGCTACAGAATTCGCTGAAGGAACAGTTCACAATGCTGCCCTAACAGAGATGGTAGATAAAGGAGCAACCATTAGCTTTAACGAAGATATCATTGCTTTTGTACCTTCACGTCATTTGGAGAAAGAAGACGGTTCTAAAGTTGGTTTAGGCGAAGCAATTGATTTCAAAATCATTGAATTCAATAAAGACTTCAAACGTGTTGTTGCATCGCATACAGCAATTTTCAGAGAAGAAGAGCGTAAAAATATTCGCACTGCTACAAAGAAAATGCAAGCTGATAATGCCGAGAAAACAACTCTTGGAGATTTAGATGCCTTGGCTAGCTTGAAAGAGCAAATGGACAAGAAATAAATTTCTCGCCTCTTTTTAAAGACAACCCGCTGTTTACAGCGGGTTTTTTTTTGGAATGAACCGAATCCCACGTGAAAAAGTTCTATTTTTGTAGAAAGTTATCTTATGCAGCCTAAGCTTTTACTCAATGCACATCAAATCGATATTCTACTGCATCGTTTGGCTTGTCAGTTAATTGAAAATCACCTAGACTTTTCCAATTGTGTTCTCATTGGCTTGCAGCCTCGCGGAGTAAATGTTCTCAATCGACTGACCCACCTGCTCACGACGGTATATAAAGTCTCTGCTTTGCAAAGTGGAAAACTTGACATCACATTTTTTCGCGATGATTTTCGCCGAAGTGACAAACCCCATGCCGCTAGTTCTACGGATATGAATATTCCCATTGAAGGAAGGGACATTGTTTTTATTGATGATGTCTTGTATACCGGTAGAAGTATTCGTGCGGCATTGACCGCTATTGAGTCTTATGGACGCCCAAACAGCATAGAATTATTGACATTAATTGACCGTCGTTTTAGCCGTGATTTGCCCATCCAGCCCGATTATGTTGGCCGACAAGTAGATGCGCTTCAAAATGATAAAGTAACGGTAGAGTGGAGTGAAACCCACACAGATGACGCCGTGTTTTTATTGAAAGACCATATATGAAAGAACTAAGTGTTGATCATTTATTGGGCATAAAATACCTCAAAGAAGACGACTTGCATTTGATCTTCGAAACAGCAGATCATTTTAAAGAAGTGATCAATCGTCCCATCAAAAAGGTACCCAGTCTCCGTGATGTAACCATTGCCAATTTATTTTTTGAAAACTCTACACGAACAAAGCTATCCTTCGAGTTAGCGGAAAAACGATTAAGCGCAGATATTATCAATTTCTCTGCTGCACAATCTTCGGTTAAAAAAGGAGAAACTCTTATCGATACGGTCAATAATATTTTAGCCATGAAGGTTGATATGGTCGTGATGCGTCACCCCAACCCCGGAGCTGCAGAATTCCTTTCCAAGAATGTAGATGCCTGTATTGTTAATGCTGGTGATGGCACCCACGAACACCCTACCCAAGCCTTATTGGATGCCTATTCCATTCGGGAGAGATTTGGCGAAGTTGCCGGAAAACGTATTGTCATTGTCGGCGATATTTTACACTCCCGCGTAGCCTTATCCAATATTTTTGCCCTCAATATGCTAGGGGCAGAGGTGAAGGTCTGCGGACCAAAAAGCCTCCTGCCAAAGCACATAGAATCCTTAGGGGTAACCGTTGAACCCGATTTTAAAAAAGCATTGCGTTGGTGCGATGCGGTCAATATGCTACGTGTCCAAAACGAACGGATGGACAAAAGTTATTTTCCTTCTATACGCGAGTACACGCAATTATATGGATTGACCCTTCCGCTCTTAAAAAGCTTGCGTAAGAAAATTGTTGTTTTGCATCCAGGCCCAATGAACAGAGGGGTTGAAATTAGTTCTGATGTTGCCGATTCTGATCAGGCCATTATTCTCGATCAAGTAGAAAATGGCGTAGCCATCCGTATGGCAGTCATTTATTTACTTGCCGCTAAACTCATCAAACCAGAAGCTTAATGGGGGATTTTAATGCACCAATACATACAGTCAGCCTCGGAAATTCATTGCACCATAAAGAGATTCTCCTGCTTTCAGATCACGATTTAATCTTAGATGCTTTGAACAGTTCTTTTACGCCCGAATTCATTGTAGACTTAACTGTTCTAATGACAGAATTAACCTCAGAAGACCATTCGCGTATCTTGGTTGCTTTGCCAGAACAGTACGCCAACTTGCCAGATGATTGGATTGTTGTTCCTAGCTTGAGAGAGGCAGAAGATGTTATCGAAATGGAGCGAATTGAACGTGATTTAGGCTTTTAAGATGGAATTGACAATACTTGGGTGCAATGCAGCTACCCCGCGAAAGAATGCTCAAACCACTGCTCAGCTACTCGAAATTAAGGGCCAGTTAATATTGATTGATTGTGGAGAAGGAACACAGATTCAATTGCGTAAACTCGGAATAAAATTTGCCCGCATTCAGCATATCTTTATTTCCCATTTACACGGAGATCATTTCTATGGCTTGATTGGCCTAATCAGTACTTTTCGTTTACTTGGGCGAACTGCCGATTTGCATGTTTATGGCCCAAAAGGAATAAAAGAAATCATCACCCTTCAGTTAAAGTTGGCCAAATCATGGACCGATTATAGCCTCTATTTTCATGAACTAGAAAGCGCAGAATCTGAATTGATTTTGGATCACGAAAGATTTACTGTTGAGACCCTGCCTTTGGATCACAGAGTGTATACCAATGGTTATTTGTTTAAGGAAAAAGAAGGGCCACGGAGAATTAATAAAGTTATGATAGACAAGCATGGCGTGGATGTTAGTGATATGGAAAACCTGAAGCAGGGGAAGGACATTCGCTTGGAAGATGGAACGCTCATAGCCAATGCTGAATTAACACTCTCACCTGAGTTGCCAAAATCGTATGCTTTTTGTAGTGACACAGCCTATAAATCAGATTTAGCCGCTCTTGTTGCTGGTGTAAGTTGTTTGTATCACGAAGCCACCTTTCTGGATAATCATCAAGACTTGGCCGTTAAAACAAAACACAGTACGGCAAAAGAGGCTGCAAAGGTGGCGGCAGAGGCTAAGGTAGGGGAGTTGATTCTTGGACATTTCTCCTCGCGCTACTCCGATTTAAATGAATTTATTGTGCAAGCTAACACACATTTTAAAAACGTTTCTCTGGCCGAAGATGGCAAACGTTTTGTTTTTTAACAGAAAAACAGAAAGTTAGGGGCGTTTATTTCCGAAAAAAAAGGCGAAATCGTACCTTGCAAACATGAACACATCCAAAGACATTGGTCATTTGCGTAAGTCCTATGAAAAAGGAGATCTTACCGATGTATTAAAAAACACCTCTCCCATTGCTTTATTTGAAGAATGGTTCGCTGCCGCAGAAGAAAATCCTGCTATAGAAGAAGCCAACGCAATGTCAATTGTGACGCTGGGAGAAGACTCTTTTCCTAAAGCACGTATTGTTTTACTTAAGCAGTTTAGTGCTGAAGGCTTTGTTTTTTACACCAATTACACGAGCCAGAAAGGACGCGCCATTTTAGCCTATCCAAAAGTTGGCATTACATTTTTTTGGCCCGCCCTTGAGCGTCAAGTCATCATCAAAGGTGTTGCTGAAAAAGTCAGCCCAGCACAGTCAGACGCTTATT
>Ga0209654_1001031_pt1 | contig 23712 bp, 23 predicted proteins | sample SaaInl1SG_22_DNA_FD_184646 | JGI IMG/M metagenome (GOLD analysis project Ga0209654, IMG submission 184646) | Marine microbial communities from expanding oxygen minimum zones in the Saanich Inlet - ESP_161SG_22_DNA (SPAdes) (version 2) | ecosystem: Environmental > Aquatic > Marine > Intertidal... | reverse complement strand
TTTCAGGAAGGTCATAACTGATCTCTTCATCACCTTGTTTTCGGCGAATAAAACTCGGAATGTATTCTATAGGTCCTGGACGATACAAGGCATTCATTGCAATTAAATCGGCAAAAACAGTGGGCTTCAAATCCCGCATATGTTTTTGCATCCCCGGCGATTCGTACTGAAATACGCCAACGGTCTCCCCTTTTTGAAATAACTCATAAGTCAATTCATCATCCAACGGAAAATTATCGGGATCCAATGTAACATTGTGTTTGGCTTTGACAATTTTAACGGTGTCTTTGATAAGCGTTAAGGTTTTTAGGCCTAGGAAATCCATTTTTAGCAGTCCTGCATCTTCTACTACGGAATTGTCAAACTGGGTCACATAAAGATCGGAATCTTTGGCCGTAGCAATGGGCACATAATTAGTAATATCACCCGGAGTGATGATCACCCCGCAGGCATGAATCCCTGTGTTTCTGAGCGATCCTTCTAGCACCTGTGCCTGATTAATTGTTTCTGCTTCCAAGTCATCTCCCTCTGATAAATTGAGCAACTGATTGATCAACTCCATATCTTCCGATCTGAACTTCGATTGCAATTCTTTTTCAGGGGTGTTAAATATTTTGTTGAGTTTTGCTGTATTGGGAATCAACTTGGCAATGCGATCGGCGTCCCCTAAAGGTAAGTCCAACACTCTGGCAGTATCTCTAATAGACGATTTAGCTGCCATGGTTCCATAGGTAATGATTTGAGCCACTTGACTTGCTCCGTATTTTTTGATGACATAATCCATCACACGTCCACGACCTTCATCATCAAAATCAATATCAATATCGGGCATACTCACACGATCGGGATTCAAAAACCGCTCAAAAAGTAAATCGTATTTAATGGGGTCAATATTTGTAATCCAAAGACAATAAGCAACTACGGATCCGGCTGCCGATCCACGACCGGGACCTACCGATACATCCATGGAACGTGCCACGCGAATAAAATCTTCTACAATCAAAAAATACCCTGGATATCCCGTATTTTCAATGGTTTTTAACTCAAAATCGATCCGTTCTTTGATGTCCTCTGTAAGAGTTCCATAACGTTTTTCGGCACCCAAATAAGTTAAATGTTTCAAATAGGCATTTTCTCCTAAATTACTGCCATTGGTTTCATCCAACGGGTTTACAAATTCTTGAGGAATTTCGAATTTTGGTAGCAACACATCACGTGCCAATTCAAAAGGTTCGATTTTATCAACTACTTCTTGAATGTTCACTATGGCTTCAGGAACGCCCTTAAAAAGGGATTTCATTTCCTGTGAGGATTTGAAATAATATTCTTGATTTGGCAGTCCGTAACGGTATCCGCGTCCATGACCTATTGGAGTGGCTTGTTTTTCACCATCTTTTACACACAATAAAATATCATGGGCATTGGCATCTTCCTGATTGATATAATAGGTGTTGTTTGTAGCAACTAATTTGACTGCATGTTTTTTGGCGAGATTGATCAACACAGGGTTGACTCGGTCTTCATCGTCTTGATTGTGACGCATCAGTTCCACGTACAAATCGGCTCCAAATTTATCTTTCCACCACAACAGGGCTTCTTCGGCTTGACGCTCGCCAACATTTAATATTTTGGAAGGCACTTCGCCAAATAAATTTCCTGTAAGGACAATTAAATCTTCTTTGTAGGTTTCTACAATGTCGCGGTCAATTCTAGGTAAATAATAAAACCCATCGGTATAGGCCTTAGACGACATTTTTACTAAATTGTGATAGCCTTGCTTTGATTTTGCCAAAAAGACCACTTGATAGCCATTGTCTTTTTGGGATTTGTTGGTATGGTCTTCACAAACGAAGAATTCACAGCCTACAATTCCTTTAATTTCTTTTGCATCTGCAACTTCATTGGCGGCTTCGGCGTCTTTGTTTTTTTGACGAATGGCTCTGTTATAATTGCCTATTTCTTTAACAAAATGAAAGGCTCCCATCATATTTCCATGGTCGGTAATGGCAACGGCTGGCATTTGATGATCCGCTGCTGCTGCGACTAAGTTTTTGACACTGATGGTGGATTGTAATACCGAAAACTGGGTATGGTTGTGTAAATGCACCACTTCCGCATCTTGGAGGATGTCCGAGATTTCGGTGGTAATTTTCTGGGGAGTAACCGCTTCTTTTTCTTGTTGGATTCGTGCCGCAATTTTGGCGGAAGCTTGTTTGAGATTGATATGTTTTATACCAACGGGCTGTATTTCTTCTGGGTTTTCAGATTGAAAACGTTCATAAAAATCGTTGGAGGCTTGCAGTTGATCGATGCTAAATTCTTTACGTCGAATCAATTCTAAAAAACAACGAGTGGTTGCTTCGACATCAGCAGTGGCATTGTGGGCCTCTCCAAAAGGTTTATGAAATAAAAACTGGTGGAGTTCCGTCAGCGTTGGCAGTTTAAATTTACCGCCTCTACCGCCAGGGATTTGACATAGAGCCGCTGTTTTTTCGGTACAGGTATCTAAAACGGGGCGCTCATTTAAAGGGGTTGCAACTTGAAGACGATGAAACTCACAGCCCATAATATTCAAATCAAAGCCGAGGTTTTGTCCCACTACAAAGGTGGTTTTTGACAGAGCGGTATTGAATAATTCTAGGACTTCAGAAAGTGGCAATCCTTGTTCGGTTGCTAATTCTGTGGAGATGCCATGAATTTTTTCGGCATCGTAAGGGATGTTAAAGCCATCGGGGCGAATTAAATAATCTTGATGCTCGATACAATTTCCGAGCTCGTCATGCAGTTGCCATGCAATCTGAATACAGCGGGGCCAGTTGTCAACATCGGTAATGGGTGCATTCCAACGCTTAGGCAGGCCGGTAGTTTCGGTATCAAAAATTAAATACATAGGTGTGTTATAAGCTATAAAACGGAATCCTAAATATAAAACTATTTGGGGGTTTGAGTTGCTTTAGTTACTAATAATTATAAACAAATTCAGGCAGTGAAATTGTGAATATCAAAAACGAAATAAATTGTGTTATAATACAATTTTGTTTAATGTTTTTAAATTTAAAGTAAACACTATCAACTATTTACAAAAATAAAGGGCTCATCTATTTGTATTATTAAAAAATAAGTTTAAGTTTGATTTTTGATTAAGACCCCAAATCTAAATCTTCTAAAAGAGCTGAACCGAAGTTTTAGATTTTAGTTTATTGAATGCCGTATTGGGAAAGGTTCCGATATACGACTCATTGAGGTCTTATTAGGACATAGCTCTATAAGTACACATATGAAAAATGTGCCTAATTTATGAGAAAGAAAGATGTTCTACAAGATCAATTATTAAAATTAAATACATGAAAATCAATATTTTAAATCAAAAAAATTAACAATCAAACATAATGGAAATATCGGAACTAGTTCCGATATACAATAGTTGGCAACAAGCCGAAGAAACGACACAGCCACTTATATTGTAATTAAAAAATAAAAAACTAATGATATGACACTACTTGAATCAATAAAAAAACTTGTCGATAATGTTTCGATAACTGACAGACAAGAAGAGAATATTAAAAATTCCTTGTCAAATTTAGAAAGTCATTTAAAAGACGAGGAGAGCAATTTGTTTGTTAATGAGTGTTTTACTAATGGTTCATGGGAAAGAGACACAATAATTCGACCATTGAATGATGTTGATTTATTTGCCGTTTTGGACTTCGAGGAATGGAAAGATGAATATGGTAATAAACCAAACCCTCAAAGTGTATTAACCAAAATAAAAAACTATCTAAACAAGCAAAATGATTACAAAGACAAAGTAAAACAAGACAGACCTTGTGTCACTGTTCATTTAAGCGACAAAGATTTTGATGTTTTACCAAGTTTTGAGATTTCAGGAGGGGGTTATTTTATTCCTAATTATGATTTGCAATCATGGACTTCTTCATATCCAAAAATGTTGACAAAAGATCTTGATGACACTCACAGATTAAGAGATTATAAATTAAAACAAATAATCAGAGTAGTTAAGTATTGGAACCGAGATTTTAATGGTAAAATAATTCCTTCATACCATGTCGAGGAAATTGCAATAAATATTTTCAAAATAAACAACTTCACAAACTTTGAGGAAGGTATAAGAAAATGGTTTGATAATGTTGAATACAATATACTTGCAAATAAATTCAAATCAAATGATGAATATCAAACATCTTTGAAAAAAGAAAAAAAGGTAAAAGACAAATTGAACGAAGCATATAAATTTTATTCGGACAAGAACGAAGTTGAAGCTAAAAAAATATGGAAAGAGGTTTTTGGTAAAGAATTCCCTACAGTTGATGAAGAAGAAGCAAAAAATATTTCAAAATCATTGACAGAAGGCACTCTGAAATATTCTAGTACAGCTGGAATTTCCACCGCAGTTGGAAGCAGTTTATCAGCATCTAAAGGTTTTTATGGGGATGAAGTTCTTTAATAAACAGAAACCAAATGTATCTGCACAAATTGGGGCTATGAAATCAAAATACCCTCAATTTAAAGCAAAGCATTTAACTAATGAAACAGTCACATTTGTTGGAGTTTTAATGATTAAACCAGAGTTACCCATTTATACAGTTAGCGTTGAATATAGAGGTAAGTTGTCGCCTAAAGTAAGAGTTATTCATCCAAAATTAGATGATAATAGACCTCACTTTTATAAAAACACCGAGTCACTTTGTTTATATCATCCAGTTGATTTTAGTTGGGATTGCAGAAAACTTGTTGCAAAGGAAATAATGTCATGGACTATTGCTTGGTTATATTTTTATGAAGCATGGTTGCAAACAGGAAAATGGCTCGGACCTGAAGCACATTATACACCAAACACAATTAAAGAAGATAAAGATGAGTAGAATAGTGCCATTTGATAGCAATTACACAACGGTAAGTAAATTTGAAAAGGCTGCTTTTTATTGCCTTTTATTTTCTGCGATTGCAATTATTTACCTATGGTTGGTTCCCAAAGTTGAACCATTATTATCTTTTAGAATTAGCTCAGAAACAGTTATTGATTTAATAAAAGTGCTAAGTTATGTTTCAATGATTGGTTATATAGGACTTTCGAGTGTTGCAAAATATTTATTTTATTCGGCAGAAAAAGTAAAACGTGGTGATTTAATTGATAATTCTTTTGGTACATGTTATTCTGATTGCAATTCTGAAGGATACTATAATAATGATGAAATGCCTCATGGATTAAAGAAATTAGCATTAAACACATACGAAAGTAGTTTTCATACAGAACAGACCTTAAGAAAAATGCTGTTTAAATACGCTATGAAAATTCTGCTATTCTCAATTCCCTTTTTGATTTCGATTTTTTCGTTGGGAGGAAGTGATATTGTAAGATTGCTTTTTGAAATAAGTATTCCCCTGATAATGTTATCTGAATTCTTTATTCTAATAGTTTACTATACTGGAGTTAAAGGTGTTAATGAGTATTTTAAAATTGAACTTACCAACATTGGAAACAAAGCAATTGATGTTAAAGATAATTCGAGATTGCTAAAACCAGTATTAGATTACTACAACATAAAATCATGGGCAACAACAAATCTTGACAGCTCTATCTTTAAAAAACATAACGACCAAATTTCAGCACAATGGATAAAAAGAAAAGAAAAATTGAAGTTAATTAACGAATAACAAAAACGGCCAGTTGCCAACACGCGGTATAAAACATTGGGGTTTAAGTGGTTATTCAAACATTCTGCCACGCATTAAGTTTGGTGTAACTGGACAGGAAAGTAGCCCGCAATCCCCAACGATTTCATACCGCCATCCGTTACAGCACATATAAAACCAAGATTATGAAAAGAATTTATTTAATTTTTTCTATTATATTAATTACAGTAAGTTGTTCTTCTGATGATGTTGATTATACAAATGTCAATGGGAAAGTCGAACGAACAGTTAATGGAGACGGAATTGCAGACCAATTAGTAACTGTAATGACAAGAAAATCTAGTGGTTCAGGCTTATTTTCAACTACAAAAGTGTTGGATAGTGCAAAAGTTATCACAGATGCAAATGGGAATTTTTCAGTTGCATTAGCAAATGAAGTAGATGCTTTTGTTACAATTGTTCATCAAGGAGACGAAAATTATACAGGTTCAGGAATATGGAGAGACTATCCAATTGATGAACCTGTAATAATAAAAGTAGATAAGTTTATTAAGTTTAAAATATTACTGAATAATACTAATCCAATTGATGAAAATGATTTTATTGACATTGATTTTTTTGCAGGACTTTCTAATGTAGTAAGAACTGGTATAGAAAATTTTGGTGTGAATAACACATATTATCCAGAGGAGCCACTTCCTGGAGGTGGTGCGATTGGTGCTAATGAAGAAACTTCTTGGACAGGAACTGATGTTAATTCCATAGTATATTATAGTGTGCCTGAGACTGCTGAAGACTTTAAAATTCGATGGTTTATGAGAAAAAATGGTACTGAGACTGACGGATTTACAGAAGATATACCCTATGATTTAAGCGAAGTCAACACATACTCATTTGAATATTAATAATCAGAAAAAAATACGTGCTGTAACAATGGCTGTAAGTAATTGCTTGTTCTCGCCTACTTCTGAAAATCCTCCCACTCCAAGGCGTGGCAGGTCGGATTTTCACGCAAAGAAACCACAGCCAAACACGTTGCAACCATTTGAGCGAAACAAACAGCATTCAAACCCTTAGTTTGCATATACGTCTAACTTAAAGTACCCCTTCCGACACAGGCAATTTATAAATAATCCCCTCTGAGAAATTTATCCCACGTTCGCCATCGGCGGTATAGGCATTAAAATAAAAAGAGCCTGTAACCGTACCATTCACCGAATCGAGTTCGTCAATATTAATTGCCCCATCGCCCAAATAAACAATACTTGCATTGCCATTATTTTTGGTTGAATAGGTTGTATTCCCAACAGAATAGGTTATCAAAGCAGTCGCATCGGCCCCTAAAACAAAGGTTCCTAAAGCAACCGTAGGAACTTGAAGTGTGAGTGTTCCTGTGTCGTCGGTTCCGCTAATTGTTAAGCCCGTCGAAGCATCCACAACCACCGTTGAGTACGAAGAACGCCATACAAAATCGCCATTTTGCAAGCCTCTCAAAACAGGAGAATTGGATAGAATATTGTCTTGACACCCAAAAAGTGTTAGCATTATAAGGAGTGAAGGAAGTATTTTTTTCATAACAACTGTTTTTTTATAGAGAGACCCTATGTGTTCATAACCGGTCGATTTAGTGTCTGGATTCAAAAATATAAAAAAAATAAACAAAAGATTGTAGAAAGTAAAAATATAGTATATTTGCGCTCTCATTAATAACCGAGGTCGAGAACCTCACAAATTAATTATTATGCCTGTAAAAATTAGATTACAAAGACACGGTAAAAAAGGAAAACCTTTTTACTGGATCGTTGCAGCCGATGCCCGATCAAAAAGAGATGGTAAATACCTAGAGAAATTAGGGACTTACAATCCAAACTTCAACCCCGCACAAATAGAACTTGATATTGACGGGACTGTAAAATGGCTTCAAAATGGAGCACAACCTACAGATACTGCAAAGTCAATTTTATCTTACAGAGGTGCGATGCTGAAAAATCACCTCATTGGTGGTGTTCGTAAGGGCGCTTTAACTGAAGAGCAAGCAGAAACTAAATTTCAAGCTTGGTTAGATGAAAAGAACGCTAAAATCGATGCGAAGAAAAGTGATTTAGTAAAAGCCAAAGAAGCCGAAGCTGCAAAACAGTTAGAAGCTGAAAAAGCAACGAATGAAGCACGAATTGCTGCTGCAGCTCCAGTTGTAGAAGAAGCGACTGAAGAAGTTGTTGCTGAAGAAGCAGCTCCAGTTGTAGAAGAAGCATCTGAAGAAGTTGTTGCTGAAGAAGCAGCTCCAGTTGTAGAAGAAGCGACTGAAGAAGTTCTTGCTGAAGAAACAGCTCCAGTTGTAGAAGAAGCGACTGAAGAAGTTGTTGCTGAAGAAGCGGCTCCTGTTGCTGAAGAAGCGGCTCCTGTTGCTGAAGAAGCAGCGACTGAAGAAGCACCAGCTGAAGAAGAAAAATAAAAAAATAAAATTTTTTTATACCTTTAAAACCTGGCAATTTTGTCAGGTTTTTTTTATGACTTAAATCATGACGAAAGAAGACTGTTTTTATTTAGGGAAAATTGTGAAGAAATATAGTTTTAAGGGAGAACTTCTCGCCAAACTAGATACCGATCAACCCGATATATATGAGAACTTAGAGGCCATTTTCATTGAGGTGAACGGTACTTTGATTCCTTTTTTTATTGAAAAATCTCAACTGCATAAATCGGATTTACTGCGACTCAAGTTTGAAGACGTTACCAATGAATCAGACGCCGATGCATTGATGAAATGCAACCTCTACTTGCCTTTAGATTTGTTGCCAAAACTCGAAGGGACTAAATTTTATTTTCATGAAATTATTGGCTATCAATTAAATGATGAAAATTTTGGACCTGTTGGAACAGTCAAAGGCGTAAATGATTCCACAGCTCAAGCCTTGTTTGAAGTGGATCGGGATGGAATTGAAATATTAATTCCTATGATTGATGACTTTATAACAACTCTAAATCGTAAAACCAAAACCATAACAGTCAACACCCCGCCTGGCTTAATTGAATTATACTTAGAATAATGTCAAAGCCTTTTCGGTTTAAACAGTTTAGCGTTGCTCAAGATCAGTGTGCCATGAAAATTGGTACAGATGCTGTGTTATTAGGGGCTTGGACAGACTTAGAATCACAGCCTAATTCTATCTTAGATATTGGAGCAGGAACAGGAATTTTAGCCTTAATGATGGCCCAAAGAAGTACGGCAGAACTTATAGATGCACTCGAAATTGACCCTGCCACCTACGAGCAATGTGTTACAAATTTTGAAGCCTCAGATTGGGGAGATCGATTGTTTTGCTACCATGCATCACTCAATGAGTTTATGGAGGAGATCGAAGATCAGTACGACCTAATTATTTCAAATCCACCTTTCTACACAGCCCCTTTTAAAACAGAAAATGAAGTGCGAAATAAGGCACGCTATGAGGAAGCCATGCCCTTCAATGAACTTCTAAAATCGGTTGCCAAATTACTATCTCCTACTGGAAACTTTAATGTTATCATTCCTTTTAGCGAAGAAATTACTTTTATTGCATTGGCAGCCAAAGAAGCCCTATACCCTTCAAAAATATTACATATTAGAGGTCAAAAATCAAGCCCTTTAAAACGCAGTTTGATGTGTTTTACGTTTAAAAAACAAGTCGTTGAAACACAGGAACTCACAATAGAAATTGCACGACATCAGTACACAAAAGAATATACGAGGCTCACCAAAGATTTCTATTTAAAATTGTAGAGTTTTCAAGCGGAATAAGTATTTTTGTAAAAACATTATCTAATTCTCATTTTTGATTATATAAAATTAAATTAAAAACAAAGATTACTGATGAAAGCAGATTTATTTGAAGCACCTGACTATTACCTTTTAGATGATTTATTGTCTGAAGAGCACAAGCTCGTAAGAAGTGCAGCCCGTGACTGGGTTAAAAGAGATGTCTCTCCCATAATAGAGGATTATGCACAACGTGCAGAATTTCCAACTCAAATTATTGGAGGATTGGCAGAAATTGGTGCTTTTGGTCCATACATTCCAACAGAATATGGTGGAGCTGGTTTAGATCAAATTTCTTATGGATTAATCATGCAAGAAATTGAACGTGGAGATTCTGGTGTGCGAAGTACTGCATCGGTGCAATCATCCTTAGTGATGTATCCCATTTGGAAATACGGAAATGAAGCGCAACGTCAAAAATATTTACCAAAACTTGCTAGTGGCGAATGGATTGGTTGTTTTGGGTTGACAGAACCTGATCATGGAAGTAACCCTGGAGGGATGACCACAAATTTTAAAGATATGGGCGACCACTATCTTTTAAATGGTGCGAAAATGTGGATTTCCAATTCTCCAATTGCTAATGTCGCAGTGGTATGGGCAAAAAATGAAGAAGGACGTATTCACGGACTGATTGTAGAACGAGGTATGGAAGGGTTTACAACTCCAGAAACACACAACAAATGGTCGTTACGTGCAAGTTCTACAGGGGAACTTATATTTGATAATGTTAAAATTCCAAAAGAAAACTTATTACCTAATAAATCCGGACTCGGCGCACCACTTGGCTGCTTGGATTCAGCGCGTTACGGAATTGCTTGGGGTGCCATTGGTGCCGCAATGGATTGCTATGATACCGCTTTAAGATACAGCAAAGAACGTATTCAATTTGGGAAACCAATAGGTCAATTTCAGTTGCAACAAAAGAAACTTTCGGAGATGATTACCGAAATTACCAAAGCACAATTATTAACATGGCGATTGGGAGTACTGAGAAATGAAGACCGCGCTACTACCTCACAAATTTCAATGGCGAAACGAAATAATGTGGATATGGCCATAAAAATTGCACGTGAATCCCGACAGATATTAGGTGGCATGGGAATTAGCGGAGAGTACAGCATTATGCGACATTCCATGAATCTAGAAAGTGTGATTACTTACGAAGGAACACACGACATTCATTTACTAATTACTGGGCTTGATATTACTGGATTGAATGCATTTAAATAAAAACAATCCATATGAAACGATTTTTAAAAATTATTATTTTTACGGTATCATTTGGCGTTGTTTTTTGTGGGTGTAATTCAAATAACTCTAATGAAACTCCTAATACAGAACATACAGAAAATACAGCAACCCCAAAAAACTTCCAACTCATTGCACTTGGCGATAGTTATACCATTGGGCAAAGTGTTTGTGAAAACTGTCGGTTTCCTGCACAGTTAAAAGATAGTTTGCAAGCACGCTTTACAACACTTGATACTTTTAATCTTGAAATCATAGCACAAACAGGTTGGACAACTACCAATTTAAAAAATGCCATTTCTAATGCCAACCCACAAACCGATTTTGATTTGGTCACACTTTTGATTGGGGTGAATAACCAATATCAAAACAAACCTTTTGAGCTCTACGAAACTGAATTTATCGAGTTAGTTACTACCGCAATTTCATTGGTTGGAGGCGATGCTTCTAAACTAATTGTAGTCTCAATTCCAGATTATGCGTATACCCCATTTGGCCAAGCCAGTAACGCTCTAAACATAAGCACTCAGCTTGAGCTTTACAACACCTATGCACAAACCTATTGCGCTGAAAACAACTTAAAATATGTGTATATCACTGATATTACTCAGCAAGGGTTGGACAATATAGCATTGGTAGCGACGGATAATTTACACCCATCAACACTTGCATACACTAAGTTTGTAGAGCGCATTCTACCTTTGGCGGTGGATATTTTAGAGGAACTTTAAAAAAAATACTCTTATTCTTCAGGAGCCAATTCAATTTCTAGACCTTCCATTTCTGGTGTGATTTGAATTTGACATCCCAAGCGACTGTTGGGTTTGACATTAAACGCTTCACTAAGCATTGCTTCTTCATCGTCTTGCATTTCACGTAACGAATGATCTGTAAGAACATAACACTGACAGGACGCACACATGGCCATTCCACCACAAATTCCAATAGTTCCTTCAGGCGCCAGTTCGTAAAGCCGAACCACTTCCATTAGGTTTAAAGCCATATCTACTGGCGCTGCAATTTCATGTAGTTTTCCATTACGATCCCTAATTTTTATTTGAACGTCTTGATCCATTAATGTATTGATTTTACAACGGCTTTTGGAGCTTCTTTACGAGTGCCATCAAAACCATCAATTCCACTCACAGTTGTATATTTTAAAACATAGCGTTTACCTGGATTTATGATCTGATAAGCCGCTTGACACATTAAGGTTGCTTCGTGGAAACCACAAAGAATAAGTTTTAATTTTCCAGGATAGGTATTGACATCTCCAACCGCAAAAATCCCAGGAATGTTTGTTTGATAATCCAGGGCATTATTAACCTTGATTGCATTTTTTTCGATCTCCAGACCCCAATCGGCAATGGGCCCAAGTTTTGGAGACAACCCAAACAGTGGGATAAAATGATCTGTTTTTATCCGCACAGGAGTTTTTCCAGCTTTGGTTACTTCAATGGCTTCCAGTTGATATTTTCCAAAAAGTGCAGTCACCTCAGCAGGGGTGATGATATTAATCTTGCCATTGTTTTTTAGCTCTTGAACTTTATCTACAGAATCTAAAGCCCCTCTAAATTCATTTCGACGATGGATTAAAGTGACTTCACTTGCGACTTCACTTAAGAAGATACTCCAATCCAAAGCAGAGTCGCCTCCACCTGAAATGACTACTTTTTTATCTCTATAAACTTCAGGGTCTTTGATGATGTAAGCTACGCCTTTGTCTTCATAATATTCAATGGTGTCGAGTTGTGGTTTCCGCGGTTCAAAACTTCCAAGACCGCCAGCAATTGCTACTACTGGAGCTTTGTGTTGTGTCCCTTTGTTGGTGGTCACAATAAATGATCCATCAGTTTGCTTTTCAATGGTTTCAGCACGTTCCCCTAAGGTAAACCCCGGTTCAAATTGTTTGCATTGTTCCAATAGTTTGTCTGTTAGATCGCCTGCAAGAATTTCAGGATATGCAGGGATGTCATAAATCGGTTTTTTTGGGTAAATTTCAGAACATTGACCCCCAGCTTGAGGGAGGGCATCTATTAAATGGCACTTCATTTTTAGAAGTCCCGCTTCAAAAACTGTAAATAAACCCGTAGGACCTGCCCCAATAATTAAAATATCCGTTTCAATCATGTTTTAAGCTTCAATATTTATGACTGATAGTATTTGTGGTGCATATTTTTTAATAGTCATTTCAACACCTGATTTGAGTGTCATTTGATTGACACTACAAGAAGAACAAGCTCCTACTAATTGTACTTTGACCACTTCGTCATTTTCAATAGCAATAAGATTTATATTACCGCCGTCATTTTCAAGGAATGGACGAATTTCATCCAAAGCTTTAACAACATTTTGTCTAATTTCTTCTGAATTCATAGCCTTTATTTTTTGACCGCAGAACAGCCTGCCATCGTGGTTATTTTAATTGCTTCTGTTGGTGGTAATGCCGTATTTCGTCGTACAACTTGTTGTACTACATTTTGTGTGATTATATGAAACGCTTCTTCAATAGGCGTTGCCTCTTGCATTGCTGCTGGTCGGCCTAAATCGCCCGCCTCTCTTACACTTTGTACCAAAGGAATTTCACCTAAAAATGGAATTTTTAAATCTTCGGCCAAATGCTTTGCACCAGCGTTTCCAAAAATATAATATTTATTATCAGGCAATTCTTCTGGAGTAAAATATGCCATGTTTTCTATAATCCCTAAAACAGGCACATTGATACTTTCTTGTTGAAACATGGCAACTCCTTTTTTAGCGTCAGCAAGTGCGACCGTTTGTGGAGTACTCACTACCACAGCTCCTGTAATTGGCAAGGATTGCATGATAGACAAATGGATATCCCCAGTTCCCGGAGGTAAATCAATGAGAAGAAAATCTAATTCTCCCCATGCGGCATCAAAAATCATTTGATTCAATGCTTTTGCAGCCATAGGGCCTCTCCAAACAACGGCCTGATCGGGCTTTGTAAAAAAGCCTATTGATAAGACTTTAACGCCGTAGCTTTCTACAGGTTTCATTTTAGACTTTCCGTCCACGTTGACTGCCAATGGTTTTTCATTTTGGACATCAAACATAATTGGAATGGAAGGCCCATAGATATCAGCATCTAAAATCCCTACTTTAAACCCCATTTTGGACAATGTCACTGCTAGGTTAGAAGTCACAGTTGATTTACCAACTCCTCCTTTTCCGGATGCAACGGCTACTATATTTTGAATTCCAGGGATAGACTTCCCTTTAATTTCATTTTTGGGTTGGGTTGAAGCCTCTACTTTTACATTTACTTGAATCTTTGCCTTGGCATACACCAACTCATGAATTGCTTTTAAGATGTCAACTTCCGTACGTTTTTTGGCTTGTAAGCTTGGGTTGGAAATGGTGATATCTACAATTACCTCATCTGCAAAAACCATTATATTTTTGACAGCTTTGCTTTCGATCATATTTTGACCTTCGCCCGGAACTGTGATTGTTTTGAGCGCTTGCTCAATATCTTGTTTGTTAAATTTCAAAGTTTCTAATTTAGATGAATTCTAAAGTACAAATATACTGTGAAATGTTTTAAAACAGAAGTGGATTTTAGGAAATCATAGGCTTAAAAACTAGAGCTCTTTTGCAGGATCCCAAAACACGGCTTCAAACTGTTGAATTTGGTTATCTATAATCTGCAAGCCTTCATTTTCTAATAATTGTTGCATAAGGTTTGTACCCTCGAAATGATGTTTGCCTGTCAAAAGTCCTTTTCGGTTCACCACACGATGCGCTGGAACGTCTTTTCCATGTGAAGCGGTCATGGCATAACCAACCATTCGGGCACTACGACTGGCTCCAAGAAATTTAGCAATTGCTCCATAACTTGTGACACGTCCAAAAGGAATTTGGCGTGCTACTTCGTAGCATTTATCAAAAAAATGGGGTTCTGTGGCCATATAGACTAAGGAGTTCGCAAGATGTTTAGTAGGGTTGTAATTGAAACGATAGCGGTTATAATCCCAATAGAATAATTCATCCAATTGGGCGATGTAATTTTTGAATTTTTAATTTTATCAAAAAATAATATATAAATATAAAGAGCTACAAAGGATCCTGAAGTTGCACCTGCAATATAGGATCCCATAGAAAGATTATCCAATGAAAGTAATTGATACGACAACAAAGTGGTCACAATATATGCTTGGTAAGGAATGGGAAATACATTTAAGACAGACATCAATATACCTTGAAAAAAGCGGCTTTTTTTGCTTTTACTAGCATCTACTTTTTGAGGGCTTATTTGTCTTTTGGCTAAGAGAAAAAAGTATATTGAAATTAAAACAAAAAGAACCAATGCCACTCGTTTTAGGACATCCACCACATCTGGGTGTTGATTCAAATATTTGGCAAATATCAATGCTAAATAGGTTTGAACCCCTACGGTTACACAGACTCCGATGGAAAAAACAAAGGCTCTTACATGACCTTCTTTTAGGCTGATTTTAGCTGCCGACATATTGAGCATTCCGGGTGGAATGACCCCAATAAAAGCAAACAAAAGGCCTAAAAGAAAGACAATGGATATCTCCAAAATTTATATGATTTTAAATCTAATATACGTAATTGCTTTTTGATTCGCTAAATATTGGTTTTCGTAAAAGGTTTGAATTCCAGTTACTTCTTCTGGACTCCCTTCTTGGCGGTACACGTCGTGGTTGGCATACAGGACTTCATGACCTTGTCCGTGTAAAAGCCCCAAAGTGTAACCATGCATAAATTCGCTATCCGTTTTTAGATGTACAATACCCGCATCGTTGAGGATGTTTTTGTAACGTTTCAAAAACGCAGCGTTGGTCATTCTGTGTTTGGTGCGTTTGTATTTGATTTGAGGGTCCGGGAAAGTAACCCATATTTCATCGACCTCATTGGTTGCAAATAGCTTTTCAATGAGTTCAATTTGTGCTCTGATAAAAGCCACGTTAGGCATCTTGTTTTCAATGGCAGTTTTGGCTCCCCTCCAAAATCGGGCGCCTTTAATATCAATCCCAATGAAGTTTTTATTTGGATACCGTTCGGCAAGACCTACGGTATATTCGCCTTTTCCACATCCCAGTTCTAAAACTAAGGGATTGTTATTTTTGAAAAACTGTTGATTCCATTGTCCTTTAAGCGGATAGACTGCATCGACTAATTCTTCGCGTTTGGGTTGAAATACATTGTGAAATGTATCGTTTTCATTAAATCGTTTGAGTTTATTTTTACTGCCCACTTGAGTTTATTTTTGGCAAAAATACGGAAAGTAATCTGTATTACTTATTTTGTTTTTTGGAGTGTAAAAGAAAATTCACTTCCAATTCCGAATTTACTCTCCACGTAGATTTTTTCGCCGTGAGCTTCAATGATGTGTTTTACGATTGACAAACCAAGACCGGAACCGCCTTCTTCTCGAGAACCACTTTTATCGACTCTATAAAAACGCTCAAAAAGTCGGGTCAAATGAATGCTTTCTACACCTTCGCCATTATCGGTGATTCGAACAATAAGTTTATCCGAATTTAAATCCTCTACACTAATTTCGGTGGTGCCATTTTGATGACCATACTTGATCGAATTGACCACTAAGTTGGTTAGTACCTGTTGGATGCGTTCGCGATCGGCAGTTACCATAATAGGGTCTGGATAGTCTGTATCTAAGATTAAAGAGATGTTTTTCTTTTCGGCTTTAATTTCAAGCAAATCAAATACGTTGGTAATAGACTCAATGATATTAAATGTTTCAAGTGTTAGATTCGCATCCCCAATTTCAAGTTTGGTTATCATGTCCAGATCCTTTACGATATAAATTAATCGATCGACTCCTTTGTCAGCACGTTTGAGATATTTATCTCTAATTTTTGGATCATCGGCAGCGCCATCAAGTAGTGTTGAAATATACCCTTGGACTGTAAAAAGCGGAGTTTTTAGCTCATGTGATACGTTTCCTATAAATTCTTTTCGATATTCTTCTTGGATTTTTAAAGCCTCTAATTCTAATTTTTTGTTTTTGGCATACGCATCAATTTCTTTAGATAAACTTTCCATATCTGTAGTAATTGGACTGTTTTTAAAAGAGGACACATCCAAAAGGGTAAGATCTTTGTAAATGGTTTTGATAGTGTTATAGACATAGGTTTCTAGTCGTAAATGGAGTATTAAATAAGTGAGCATAAAGGAACAGAGAAACCAAAATAAAAGAAACGACATTTGTATAGATAAAAAACTAAACAAAAAAACACTCAATAAGAGCGTTTGTATTACCGTTATAAAAAACGCTGTTAGTATCGAAAATTTATGAGAGTTTTTTATTTTGTTGTCCATCAAGATTGAAACTTATAGCCCACACCCTTGATTGTTTTAAAAGAATCATCTCCAATTTTTTCGCGTAGTTTTCGAATGTGAACATCAATGGTTCTGCCACCAACAACGACCTCATTACCCCATACTTTATCAAGGATTTCATCTCTTTTGAATACTTTTCCAGGTTTGGATGCTAACAAAGATAACAATTCAAATTCTTTTCGCGGCAACGCAATCTCTTTTCCTTTAGAAATAATTTTATAAGCTTCTCTGTCTATTGTTAATTCACCTATCCTTATGAGCTCTGAATTTACATCTGTTATAGTATCATTTAGGCGCCTAAGTAACGACTTGATTTTACTGACCAACACTTTTGGTTTGATAGGTTTTGTGATATAATCATCGGCACCTGCTTCAAATCCTGCAACTTGAGAATAATCTTCGCCTCGAGCTGTAAGAAAGGTAATAATCGTATCTTTTAATTGAGGTAGAATCCGGATTTTTTCACAAGCTTCGATACCGTCCATTTCGGGCATCATCACATCCATAATAATCAAATGTGGAAGATGTTTTTTTGCTTTTTTTACGGCTTCTACGCCATTTGATGCTGTTGAAATCTGATAACCCTCCGCTTTAAGGTTATAACTTAAAATCTCTAAGATGTCTGGCTCGTCATCAACAAGCAAAATTTTTATGGAAGTGTTACTCATTTATTTATAATATCATAATTTCTATAAAGATAGAAAAATTAAATTCTGTAGCGAAATAAACAAATTTAATAACATTAAAATAACAACTCATTAATGTTCATATAACGAATCGAGAATCTCATCAATTGTTAATAATAAATTGTTAAGTAATCATCAATTGGGTTAAAAATTGTTTAACTTTTTATATATTTGGGGAGGAAATTAACTACAAAAACATTCTTACTATGAAAAAAATTTACATTTTATTTACATTGTTAATAGCGACTGCATCTTTTGCACAGTCTCCAATAATTACAGCTATTGTTGATGGTGACTGTTCTGGTGGAAACCCTAAACTTTTAGAAATATATGCTGATGGTGCTGTAGACTTTACTTTATACTCTTTAGAAAACCAAACAAATGCTAGTACTTCTTGGGGAAGCACTCAAGATTTATCTTCTTTTGGTATTGTTACTAACGCTTTTGTTTATGTTACAACTAGTGGAAGTACTTCTGCAATTACATCAGAATTTCCTTCAGTTCCTTCAAGCACTACTCTAGTTTCTGCAACTATAAATTTAAATGGTGACGATAGAATTAGAATTATAGAAACTGCAACAACTACAGTCATTGATCAATATGGTGTAGATTCTATTGATGGTAGTGGATTAACTTGGGAATATACAGATTCTTACGCTAAGCGTTTAAATGGCACTGGTCCAGATGCAGAATTTACAGAATCAAATTGGTCTATACCAGGAGCTGGAACATTAAATACATTAGGAACTTGCCAAGGAGGAGCAGATACTTTTGAAACTTTATTAGGAGGTATTGGAACTTATTCAGCAACAGCTTCTACAACACCATCTATTACAATTTCAGGGAGCACAGCTAGTATGGATTATTTTGATGGTAACGGTCCTTCTTCAGAAGAAAGCTTTAATATTTCAGGTTTAAATTTAACACAAGACGTTACTGTTACTGCTCCAACAAGTTTTGAAGTGTCAACTGTTACTGGAGGTTCTTTTGGTCCAACTGCTACATTGGCTCAAACTGATGGTACAGCTTCGGGTACAATTTATGTAAGATTAGCTGCAGGATTAGCAGTGAACACATACACTGGTAATGCTATAGCTTCTTCTATGGGAGCAACAGATGCAACTACACCACTTACAGGGATAGTTAGCGCTGCAACACCACAATTTAGTGTTTTTGGATCTCCTAGTGCGTTAAATTACGCTTTAGGTTCTGGCCCATCAAGCGAAGAACTTATTTCTGTCGAAGGTTTATTTTTAACAAATGATTTAACTATAACTGCTCCTACAAATTTTGAAGTGTCTTTAACTTCTGGTGGAACGTTTACATCATCTGTAGCCGTTTCTCAAGTTAGTGGTACAGTAGCTAACACAGATGTATTTGTAAGATTAAAATCTGGATTAGCAGTTGGACCATACACTGGAGATATTACAGTATCTTCTGCACCAGCTGCAAACCAAACTATAGCTGTTACTGGAAATGCTTTTGGAGCTCCAACAAACTCATTAGTTTTGGTAGGTGCTTATGACGGACCTCTTTCTGGTGGTACTCCTAAAGGGATTGAATTAGTTGCTTTAGCAGATATTCCAGATTTAAGTGTTTTTGGAATTAGCTCAATAACAAATGGTGCTGGTTCTTCTGCTGGAATTGTAGAATATAATTTTCCTGCAGATGCTGTAAGCGCTGGAGACCGCATATTTTTAGCAACAGAATCTACAGGCTTTACTACTTTCTTTGGTTTTGCACCTACTTACACTAACGGTGTTGTTGGAATTAATGGTGATGATGCTATAGAACTTTATGAAGGCGTAACTATTATTGATACTTTTGGAACTGTAGATTGTGATCCAAATGAAACTGGGTCAACTTGTCCTGGTTGGGACCATCTAGATGGTTGGGCATACAGAGTAAACGATACTGGACCCGATGGCAGTACTTTTGTTGAATCAAATTGGACCTTTAGTGGAGCAAACGCTTTAGATGGTGAAACAACCAATGCTACCGCTACGACTCCTTACCCATATGCAACTTATACAAATTCAGTATTTTCTGCTGATCAATTTGACACTAACAACTTCAGTTTACACCCTAACCCAGCAAAGAGTAATTTTGTAAACATTACTTCAACTGGATCGGGAGCTATTCAAGCCAATGTGTTTGACATTCTTGGAAAGCAAGTCATCAATGCAACTGTTGCGAATGGACGCTTGGATGTATCGCCACTTAACACTGGGGTTTACATTGTAAAGCTCACACAAGGTGCAGCAACAACCACTAAAAAATTGATTATCCAATAATCTTATTTTTATAATACTCAAAAAGAGCGTTGCCAAAAGCAACGCTCTTTTTATTTTTAGCTACTTTTGTGTTGGAATTTCAAGTACATGAACCACAAAAATTCAATTTTTAACATCCAATCTGAAACTGATTTTAAAGCCGCCGCCTTAGAGGTTTTCAAGTTTCAATTTGAGAACAATGCGGTGTATCGCTCATTTTGTGATTTGCTTTACAAACATCCGAGTGATGTTACGTCTTTAGAGCAAATTCCATTTTTACCTATTGAGTTTTTTAAAACCCATACCATTGTATCCACCAACAAACCTACTGAAGCCACTTTTACGAGTAGCGGAACCACAGGAAGCATCGTGAGTAAACACCATGTAGGTGATTTGGATGTTTATAAACAAAGCTTTAGAACGGGTTTTGAATCCTTTTACGGAAGCATCAAAGACTGTACTGTATTGGCCTTATTACCTTCTTATCTAGAACGCAAAGGCTCCTCATTGGTTTATATGGTAAATGATATGATTACACAGTCCAAACAGCCTGAAAGCGGGTTTTATCTACACGATTTGGAAGCTCTGAAAAACGCCCTTATCCGCTTGGAAGCAAAGAGTCAAAAAACTCTGCTTATTGGGGTTTCTTATGCGTTATTAGATTTGATAGAAGCCCATTCATTTGAACTAAAACATACCATAGTTATGGAAACGGGTGGTATGAAAGGACAACGAAAAGAGCTTGTTAAATCGGAGTTGCATTCACTTTTAAAACAAGGCTTTGGGGTGGATACTATTCATAGCGAATATGGAATGACTGAACTTTTATCACAAGCCTATTCTAAAGGAGGAGGCGTTTTTGAAACCCCACCTTGGATGAAAGTATTGACAAGAGATCCGGAAGATGCACTGAGTATTCTACCGAATGGAAAATCGGGTGGGATTAATATTATTGACTTGGCAAACATCAATTCGTGTGCGTTTATTGCCACTCAAGATTTAGGGAAAATTAGATCGGACGGTACTTTTGAAATCTTAGGACGCTTTGATCAATCTGATATCAGAGGTTGTAATTTGATGGTACTTTAGACCACTCGAATTATAAAAGTACTTCGCTTCCCCCGATTGATAATTATATAAGTGTCATTAATCAAATCTGCATTTGAAATTTGATAGTCCTCCCCTACTTTTTCTTTATTCACAGAGATTGAATTTTCTTTCAATGCTCGACGTGCTTCACCATTAGAAGCCAAAAAATTTGTTTCTGCAGAAAGTGCAGCAATCATATCTAAACCAGACTCTAAATGCGTTTTTGAAACCTCAGCTGTGGGCACACCTTCAAACACATCTAAAAATGTGGCTTCATCCAAGGTTTGAATGTCGGCTTTAAACGATTTACTGTATAAAATAGTGGATGCTTTTTCGGCATTTTCAAAATCAGCCTGAATGTGAACCATGGTGGTAATTTCTTGAGCCAAACGTTTTTGTAGTTGTCTCAGATGGGGTTGTTCTTTATGCGTTTCTATGAGCGATTTGATTTCTTGTTCTTCTAAAAACGTAAATATTTTAATGTATTTTTCGGCATCCTCATCACTGGAGTTTAACCAATATTGATAGAATTTATATGGGGAAGTTCGTTTGGGATCTAACCATACATTTCCACCTTCACTTTTACCAAATTTAGAGCCATCTGATTTTGTGATCAAAGGACAGGTAATGGCAAATCCTTTTCCATTTCCAACGCGTCTGATGAGTTCCGTTCCTGTGGTAATATTTCCCCACTGATCGCTTCCTCCCATTTGAATAGTACAGTTGTGTGTTTTAAATAAGTGAAGAAAATCATAGCCTTGCACCAATTGATAGGTGAATTCCGTAAAACTCATGCCCTCGGAGCTTTCGGCTGAAATTCTATTTTTAACAGAGTCTTTTGCCATCATATAATTAACGGTAATGTGCTTTCCTACATCTCTAATGAAATCTAAAAATGAAAAGTCTTTCATCCAGTCATAGTTATTGACAAGGACAGCGGCATTTTTTTCGCCACTATCAAAATCTAAAAAATGAGCTAATTGATTTTTAATTGCTTCTTGGTTGTGGCGGAGTGTTTTTTCGTCTAAAAAGTTTCGTTCTGTGGATTTCCCAGAGGGGTCACCAATCATTCCCGTTGCGCCTCCCACCAAAGCAAAGGGTTTATGTCCACAGTGTTGGTAATGTGCCAATAGCATAATTGGTACGAGATTTCCGATGTGTAACGAATCGGCTGTGGGGTCAAAACCTACATATGCACTTCTCATTTGCTTAAGTAAGTGGTCTTCTGCTCCAGGCATTACATCATGGATCATTCCTCTCCAACGTAAGACTTCAATAAAATTACTGGCCATTATCATAAATTTAATTAAGACAAAGATAACAGATTCATAAGTGACAAGAAAAGAAAAAATAGTAATTTAGTGCTATGATATTAGTTACGGGAGGTACTGGATTGGTTGGAAGTCATTTGTTGTTTGAACTTAGCAAATCGCAACAAAACATTCGTGCGATTTATCGAACCAAAAAAACCATTGAAACGGTAAAAACAATTTTTTCTTATTACACGGATTCTGTGGACGCACATTTTGATCAAATAGAATGGATGGAAGCGGATTTGAATGATATCCCAAAACTGACAGAAGCATTTGAAGGGGTTAAACAGGTGTACCATTGTGCTGCCTTAATTTCATTTGACCCAAGCGATTATTATAAATTACGAGAGACAAATATTTCGGGGACTGCAAACATTGTAAACTTGTGTATCATTAATGCTATTGAGAAGCTTTGTTATGTAAGTTCTGTAGCTACAATGGGCTATGATCCCCTAAAAATAACAGAAGAAACGGCTTGGAACTCAGAAGACAAGCAAGGTGTATATGCCATTACAAAATATGAAGCAGAAATGGAAGTTTGGCGCGGTATTCAGGAAGGGGTGCCGAGTGTGATTGTAAATCCTGGCGTGATTTTAGGCCCTGGTTTTTTTGAATCTGGAAGTGGTGAATTGTTTAAACGTGTTCACAAGGGACTCCGCTATGCTACGCATGGGGTTACAGGCTATGTTGGGGTTGTGGATGTTATAAAAAGTATGATTTTATTAATGAATAGCGACTGCAAAAATGAGCGTTATATTATAGTAGCTGAGAACCTCTCTAGTTTAGATTTCACAACACTTATTTCAAATGCTTTCAAACTAGCACCTCCCAAAAAGATAGCACCTAAGTGGATGCTTTCCTTTGCATGGCGATTGGACTGGTTGAAACATAAATTAACGGGAAAAAAAAGACACCTCACTAAAAATTTAAGCAAAACCTTAAGAACTAAAAGTTGTTACAGTTCGGATAAATTTTTAGAGACTAAAACCGAGTTTAAATTCACTCCTATTTCAAAGATTGTTTCTGAAGTGTGTCACGTTTTTTTAAAGGAGACCTCATCTTAGATCCAAATTTCGCCTTAGAATCAAGATTCAAGGGTTCATCTTTAGTTTTCTTTTGCTCACTTATAGAGTCTTTGATGTCTTTTTTCTCCTTAAGTAACGCTTCTAATTTTGTTTTTTGAGTTGTTAACTTCAACTCTAGTTTTTCATAAATGGATTTATAGGTCTCATTTTTAAAGGTATAATATGCATTACTTTCTGCAAACTGAAGACTATCAATATTGTGTTTTTTAT
>Ga0209654_1001029_pt1 | contig 23743 bp, 21 predicted proteins | sample SaaInl1SG_22_DNA_FD_184646 | JGI IMG/M metagenome (GOLD analysis project Ga0209654, IMG submission 184646) | Marine microbial communities from expanding oxygen minimum zones in the Saanich Inlet - ESP_161SG_22_DNA (SPAdes) (version 2) | ecosystem: Environmental > Aquatic > Marine > Intertidal... | reverse complement strand
CTAACGCAAACGGTCTGGTAGTTCAGCTGGTTAGAATACATGCCTGTCACGCATGGGGTCGCGGGTTCGAGTCCCGTCCAGACCGCTAAGTACTTTAAGTGCTTTTTGATATTAACGCGTTGTGTTGCTTGCAAACATTCGTTTGCAAGAGGTTCGTAGAAGAACCGATGAGAAGCTTTCCTGAATTGGAGGGCTTTTTTGCTTTATTGGTATTACTTTTGGGGTAAATTATTACAATGAGTTTCATTCAATCCCTCCTCTTTCTACGCTGTCCAAAATGCCGAACAGGAAAAATGTTTCAACATAAACCCTACAGCTTTAAAGGGGTAACCTCATTAAACAAAAGTTGTCCGCATTGTAACACATCCTACCAATTAGAACCTTCTTTTTTCTATGGTTCTATGTATGTTTCATATGCTTTAGGAGTAGCCTTGGCAGTTGCAATATATGTGATACTATTGCTGTTGGGATTAGGTAAAGATGGGCTTACCTCATTTTTTGTTATTGCTACAGCCATCGTAGTGCTTGCGCCTTATGTGTATCAACTTTCAAAAGTGGTGTGGGCGAGTTTTTTTATAAAATACGACCCCAAAAAATCTACTAAAAACTAAGCATTCGCTTGCTGTTCAAATTCAAATAGCAATAGGTGGAAAAATGGAGCAGATGCCAATATGTGATCAAAAATATCTGCAGAAATCATTTCGTGATTTTTCCATGCTTTGTCAGTTGTAAAAGCATAAACTTCTAGCGGTATGCCATTGGGAGTTGGCGCAAGTTGCCGGCACATAACAGTAAGTTTTTGATTGATGCTTGGGTGTTGTTCCAGATAGGTTTCAATATACAATCGAAACAAACCAATATTGGTAAGATTTCTTCCGTTTATGGGAATGGAAGTATCGGTATTTAAGGCTTTATTGTAAGCTGCGATTTCTTCTTTTTTTGCTTGAACAATTGCTTTGAATCGTTCCAATTGTGTGATACCAGTCAGTTCTTCTTCGTTTAAAAAGCGTACTGAAGATGCGCGGATGTACAGTGGGCGTTTAATACGCCTTCCATCAGATTCGCTCATGCCACGCCAGTTTTTTATAGAACTAGACAATAGTTTATAGGTTGGCACCGTAGTTATGGTGTTGTCAAAATTTTGAATTTTAATGGTTGACAGATTGATTTCAATTACAGAACCGTCTGCACCATAAGACTCCATGGTGATCCAATCTCCAATACGCACCAAATCATTTGCGGCAATTTGAATACTTGCTACAAACCCTAAAATGGTATCTTTAAACACCAATAAAATGACTGCTGAAAGCGCACCTAGGCCAGTGAAAAAGTACACCAAATCTTTTCCCGAAAGAATGGAAAATGTCAGTAATAGACCAATCCCCCATAAGAAAATCATAACAACTTGAATGTAGCTTTCTATGGGCTTATCTTTGAATTGTACCCGAATTTGTAATTCTTGCTTTAGGGTGCGTAATAGACTTCGCAGTGTGACTATGGCTACATAAACTGCATATACATCTAGCAGCGCATGAAGCCAATTTTCTATGTCTAAATTGCCATTAGCCCAAAGTCCAACCGCTGCACTCAAGAAAAAATAGGGTACAAAACGCGATATATTTTTAGGAAATTTATTTTCTATTAAAGAGTCGTCTATGGTTGTTTTGGTTGAGGTTGCTATGCGATGAAACACCTGAATGAGAATAAATCGAACGAATACGCGTAGCAACCATGCAGCGGTAAGCAGGATTAAAGAAAAGAGTGAAAAGTCTGCCCACCACGCCAATGCAGATGACCAGCCTAACCCAGTCAAAAAATCGTAAATAATATGCATAAAGCGAAATTAGTCAATTCTCGCAGACAAATACTATATTTAACTATCTAAAAAAAACACCCGCACCTAAAAAGAAGGCACGGGTGTCAAAACAATAACCAATAAAAATGTTAAGACATTACATATAATATGGACCACGAATCGTGCCAAACCTTTAGTTTTTCGAAATATTCCGTTATTTTCCTCTTTATTGTCCTGTTTATAGGTGTAAAAAGTATTGCTCAAAACAAGGAATCTTTTGATATAAGTATTAATCAGATTGAATATATCGATGCTGAATCAGAACAACTTACCTTCCTAGACTCTGAAAGTCTTGTAAAAGAATTGCGCCTTTCTCGAAATTACAACCATGTATATATTGAACTTGAAAATAGTCCGGATGTAGAATATATGTTTAAGGTGACAGGTGAGGCAGGCTTGGGAGATTGGGAAAAGACAACAAACGAAATCCATTTGGTTGGGCTTTCAAGAGGCGAGCATGAATTGTGCATTCGCGGCAAACGAAATGGGTTATCATCTAGCATACAAAAATTTAAAATTTACATTTCATCTCCATTCTATTTAGAGTGGTGGTTTATCTCCCTTATTATAATTGTTGTGGTATTTGTTTTTTATATGTTTTTGGTACTGGAGGCCAAACTGTTAAAGGAGCGTAAAGACCGTAACCTTCAAGTGTCCAACTTAGAAGCAAAGGCATATAGGGCGCAAATGAATCCACATTTTATATTTAATGCGCTAAATGGGATGCAAACCGCTATGATTTTGGGCGGAGAAAAGGAGTTTAACAAATACATTACTTCATTCTCTAAACTTATTCGTAACACAATCGAAATGAGTAGTGTCGACCGCATTTCTATCACTGACGAAATACATTACATCACTAACTATATCGAATTGCAAGGGCACAGGCTTGAAGAAAAAATTGATTTAGAATTTAATATTGATCCGAGAATCAACCAAGATGAAGTGTATTTACCTTGTATGATGCTCCAGCCTATAGTAGAAAACTCTATCGTACACGGTATAATTCCCAAGAAAGAAAGTGGGAAAATCACAATAGATATAATACAAGAAGAAGAAATGCTCAAGATTTGCGTAATGGATAACGGTATTGGTCGAAAAGCTGCTGCAAAACAGAGAGAAAAATACGCGAAGCACAAGTCGTTTGCTACGCAAATTATGCGCGACAGAATTAATATTTTCAATTATTACAACGACAAAAAACTAGAGTTTCGCATAGAAGACTTGTACAATGATGATGGTAGCGCCGCGGGAACTAGAGACATACTTTATGTGCCTTTAGATCTTAAAACACGCCACTAATCAACGCATCGTAACGGAAGCAAGTTCCAAAACCTTTGTTTGAAAAGTAGTTCGGTGTAGATGTGTCTCCGCATGCCAAAACAAAATCTCCGCCCCAAGCCCCAAGGCTTTTAATGGCGCCATTAAAGTCTTTGAAAAGACGTTTTTGCACAGGAATTTGTCTTATAAGTTGACCAATAATTTCCTCGTGTTGTAGCATCAACTTTTGAAAATCTTGAAGCTTTGTCTTTGCTAAAAAGCTTGCAGTAAGTGTGTCTATTTCCTTTAATATAGATGGTGTGAGTTTGCTTTGGTCAAACGCATCCACCGCTCTCTGACTGTCTTGCTTCTGATTCAAATGGACAAAAAATAAGCGATCTAGAAACTCAGGTGAAAAATCCACAGCAGTGACTTTAGGCTCTAAGGGATTGATACGCTCATAAACCAGTGCATTTTTTGATGTAGCACATGCAATATCGTAACCGCTACCACCAAAAACCTCTTGTTGCAATTGGTATGGATTTACCTTTGCCCATTGCGCCAGAAGAGATATTAAAGTTGACGAACTTCCCAGTCCCCACGAGCGGTCAAAATCGAGTGTGGTGGTAAACGAAAAACCTGTTGAGGTATTCCAGCAGTTTGGATTTTGGGTTTTAATTTCCAAAAATAAATGTTGTAACCTTTTGCTAATTTCATCAAGGCGTTTGGGTTCGAATGAAGTAATATCAAATTCATTTTCATACCACAAATTTCCATGCAGATCAGCACTTTTCCATTGAATGGTATTTCCAGTTTCAGCAACTTCCAACGACTGCCCCAGTTTGGTGGGAACTGCCAAGGCTTTTGCACCACCCAAAACGGCATATTCTGCGGTTAGTAGTAATTTACCTTGTGCAAAAAACCTCATTTGGAACGCAAATTTTTAAGTGCTTGAACAACAGCGTGATGCGACACCGTATGTTTTTTAAAGTGTTCGATTACCGCTTCTTTTTCGGCAGGCGTTGCCTCAAATTGATTTAAGATATTGAGTAAATGCATTTTCATATGCCCTTGCTGAATACCTGTGGTTACCAAGCTTTTTACGGCTGCAAAATTTTGTGCCAATCCCGCTACTGCAATAATCTGCATTAGTTCTTCTGCGTTTGGTAATCCCATGAGTTCGTGACACCATTGCACCATGGGGTGCAGTTTGGTAAGCCCGCCAACCGTTCCAATAGCCAATGGAAGCCTTAGTGAAAAGTGGAATACCCCATCTTTGATTTCAGCTTTAGACAAACTGCGATATTGTCCGCTATCGGCTGCAAAGGCATGCACGCCTGCGGCTACGGCTCTAAAATCATTTCCGCTGGCAATGACTACAGCATCTATACCATTCATAATGCCTTTGTTGTGCGTAACAGCACGATAAGGTTCTAATGCTGCAATGCGAACAGCTTGCACAAACTTTTCTGCAAACAATTGACTGTCAACTTTATTGGGTAGCAACTCTGATACGGGACACGACACAGATGCCTCTACCAAACAATTGGGTACGTGGTTAGATAAAATACTCATGACCACTTCTATGGCTTTTTCACTTGCTGAAAAGGCGTCGTATTGTGCCGCCAGTTCACGTAGGGTATGTGCAAATTGCTCCAAGCAAGAATTGATGAAATTCGCTCCCATGGAGTCTTTGGTTTCAAAGCGTACATCCAGCTGAAAGTAGCCTTCTAACAATGCGGTTTTATTGACCAATGTTAAGGATGTAATACCACCACCACGCGCACGCATGTTTTTGGTAATGGATTCGGTAGCTTTCAAAAGTCTTACCCTATTTTTGTCAAAAAATGTTTGAAGACGGTCGGGATCTCCATCATATATAAAATGTACTTGCCCTACTTTTTCGGTACCTAAAACACGGGCTTTAAATCCCCCTTTGGTAGCCCAAAACTTAGCGGCATTTGCCGCTGCGGCCACGACCGAACTCTCTTCAATCGCCATGGGAATGGTCAAGGTTTTATGGTTGATGATAAAGTTGGGCGCAACCCCAACAGGCAGGTAAAAATTAGCAACTGCATTTTCAATAAAATCATCGTGGAGGTTTTGCCTTTTGGCATCTGGGTGGGTATAGTTAGCCAACACTTCTTTTGCTTGCGTTGGATCTTGAAACGCATTTTCGGTAATCCATGCTATTTTTTCGGCTTTGGTTTTTTTAGAAAACCCCGAAACCAATGCGTATTGCCTCTTTTGATTGCTCATAGGGCAAAGATAAGGATGTCTTGACAGTTCTTATCATTCCCTCAAAAATCCTATATTAGCCCAACAACAACTTAATTATGGAAGCACAATTTGGCGGTTCGGCCTTAAACCAACGTACTATTCTAAGTCATCCCATAGGGCTATTTGTTTTGTTTTTTACTGAAATGTGGGAACGTTTTAGTTACTATGGCATGCGTGCTATTTTGGTGTTGTTCTTAACTTCCTCCATTATGAACGACGGCTGGGCATGGTCAAATGAAGATGCCTTAGAGTTGTATGCCTTATACACAGGGCTGGTGTATTTGACACCCATATTAGGTGGTTTTCTTGCTGATAAATTTTTAGGGTACCGCAATGCTACTGTGTTGGGCGCACTTATCATGACTCTAGGCCATGCTTCTATGGCACTTGAGACTTTTACACATTCCTTTTTTTATCTTGGACTCATACTGTTAATCGTAGGGAATGGATTTTTTAAACCCAACATTTCTTCCATAGTCGGGCAATTATATAAAGATGGAGATAAACGCAAAGACGGCGGTTATACCATTTTCTATATGGGTATCAACGCCGGAGCGTTTTTAGGGATATTATTATGTGGATATATTGGTGAGAAAGTAGGCTGGCATCTCGGCTTTGGACTGGCTGGGATTTTTATGTTTTTAGGCATGCTTCAGTTTTGGTTTGCTCAAAAGATTTTTGGAACAATCGGTTTAACCCCAAAAAAAATAGCGGCAGCCAACACTGCTGAAAAAACGACATCTACCAAAACCTCAGGAGGTGGTTTTAATAAAATAGAAGTAGATAGACTATTTGTGATTGTTGTTTTTTCCATTTTCACGATTTTCTTCTGGTGGGCATTTGAGCAAGCAGGGGGATCCATGACTATTTTTGCTAAAGACTTTACCCAACGTACTTTAGAGGGAGATGCGTCTATGATTTTTAAAATGGCCAATACCATCATAACATTAGTGCCCATGGTCATTCTGACTCTAGTTTTATATGGACTATTTCGTAAAATGATAGGGCATTATCTTCTTTCAAATGTGTTTTTAGGTGCAAGCTTTTTGATTATTTGGGGTATCGTCATTTGGATGATTCAACGTGAGTTTTCAACAACAGCTACTGAAATTCCTGCCTCTTGGTTTTCGGTGCTTAATTCATTGTATATTATTTTATTGGCTCCGCTCTTTTCTAAAGTTTGGGCATCGAAACTAAACCCAAGCGGTCCTGTAAAATTTGCTATCGGATTGATTTTATTGGGTGTTGGTTTTGCTTTTTTGGCTGTAGGAGCTATGGGTATTCCCATGGGAGCAGAAACGGCAAGTGTTAGTATCATATGGTTGATTTTAGCCTATTTATTTCATACAATGGGCGAATTATGTGTTTCGCCAGTTGGGTTGTCATATGTCAGTAAATTAGCTCCTGTGAAGCTGGTAGGACTTATGTTTGGTTTTTGGTTTGTATGTAGTGCTGTTGCCAATTTTTTGGGAGGTAAAACAGGTAGTTATATCGATAAAATTTCAGAGGCGTATGGACTTTCTAATTTCTTTTTGATTTTCTTTGCAATTCCTGTTGTGGCAGGAATATTATTGATTTTATTAAGACCAATTTTAATTCGTAAAATGCATGGAATACATTAAAAAAACAAGTCTCCTGATCTTATTGTTGTTTTGCTCGGCAACTTTTGCCCAAGTAAAATGGTACACCCTTGAAGAAGCGTTGACCGCTCAAAAGGAGAAACCCAAGCCCATTATATTAGACGCTTATACCGTTTGGTGTGGTCCTTGCAAAATGTTGGATAAAAACACCTTTGGCAACGATGATGTGATTGCCTATATGAACACCCATTTTTACCCTGTAAAATTCAACGCAGAGGGCAATGAAAAAGTAACCTATCAGGGGCAAGACTTTGACAACCCAAATTACGATGCCAAACGCGCTAAGACACGAAATGGAACCCATACGTTTACGCGTTATTTGGGTGTTTCAGGTTATCCTACCCTTGTGTTTTTTGATGAAAAAGGAAACTATATTACGCCCATTGTAGGCTATCTTACACCAACACAAATTGAGATTTACCTCAAGCTTATTCACAAACAAGATTACAAAAACATCAAATCTCAAGAAGATTTTACTGCATATATTAAAAACTTTGAGCATCAGTTTAAGGGATAAGCACCTTGCACAGCCGTTGCGTGAAATTTAATTCCTTTTGCCGCACAGGTTTTTTTCCATCGTTCCACAAATGAGGGAAAGTTACTTCCGTCTGCAATAATAATTTGTGGCGTTAAGCTATCAATCAGCTCTTCTAAATGTATTTTTGGACTTTGTCGTAACAATACAAATTCGTACTTTCCTATGCCACGATAAACACCCAAACAATCTACTACCAGTAATTTTTTATATGTATTTTCAATAGATGTGTACTCTATGCTACTTAGGCGATAATATTGCTTAAAATCCTGCGCCATACGTATTACCTGAGGTGTCTGCTTTGCTGAAATGGCGATAAGCTTTTTTGCGTCTGCTGTCAAAATCAATGAATTTTTATAAACCTGTGCAATCGTTGCTTTTGGTGGATTCTTCCAGTCAAAATACAATTGTGCATGAAACCCCAAACTGAAGATGCCAAGCACCACAAGTTTTCTTTTTTTTGGAGATTCCAAAAAGCAGAATAAGCACAATACAACTGCACCAAGTATCAAGGCGTCAGTGGTTCTAAAAGGAATGTGTTCCACAAAAAAGCCTTCCCATTTTGCAATCCAAGCCACAACGCTTTGATAGCACCAAAATACAGCATCTATTGCTGTATAAAACCAATGTACAGGACGAATAAAACTCATTGCAATACTAGCAATCCCCAGAAAAATTATGATACCAATAAAAGGCACAAGTGCTAAATTACTGACCCAAAACAATAAGGGGAATTGATGGAAATAGTACAAACTGAAGGGTAGAACCGATAGCTGAGCAATACCTCCAATGCCGATAAGCGCAGCGATATACTGCATGTAGCGATGCTGATTTATAAACAATCTTTGCCAGTAGGGCATCATCCATACAATACCAAAAACAGCAGCATAACTTAATTGAAATCCCACATCAAAAAGTAATCGTGGCTGTACAAATAGCAACACCATAAAACTAACCCAAACGCCTTGCATACGCACATTTTTACGCTTTAGTGCAAGCCCAATTTGTAAAAAAGAAAACATGGTTACTGCTCGAATTACAGATGGAGCTGCACCAGTGATAAGTGCAAAACACCACAATAAAACAATGGGTATTACCGCTGTCAAAATAGTTCCGTATTTCATTCGTTTTAGCGGTGCAACCAAAAAACGGAGCAGTAGCAGAATAATACCAATATGCAATCCAGAAATTGCCAATAAATGCATAGCGCCCGCACGTTGATATTGCTGGATGCGCTCTTCTGATAATTCTTTTTTTGTACCCAAGACAAGTGCCATAATTAGCGCTTTACTATCTTCATGTAAAGATGTTTTTCTCAGTTCCCCGATTAGTCTTTGTTGCACAACAAATGCCCAACTTTTTAAACTCCATTGATGCTCAAGTGGAATAAAAATTTCGTCAGTTAGCGTCATTTTATATGAAACGCCTTTTCGGCGCATAAAGGTTTTATAATCAAAATCAGTTGGATTTTTCGGAGCTGCTAATGGCTCAAGTATTCCGTGCACCAAAAAACGATCTCCAATACGAAATGTATGCTCCAAACTTGTTTGAAGAAGAACGCTTTCGTTTTGTGTCGTTTTTACTACATATTGATGTCTATAAGCCGAGGTGTTTTGTACTTTTTTGATTTCAATTGTGTGGTCTTTTGCATGTGAAGTAGCATTTATTACAGGCGGTCGATAACGCATCGTTCCCAAAAACAAAAAACATCCAACAGCGGCAACTAAAAAGAAACGATACCAGCGTTTCAAGTGGGAGATAGTGAATAGGGCTAAACTTGCTAGGAAAATCAAGAATGAAGGCTGAATATCTGCTTCACTTAATAAAATTCCTGCACCAAACGAAAGTGCAATAACTGCAATAGGAAAACTTGGATGAGGCATGCCTCAAAGTACAAAAATTATTTTTTTAGTAGCCTTCTTGTTTGTGCATACGCCTTTTTCCAATAGCTACTTTCTAATGAAGAAATAATGACCCCTTTGGACGAAGACGCATGAATAAATTGCGGAGTACCTCCGCGAGAATTCACCACAATGCCTGCGTGTGTGAGCTTTCGTTTTCGGCTTGTTCTAAAAAATATAATATCTCCTTTTTTGGCTCTATCAATAGAAATTCTTTTGCCTTTTTTTCGAAGTTCATGAACGGTTCTGGGTACTCGAATTCCTTGTTGACGAAAGGCATTGTAAATCAGTCCAGAACAGTCAATCCCACCTTTGGTGTTTCCCCCATAAACATAAGGCGTCCCCATATAGCTCTTGGCGTAATACACCACGCCATCACGAGGTTTCATTTTAGTTCTTTTTCTAAAGCTACCACAGCCCACTAGGCTTACGGCAAGTACAATAAAAATAAGATTACGCACGAGTTCTTTCTAAAATAAGTTGCGCTACAGCAGTACTTGCACCGCTTCCGCCTAATTTTTCTTTTAAAATTTTATATGAGTCAAGTTGTGCTTGTCGCTTGGAACCAGATAAAATTTCAGCTAAGTCTGTTGACAATTGCTTTGGATTGCAATGCGATTGGATGCGCTCAGGCACTGCGTCCTTATCTAAAATTAAATTTACTAGCGATATAAAAGGCAATTTCACCAATTGTTTTCCGATAGCGTAACTCAGGCCGCTGGTTTTATAACACACTACCTGAGGTATTTCAAAAAGTGCGGTTTCTAACGTTGCTGTTCCACTAGTGACCAGCGCCGCTTTTGCGTGTGTTAATAGATTATATGTTTTGTTTCGAACAACATATACTGGTAATGCTTCAAAAAGCGAATCGCTTAGTTGCGCTGCGGCTGCCACTACAAAACAATAATCTGGAAATTGTTTGGCGGTTGCTACCATAACATCAAGCATTTTTCTAACTTCTTGTGTTCTGCTGCCAGGAAGTAGTGCAACGATGGGTTTTTTTGCGGGGATATTGTTTTCCTTTCTGAATTCGGCGTCCGAGCCTGCATCAAAATGTGACACTTCATCTAAGAGGGGATGCCCAACAAAATCAACTGGAATACGGTGCTTGTCTTGAAAAAAAGCTTTTTCAAAGGGTAAAATTACATATAAATAATCAATGACACGTGCCATCATTTTCACCCTGTTTTCTTTCCACGCCCATACTTGCGGACTGATGTAGTAATGCACTGGGATTTGCTGTGTTTTTGCCCATTCGGCAATACGCAAATTAAACCCAGGATAGTCGATCAATATCAATGCATCGGGGTTGAATGCTGCAATATCTTCTTTGCAAAGCTGGATGTTGTTGAGAATAGTGCGGAGGTTTTTGACCACTTCCCAAAACCCCATAAACGCCAAATCACGATAGTGCTTCACTAGAGTTGCCCCTTCGGATTGCATGCGATCTCCGCCCCAGGCTCTAATAACAACATGGGGGTTTTGTTGACGCAACGCCTTTAGCATGTTTGCGCCGTGCAAATCGCCTGATGCCTCACCTGCTATGACGTAATATCTCATCCAAAAAGCTTTATGCCAAAGGTAAACAAAGCCCATAAGATGCAACCTATAAGAATCCCGTAAGCTGCGGTGTCTTTATTTTTTCGTAATGCCAAAAAAAAGAACAACAGGTTTGGGATTGCGCAAAGAGCACCAATTCCCGCGAGTGTTGTTTGATGAATTTCTTTTCCTTGTGCGTCAAAAATGAGCACAGCTATACCCAGCAAAAAAGCGGGTAAGCCAATACTGATAAGCAATCCCCAACGAGAAGCTGGTGTTAGAAATCCCACGTGTTTAGTTTTTGAATGCTGTGATGTGCTGTCATATCAAAGTGAACGGGAACCACACTTACATAGCCGTTTTCGAGTGCCCATTCGTCTGTGTCTTCTCCTTTGTCTTCGTTGATGAATTTTCCCGTAAGCCAATAGTATTCTTTTCCTGTTGGGTCGTTTCTTTTGTCAAATTCTTCCACCCAATAGGCCATGGCTTGGCGACAAATACGAATTCCTTTGATGTCTTTTTCGAGCAGTTTTGGCAGATTTACATTGAGTACAACTCCCTCGGGAATCCCATTTGTAAGTGCCGATTCGGCAATTCGCTTTACAAAGGATGTAACTTGACCAAAATCTGCGTTCCACGCATAGTCTAAAAGTGAAAAACCAATAGCGGGAATGCCTTCAATACCCGCTTCTACGGCAGCACTCATTGTTCCCGAATAAATCACATTGATAGACGAATTAGACCCGTGATTAATTCCTGAAACGCACAAATCGGGTTTGCGTTTTAGAATCTCGTGAACCCCCATTTTCACACAGTCTGCAGGAGTTCCCGAGCAAGCATATTCAGTTTGCGGACCATCGTCAATCGTTACTTTACTACAGCGTAAGGTATTGTTGATGGTAATGGCATGTCCCATTCCTGACTGTGGACTATCAGGCGCAACCACGACTACATCGCCAATAGTAGTCATAACCTTTATGAGGTTTCTCAAGCCTGGTGCACTGATTCCGTCATCGTTAGTCACTAAAATAAGTGGCTTTTTCATATTTGTTAATTGAAAGTTAAAAATACACAATGGAAGTGTTATTTTGGCTTATTTTGAAACGATTATCTAGTACTTAACTAAAAGTTAATAAAAAGCATTACTTTTAAACTTGCTACACTAAGAATATATGAGAAAGAAGATTTTTATACCCCTTATTTTAATAGCCCTAGTACTTTTAGCATGGACTCGCTTTAGCCCACCTACTAATCATCGTTTTTCTGCGGACGCGTCCAAAGATAAGTTGCTTATGGAGCTTATTACATATTTTATGCAACGTGGCCATTTTTCACCAAAAATTATTAATAATGACCTTTCTGAAGCGCTTCATGCTACGTTTTTGGAAATGCTTGATGGACAAAAAAGATATTTTTTAAAGAAAGATGTTGCTCAATTTGAGCGATTCAAACATACACTTGACGACGAATTTAGAAGTTTAAATACGGACTTTTTTGATTTTGTATATGCGCGCTATTTGCAACGGCGTGGTGAGGCAAAACTATTTTATGCTGCGTTATTGGATAAGCCCTTTGACTATTCAAAAAAAGAAGAAATTGATCTAGATTATGAAAAACAAGATTTTCCAACTAATATCCGTCAACGCACTGATAAATGGCGCAAACAGCTCAAGTTTTCCACACTAAACATAGTACATGGTAAATTGGAAGAGGAAGAAAAAAGAGCGGAAAAGGACGAATCTTATAAACCAAAATCATTTGATGAATTGGAAATTGAAGCTCGAAAAATAACACGCGAAAACTTAGAAAATTATTTCTCGCTTATGGAAGATGTACGAGAAGAAGATTGGTTTGGTACGTATTTGAACGCCTTTGTTTCGCAGTTTGATCCGCATTCGGTGTATTTTGCACCAGTTGATAAAGACAGGTTTGACGCCTCTATGTCTGGGAAATATGAAGGAATTGGCGCAAGGTTAACCAAGCGAAACCAAACGATTAAAATTGTAGAAATCATTTCTGGCGGCCCATTGTGGAGAGACCAGTCTATTGATGTTGGGGATCAAATTATGATGGTTCGCCAAGAAGAAGGCGACCCCGTTGACGTGCAGTCTATGCGTTTAGACGACGCTATAGAGTTAATTAAAGGAACTGCTGGAACAACTGTATTTCTAACCATAAAAAAAGTGGATGGCACCGTGGAGGAAATTCCCATAAAGCGCGATACGGTTGTTATGGAGGAATCGTATTTAAAATCGACACTTGTTGAAAAGGCTGGTCGTACCTATGGACTTTTACACTTGCCCAAATTTTATGTTGACTTCAAAGATTACAAAGAGCGAAACGCTGCTAAAGACATGCAGCAAGAAATCATCCGATTAAAAAAGCAAGGTGTTCAAGGGTTGGTTATTGATTTACGGAATAACGGCGGTGGTTCGTTGCAAACGGTAGTTGATATGGCTGGTTTTTTTATCGATGAGGGACCTGTAGTTCAAGTTAAATCTACATCTGATAAAAGTAAGGTGCTCAAAGACAGAGATGGAAAAACGCTATGGGAAGGTCCTTTGGTCATTATGGTTAATGAGTTATCTGCATCTGCCTCTGAAATTTTGGCTGCTGCCATGCAGGATTATGAGCGTGCCATCGTGTTGGGGAGTAAGCAGACTTTTGGAAAGGGGACAGTGCAAAACGTATTAGAATTGAACAGATTCGTATCAAAAAGCACCTATGGCGATTTAGGTGCATTGAAATACACTACCGAAAAATTTTATCGTATAACAGGAAAATCCACACAGTTAGAAGGAGTAAAAAGTGATGTGATTGTTCCAGACCGTTATGCTTATGTGGATATTGGGGAGAAAGATGAAGAAAATCCGTTGGTTTGGGATCAAATTGCCTCTGCTTCATTTTCCAAGTGGAATGGGTACAGAAACTATCAAGATGTGATTCAAAAAAGCGCGATGCGCATTGAGACAAATGAACTTTTTCAGTTGATTGACAAAAACGCAAAATGGGTTAAGGAGCAACAGGACAAAAATATATTCTCATTGAATTACAAGCTTTTCTCTTCAGAAATTGAATCAGGAGAGTCTGTCGCTGATCAGTTTGATGTATTGGACAAATATTCAAATTCACTTTCATTTTCTTCGTTGCCTTATGAGCGTACAAAAATGAAAGCAGATACCATTTTGGCAGAGAAACGTAAAAGATGGAAAGAAGCGCTAAACAAAGACATGTATTTAGAGGAAGCAGTACATATTTTAGACGATTTAGAACTTAACTTTATTCCTTCTAAGCCATTAGCCCTACAATAAAAATTAATCCATTCTTTGATAGGCAATGCGTAAATAAATACCCAAAAAAGCGCTAAATGCCAATAAGCTGGAACCACCATAACTCATTAGTGGCAAAGGAATACCAATTGTAGGAACAAGCCCGACGACCATGCCTAAATTTATAGCAACGTGTATAAACAACGTACAGGCGAAACCAAGGCAAAACACCCTTGAGAATGTTGTTTTTTGCTTGTAAGCAGTTCGAACTACCCGTAGGATTAAGGTTATAAAAAGTATCAATACAAAAGCGGAGCCAACAAAACCCCATTCTTCACCAATAGTAGTGAAAATATAGTCGGTTTGTTGTTCTGGTACAAAACCACCTTTTGTTTGTGTTCCCTCCAAAAATCCTTTTCCCGAGAATCGCCCGGAACCAATAGCAATTTGTGATTGGTTGATGTTATAGCCTATACCTTGTGTGTCAACTTCTTTTCCGAGTAAAATATTAAATCGGTCTCGGTGTCTTTGCTCAAAAATATGTTCAAAAATATAAGTTACAGAGTACGTAAATCCACAAAAAAGAATAGAAGCAATGACCACAGGAAAAATAGCTTTTTCACGTGTTTTTTTTGACTGAAATACAATGTATAACGTTGCTAAAATTACGATTGTAAACATCACCCAATACATCCCAAGTAGTAATGTTAAAATGAACAAAATAAAAAGACTGATGAATATTGTAAAGAAAAACGATGGGAGTCCTTCTGTGTGCAACACTAAAAAGAAACCGAGTAATACAAGTGCGGTTCCCGCATCTGGTTGTAAGAGGGTCAGTGCTGCAGGAATCCCCATAATTATAAATGCCCCGATATAGTCTTTGAATCTTTTAATTTGAGTATTAAAATCTCCTAAAAATTTAGCAAGTGCTAAGGCAACAGCAACCTTAGCAAACTCGGATGGTTGTAGGCTAAAGTCGCCAATGCCATACCACGACCGTGCTCCAGATACTTCAGTTCCAAACAACCAAAGACCTGCTAAGCTGACAATAGAAACGAGATAAATAATACTTGAATAACGTTCAAAAAACCTTGTGTCAAAAAATTGGACAATAGAAATAAGAGCAATACCTAATACAAAAGAAATCAATTGTTTTTGGACAAAACCAAGTGCAATAGAATTATCGTTGGAATTGTACATGGTAGAATAAATATTCACTAGCCCAATCACCACCAAAACAATGTATAGTAGTAAACTAAACCAGTCAAAACGAGTTAGCTTATTCATTTATACTAAAGGGTTTGTTGCTTGTTACCTTGGCGTATTCTGCCTCCAAACTGCCTTCTATCATCCGTTTTTCTAGCCATGTGCGTTTCACATCTCCCTTAAGATATTTTTCAATAATCAAACTCGCGATGGGTGCCGCCCAACGCCCTCCCCAATATCCATTTTCAACAATAACGGCAATAGCTATTTTAGGATTTTCTTTTGGGGCAAATGCAATGAACATAGAATGGTCTGTGAGTTGCGTTCTAACGCCATTAATTTTAGTGAAATTTTCAATAGTTCCTGTTTTCCCACACACTTCAATACCTCTAATAGCGGCTATTCGTGCAGTTCCTTTTTTTACCACATTTGCCATCCCTTCGACTACAGGTTCAAAGTGTTCATTTGAGATTGTAGTATGTCGCTTTGTTTTATATCGTGGATCAATAAAATCTCCTTGAACTCCTTTTACAAAATGCGGGGTATAGAAAAAACCGCGATTAGCGATTGTTGCTGCTACATTTGCCAATTGAATAGGGGTCATTAAAATTTCTCCTTGCCCAATAGCGTTAGAAACCGTTGTTGCACCACGCCAACGCTGATTGGGGTACCACAGATTATAAAAATTGGCATTAGGCACATAACCCGATTGTCCTACTGGGTGATCATACCCTAAATAATTGCCAAGACCAAAACTGCTGAGGTGGCTGTGCCATGTGTTAATCCCGTCCGGTGCATTTTTGTCTTTATCAATAATGCGCCTATAGACATTTGAAAAATATGTATTGCACGAATTGTGGATTCCACGATCAAGGTTATTAATTGATCCCGGTTTGCATTTACATTGCATAAACTGATTACGGGCATAAAAGTGACCGCTATAACAGGTAAACGTAGCTTTTGGTGTAATGACTCCCTCTTCTAGTGCAATAAGCGCATTGAGTACTTTAAATGGTGAACCTGGTGGATACTGCCCCTGTAAAGAGCGATCAAACAGATAACGATTAAGCGTATCTTGTTGTAATACATTAAAATTTTCAGAACGTGTTCTGCCGACAAGTAAATTTGGATCATAAGTGGGTGTACTAACACTCATTAAAATTTCACCTGTATTTGGTTCTATAGCTAAAATCCCACCGCGTTTATTAGCAAGAAGCGAAGTGCCATATTCTTGTAAATCAATATCAATAGAGAGTGTGATATCTTGCGCAGGAACCGGAAGGGTGTCAAACACCCCATCTTTGTATGACCCAATAATCCGATTGTATTTATCGCGTTGTAAATAGGTGACCCCTTTACTACCGCGCAGTAATTTTTCGTATGTTTTTTCAATGCCTTGCCTACCAATAAGTTCTCCTTGCTTGTAGTAGGGGTTGGTTTCCATATCAAAATAATTTACTTCGCTTATATAGCCTAAAATATTGGAAGCAACATTGGTAAGATAATTACGAACTGATTTTCGTTGAATATACATTCCAGGGAACTTCCACATTTTTTCTTGTAATGTGGCGTAGTCTTGCTTTGAAATTTGCCCCAATAAAACAGAGGGAGCACGCAACGAATAGCGTTTGGCCTTGTCAATTTTAGCATTGAGTTCTTGCTTTGAAAGGCCAAGCATCGTGCAAAGATCTAAGGTGTCAAACGGCTTTAGATTTTTTGGCACTACCATGAGGTCATACATCGGTTGGTTTGACACTAATAATTTTCCGTTGCGATCATATACATAGCCTCTTTCTGGATATATATATTGCTTTAAGACCGAATTCTTTAACGATAAATCGCCATATTCATCTGACAAGATTTGTAGCGAAAACAGTCTTGTGAGCAGTATTATCCCAAATAATCCAACAAGAATGGGAAAAAAACGCGTTCTCATCGCTTAGAATTTCGGGTTAAAAGGAGAATGAGAGCAACTGCCGAAATAGTAAGTAAGCTATTTATAAGCCAAGCATTTAGGAACCACCTAATACGATCCGTGTTTCCTACTACAAAAACAAAAACAACAAAGTGATGTACCACAATAACAAGTATTACATACCGTAATAAATTAATAAAAGACTCTTGCTCAACTTTTAAGTTTTCTGGAGCCATGGTTTCGCTAAAGACGGCTCTTATTAGCAACGGTCTTGAAAAAGCGATAAGTGTACACGCTGCCGTGTGAATTCCACCCGAAAAAAAGATAAAATCAACACAGAATCCAATAAAAAACCCTCCTAAAAGAACCAACCACGGTGGCCAATTGTTTGGTAAAAACACGAGCAACAATACATACACAAAAGGCGCATAAGTTGTTCCCAACAATATGGGATCAAAAATAAACGCCTGCACAAACAGCAATATCAAAAACCACAAAATCAACTTTGGTAATTTATTCATCGTCGTTTATCATTTCTTTTATTAAATCTGCTGAAGGGAAATGAACCAAATAAACTTGGCTGAGATTGGTCATGTCTTGAAACAACGAAACACGTAAATCATAGTAGTTGTCATTCATAGGAACTTCAGTAGCTGATATAACGCCCAAAGGAATTTCAGCAGGAAAAATAGCAGACATGCCCCCAGTAACAACAGTATCTCCAATTGTTACTTTTGCTGCCAAAGGAACATCAGAAAGGACCATGGTGTTCGGTGCTTTGCCATCCCAATACAAACTACCAAAATGATTGCTTTTTTTGAGTTTTGCATTTACACGTAAGGATTTATTCAGCAACGAAATCACACCACTAGTTTGTGTATTGATATTATTTACTACACCAACAACACCAGTTGCCGTTATTACACCCATTTCTTTTTTCACACCATTTTTTTCTCCTTTGTTAAGTGTCAATCGGTTGTGTTTTAGTTGGATACTATTATGGATTACTTGGGCTGGTATTACGTCAAAAGGGACAGAGTCCAACAAAAACTTTTTATTGTTTTTTGTGATAAGTTGAGAGAGCAGAAATTGATTTTCAGCCACCAATTGCTCATTGTTTTTTTGGCGTTTTATAAACGATATTATATTGTGACGCGCCTTAAAAAAGGGGGAGGTGACAGCGTTATTAAACGCAGTAAAAGAACTCCGTTGATAGTCGTGGTTTTTAGCTATAAATCGAAGGGATAGGCCAAATAACAGGATGAACAACAAAAGCGTTCTATTTCGCAGTATGCTGTTCAGTAGTTTTTGCATGAGCTATCTATTTTACCAAAACAGACTTATAGCGCTCAATATTTTTTAGTGCAGTACCCGTTCCGCGCACTACAGCTCTAAGCGGATCTTCGGCAATAAATATGGGGAGTTCTGTTTTTTGCGATAAGCGCTTGTCTAACCCTCTAAGCATAGACCCACCTCCAGCCAAGTAAACTCCTGTATTGTAAATATCAGCTGCAAGCTCGGGTGGGGTTTGCGCTAAAGTTTCCATTACAGAGTCTTCAATACGTATAATGGATTTATCTAAAGCTTTGTGAATTTCACGGTACGAAATCATAATTTCTTTTGGTTTCCCAGTGAGTAAATCTCGCCCTTGGACCGACATGTCTTCGGGTGGGTTTTCTAACTCTTCTGTGGCAGAACCAATCGCAATTTTTACCCGCTCAGCGGTACGCTCTCCAATATATAAATTGTGTTGGGTGCGCATATAATAAATAATATCATTGGTAAAAACATCTCCAGCAATTTTTACCGATTTATCGCATACAATTCCAGACAAAGCAATAACAGCAATTTCTGTAGTACCACCCCCGATATCAATAATCATATTTCCTTTGGGCTGCATGATGTCAACACCAATACCAATAGCCGCCGCCATAGGCTCATGTATGAGATAAACTTCTTTCCCATTAACACGCTCAGCCGATTCACGTACCGCTCGCATTTCAACCTCTGTAATTCCTGATGGAATACAAATAACCATACGAAGCGAGGGTGTAAAAAATCTTTTTTTGAGCGAAGGAATATTCTTTATGAACATGCTTATCATTTGCTCTGAGGCATTAAAATCGGCTATAACTCCATCCTTTAGCGGTCGAATGGTTTTGATGTTTTCATGCGTTTTGCCTTGCATTTGATTTGCTTCTTGTCCAACAGCAATTATTTTGTTAGATCTTCTATCCATTGCAACAATAGATGGACTATCTACGACAACCTTATCATTGTGGATGATGAGCGTATTCGCAGTGCCTAAGTCAATGGCAATGTTTTCAGTTAAAAAGTCAAAAAATCCCATAGGAGCACATATTGTATGTAATATTACGAATTAATGTTTAAAATGCCGCACGCCTGTCATAACCATTGCAACGTTATTTTCGTTACAATAATCTATACTTAATTGATCTTTGATTGAACCACCTGGCTGAATTACCGCACTAATTCCTGCCTTATGAGCAATTTCAACACAGTCTGGAAAGGGGAAAAAGGCATCACTTGCCATTACCGCGTTATTGAGATCAAATCCAAAGTTAGCTGCTTTTTCAATAGACTGCCTTAAGGCATCAACACGCGAAGTTTGCCCTGTTCCTGACGAAATCAACTGACTGTCTTTTGCTAACACAATGGTGTTTGATTTGGTGTGTTTGGCAATTTTTGACGCAAAGAGTAAGTCACTTTCTTCTTGTGAGGTCGCTTTTCTGTTGGTTGCTGTTTGTAAAATGTCAACACTATCCGTTATGCCATCACGCTCTTGTACAAGTTGTCCGTTTAGGCAGGTACGCACTAATTTTTTAGGTTGTGGATAATGATTCAATTGTAATAAAATCCTGTTTTTTTTCTGTTGAAGAACTGCTAATGCATCAGCGTTAAAATCGGGTGCAATAACAACTTCGCAGAATAAGTCGTGGATTTGCGCTGCAGTATCAAGATCAATGGTAGTGTTTGCTATTAGAACACCTCCAAATGCAGAAACGGGGTCGCCTGCTAAGGCATCCGTATATGCTTTGGAGAGTGTGTTGCGTGTTGCTAAGCCACAAGCATTGTTGTGTTTTAGAATGGCAAAAGTTGGTGCGTCATGTTGAAATTCTGCCATAAGTTGTACTGCGGCATCAACATCCAAGAGGTTGTTGTATGACAATTCTTTGCCGCCGTGCTTGGTAAATACATCATCAAAGTCTCCAAAAAATTGTCCTTTTTGGTGTGGGTTTTCTCCGTATCGTAATGTTGTTCCGTTCGTGTAGCTGATTTTAAGTGAATCTGCATTATCATCAAAAAACGAAAAAATATGTGTGTCATAGTGAGAAGAAACCTGAAACGCATTGGCAGCAAATTTCTTTCTGTCTGTAAGTTCCGTACTCCCTTTTTTATCGTTCAAAAGGGATAATAAATCGGTGTAATCGTGTACAGATGAAACACATAATACATCGCGATAATTTTTAGCAGCAGCACGGATAAGTGAAATACCACCAATATCAATCTTTTCAATAATTTCTGCTTCGCTAGCACCAGACCGAACGGTATCTTCAAAGGGATATAAATCCACCAAAACAATATCTAGGTGAGGAATCTCATATGTGGCAAGCTCTTGCTGATCGGATTCATTTTCTCGTCTATTTAAAATTCCACCAAAAACTTTAGGATGTAGTGTTTTTACGCGTCCACCCAAAATAGAAGGGTATGAGGTTAAATCTTCTACTTGCTTAACGGGAATATTTTGTTCCTCAATAAATGACGCCGTTCCACCTGTAGAATACAGTGTAATTCCCAGCTCGTGCATTTTTTTTACAATAGGCGCAAGCCCATCTTTATCAAATACGGAAATAAGGGCAGATTTGGCTTGTATTGCGTCTTGCATGTGGAAAAAATTAGAAAACGCAAAAGTAGCAATTTTCTATCACTAAAACGGCTCGTTAGTGCGCAATATAAATGTAGAAACGAGTGCGTTGACTTTTTCTAAAAAAGCCACGTCTTTTTCATCAAAGGCAGATGGTGTGTTGGAGTCAATATCTATTTGCCCCTCATTTTTGGAATTTACAAATAGAGGGATTACAACTTCAGATTTCACCTCAAGGCTACACGAAATGTAATTATTTTGTTTAGAAACATCATCTACCACAAAGTTCTGGTTGCTTTCGGCTACTTGCCCACATATTCCTTTTCCAAATGGGATTACGGTATGATCAGTTGGCTTTCCCGCAAATGCTCTTAAATGAAGTTCTTTTTTTTGTGGGTGATGGAAGTAAAAACCCACCCAGTCATAGTTTGGAAGTTTTTGCTGTATTTCTGTGCAAACCCAATCTAAACCAACTTGTAGTGTATGGGTTTCTTTTAGAAATGATTCAATATGTTTTAATAAGGAAGAATACATAAAAAAACTGCCCCAAGGTGGGGCAGTTGTTTTAATTATTACATCATGCCTGGCATTCCGCCTCCGCCCATTGGGGGCATGGCTGGCGGCGCATCTTCTTTGATGTCCACCAAAGCACATTCAGTTGTGAGAATCATACCCGCAACAGAAGCAGCATTTTCAAGCGCAATTCGTGTTACTTTCTTTGGATCAATGATTCCTTTCTCTTGCATATTACCGTAAGTGTCTGTTTTGGCATCGTAACCAAAATTACTATCACCTTCAATAACCTTTGCAACTACCACAGAACCTTCGCCACCAGCATTGGCAACAATTGTTCTCAGCGGAGATTCAATAGCACGTGCTACAATTTGAACGCCTGTATGTTCATCGGCATTTTCGCTCTTAAGCTCAGCCAAACTTGGTAAGGCTTGCAACAATGCAACACCACCGCCAGAAACGATACCCTCTTCTACAGCAGCACGCGTGGCGTGAAGTGCATCATCAACACGGTCTTTCTTTTCTTTCATCTCCACTTCAGAGGCTGCACCTACATACAACACAGCAACACCGCCAGAAAGTTTAGCGAGACGTTCTTGAAGCTTTTCTTTATCGTAATCAGACGTAGATGCTTCAATTTGTGATTTGATTTGATTCACGCGTGCTTTGATATCATCAGAGTTACCAGCACCATTTACTACTGTAGTATTATCTTTATCGATAGTTACTTTTTCAGCAGTACCCAACATATCAATGGTCGCATTTTCGAGAGTAAATCCACGATCTTCAGAAATTACAGTCCCGCCAGTAAGAATTGCAATATCTTCTAGCATGGCTTTTCTTCTATCGCCAAAACCAGGTGCTTTTACAGCAGCAATTTTGAGTGAACCACGAAGTTTGTTTACCACTAAAGTAGCAAGTGCTTCTCCGTCAACGTCTTCTGCAATTACAACAAGCGGCTTACCACTTTGTGCAACAGGCTCAAGCACAGGAAGCAAATCTTTCATTGTCGAAATCTTTTTGTCGTATATCAAAATATACGGGGCTTCCATGTCGGCTTCCATTTTATCAGAATTGGTAACAAAATAGGGAGAAATGTACCCGCGATCGAATTGCATTCCTTCTACAATGTCAACAGTAGTATCTGTCCCTTTTGCTTCTTCAACAGTAATGACACCTTCTTTACCCACTTTTTCAAAAGCAGCAGTAATAAGTTCCCCAATTGCTTCATCATTATTTGCTGAAATGGATGCCACCTGTTTGATTTTTTCAGAGGAGTTACCCACTTCAACAGATTGATCGTTAAGGTTCTCAACAATAGCTTCTACAGCTTTGTCAATACCGCGTTTCAAATCCATAGGATTTGCGCCAGCAGCTACGTTTTTGAGTCCTTCCTTTACAATAGCTTGTGCCAAAATGGTTGCAGTTGTAGTTCCATCACCAGCAAGGTCGTTGGTTTTAGAAGCCACTTCTTTAACCATTTGCGCACCCATATTTTCGAGTGCATCTTCAAGCTCTACTTCTTTAGCAACACTTACGCCGTCTTTGGTAACTTGTGGTCCGCCAAAAGATTTTCCGATAATAACATTACGTCCTTTAGGACCAAGCGTTACTTTAACTGCATCTGCAAGAGCATCTACACCGCGCTTTAGTCCGTCGCGCGCTTCTACGTCAAATTGAATTTTTTTTGCCATGTCTTTTTATTTTTATGAAACAATTGCTAGGATATCGCTTTCGCGCATGATAAGGTAATCTCCGCCGTCTAGCTTAAGCTCAGTTCCAGCATATTTACCATACAAAACAGTATCGCCCACTTGAACAGTGATGGCCTCGTCTTTGGTTCCGGGCCCTGTAGCAACTACAGTGCCTTTTTGTGGTTTTTCTTTAGCTGTATCGGGAATAATAATCCCTGATGCAGTAGTGGTTTCTGCCGCTAAAGGCTCA
>Ga0209654_1001027_pt1 | contig 23799 bp, 22 predicted proteins | sample SaaInl1SG_22_DNA_FD_184646 | JGI IMG/M metagenome (GOLD analysis project Ga0209654, IMG submission 184646) | Marine microbial communities from expanding oxygen minimum zones in the Saanich Inlet - ESP_161SG_22_DNA (SPAdes) (version 2) | ecosystem: Environmental > Aquatic > Marine > Intertidal... | reverse complement strand
TAATAAGCCCCACCAACGCACCATTTCATAGGTGTGCTCTGCGACGAAACTGCGATCACGCGAACCCCACTTTTTATTTTGCTTGAGCAATCTTTCGACTACTCGGTCTGCATAAATGCCCTTTCCAAAGCTCATTTCAAGTGCCTCAAGGACACCTGCCACTGTATTTGGAAATAGACGAGGTTCTTTCATTAGAGTGCAGGGAACTTGATAGGATCTTTTTCATTCATCATGGCATAGATTTCTTCAACCATATCGTCTAGCGAAGGTTTTGAGAAATAATCACCGTCGGAAGCGAAGGCAGGTCTATGGTCTTTAGAACTTACTGTTTTTGGCGCTGCATCTAAATACTGATATCCGCCTTGATCTTCAAGAATGTGTTGGAGTAGGAAGGCACTTGCACCTCCTCGAACGTCCTCATCCACAATGACTAGTGTGTTTGTCTTCTTTAGAGAAACAACCACATCGTGCTTGGTATCAAACGGAATGAGGCTCTGTGCATCTATCAGCTCAACACTAACACCCAGCTCTGCGAGTTCGGCGACTGCTGCTTCTGCAATGAAACAGTTTGATCCGTAAGTCAACATGGTAATGTCAGTTCCTTCGTTCAAAACTTCAACTTCACCAATAGGGGTGGTGAATTCACCCAGGTTTGTAGGAAGCAATTCCTTACGACGGTAGCCATTGAGACACTCAATCACTAGGGCAGGGTTGTCCAACTGAAGCAATTTGTTGTAAAAACCTGCTGCTTTGGTCATGTTACGCGGAACTAGCACATACATCCCTTTGATGCTATTGATTATGGTTCCCATAGGAGATCCAGAATGCCAAATCCCTTCTAATCTATGTCCTCGTGTACGAACAATAGTTGGCGCTTTTTGACCACCAACAGTACGGTAATGTACTGTCGCTAAATCATCAGACATGATTTGTAGGGCATAAAGCAAATAATCCAAATACTGGATCTCAGCAATAGGGCGGAGCCCACGCATGGCTAAACCAATACCCTGACCCATAATGGTCGCCTCGCGAATACCGGCATCCGCTACGCGCGTTTCACCATATTTCGATTGCATTCCTTCTAGACCTTGGTTCACGTCTCCGATCTTACCACTATCTTCTCCAAAGACCATAGTCTGAGGATATTTTTCAAACAGCTTGTCAAAATTGTCTCTGATAACTATTCTAGCATCTACCTCCGAAGCACCTTCGTAAGTTGCAGGGGTAGCAGAGAGTAAGTCGTTAGAAGGGTTTTCACTGTACAAATGAGAGCTGTAACGACGCTCTTGTTCAGCTGTACTCGCCGCGAGCCAATTCTTTAGAGCAGTGGTATCAACGCGATCGTCCCCTCGAACAATACGTAAGGCTTTGCGAGCTGCTTTAAAGCTATGTGCAACTTCTACATCTTCAACAGCTTCTAGTTCCTTGATTGTGTTGGTGATAAAAATGCCTTTTTCACCTTGTTGTTGCATGCCTTTCAATATTGGCAGCACTTCATTACGTAAACGTTTTGGTACCTCTTGGTAAATGGTCCAAGCCGCTTTCTTGCCTTCACGAGCAGATTTCTTAGCATCTTTTACAAGCTGGTCCAATTCTTCTTGGGTTGCAATCCCTTGCTCAATCATCCACTGGCCGAACTTTAGGATACAATCGTGGTCTTTCTCCCACTGAAGGCGCTCTTTACTTTTATATCGTTCGTGCGAACCGCTAGTACTGTGGCCTTGTGGCTGAGTCATGCCTTTCACATGAATCATTACAGGCACATGCTCTTCTCGAGCTACTTGACCGGCTTTGGTGAATGTGTTAATTAGGGCAGGGTAGTCCCAGGCTTCAACAACAAAGATGTCATATCCCTTGCCTTTTTCGTCGCGCTGAAATCCTTTTAGGATCTCCGAAATATCTTCTTTCGTTGTCTGGTATTCAGCACCTACTGAAATACCGTATTCATCATCCCAAACAGAGATGACCATAGGCACCTGAAGTACGCCTGCGGCATTTATGGTTTCAAAGAACAATCCTTCAGAGGTGGAAGCATTTCCAATGGTTCCCCATGCAACTTCATTCCCTTCTTTGCTAAACTTCTCAGAGCCTTCGAACTTGACTTCTTTGAAGACCTTAGAGGCTTGAGCCAATCCAAGTAAACGCGGCATTTGTCCTGCCGTAGGGCTGATGTCTGAGGAACTGTTGTATTGATTGGTCAGATCAACCCAGTTTCCGTCTTTATCTAAACTACGTGTCGCAAAGTGCCCGTTCATTTGACGTCCACCAGCCATAGGCTCGTGTTCTACATCTGTAACGGCATAAAGTGATGTGAAGAAACCTACTGAATCAAGCTCCCCGAGCGCCATCATAAATGTTTGGTCACGATAATAGCCGCTGCGGAAATCGCCTTTTTGAAAGGCCTTAGCCCAAGCGATTTGAGCGAGTTCTTTTCCCGCGCCGAAAATTCCGAATTTGGCTTTTCCAGTAAGAACTTCACGACGGCCCATTAAAGAACACTCACGAGAAAGTACGGCGGTATAGTAGTCTTGGTGTATTTCTTTCTTGAAATCTAGGTAGCTGATTTCTTTCTGCTTATCTGTCATAGTATTTGGGTGGAGCTGGGTTAAACTCTACGCAAATATAAGAGTTTATCGACCTAGAATAGACGCTTGAAAACAAAGAGAACAAACAACGTAATCACGATTAAAAGTGCCACTTGGATACCGCCGCTGCGGTAATGGATTTTATGCATCGCAAGGTCTTTACGGTAGCTAATAAATAAAAAGGTAAGGAAGCCAATTGCGAAGATTCCTGCGAATATCCAGTGTCCTGTTGTGATGTTTTCCATACGGGCAAATTTACTTTCTTTGAAGCAGAAACAACGACGAAGTGAAAAAGCAATTAAACCACGTAGAAAAATTTCACGATACCTTCGGGATTCCAAACGAATATGCTCCTAAGGCGGATATCAGTAATGAATTGATCGATTTGAGATTCAAATTAATGGCTGAAGAAAATGAAGAGTACTTAGAGGCTGCTAAAAACGGCGATTTGGTTGAAGTTGCTGACGCTCTAGGGGATATGATGTACATCCTTTGCGGTACCATCCTCAGTCACGGTATGCAGCATAAGATCGAGGAGGTTTTTGAAGAAATTCAGCGCAGCAATATGAGTAAGCTAGGGGAAGACGGTAAACCAATCTATAGAGAAGATGGTAAGGTTCTTAAAGGTCCTAATTACTTCAAGCCAAACATCGCAAAGATTATTGGAGAATAGGCCTCGTTTGCTCCTTGGATGTGCGCTGCTCAAACAGTGGTGTGCAGCCAGGTAACGACTTCATCTCTTCACTTGCAACATCCCATGGCGCATAAGAAGCCTCAACACCTTTGCTTGCATTGACTTTCTTAGCATCTCCATCTTCAAACGAGATAGAAATAAACGCACAAGCTGATTTATTAACTCCTTCAACTGTGCCATAATCATCTATGCTGTGAGTGATGTTCTGTGCGTTACCTTGTAAGAGTAGAGAGTGAATCTTATTTTTTTTAAACTGCCCTTGAAGCTCTTTGCCAGAGGCTTGATCGTAATGTACAGAATCTTCCGTAAGGCTTGTGATTGTGGTATGTTGGATAAGATATAAGCTATCTAAATTCTCTTCTTTTAATGTTAAGATAGCAGAGTCGCAAGTGAATTGACTTTGGTTACTCCACATCTTCGGAGCAGGAAATAGTGTCAAGTGCTCGTTGGATTCTTGATAGGAAAAGAAATTACTTTTCCCTTGGAAGTCTTCACTGTAAAACACCGTATTATGGCGAAGGTCCACTGTACGAAACCCAGATGAATCGGTACGAATGTGCAACGTGTCTCCCTTTGCATATAATGTGTCCTCATCCATTCTTTGGCGGTAGTATACTGGATAATAGGCATCTACGAAATTTGGTTCTTTGATGTAATTGATGAAATCCGATTCTAGAACTAATCCTTGAGAAGTATCTGCAACTAGTGCATTACCGAAAAGTTGACCGCCATCAGTTTTTAAGTTATAACTGATTGAATCAGATGAAATGTAGGAGCCAGGCGAACTGATATCCGCTCCCTTTCCTAAATTCAACTGTGCAGTTTCAGCTTCATATACGCCAACGCTACATAGAATAGTCGTACTATCTCTGAGCAGGGTAGAAGGCCCCGCAAATTCGTAACGATCCATATTTGGATAGTACAAAAGTGTATCTGTAAAAAGCTTGTAAGCACTATCAATAGCTTCAACCTCTCCTCGAAGCCATACGGTCTCATAATCAGTATTGTAAGAACCCCTATTTGAAGTTAATTCAAGTGACTTTCTAGTAAGTGTACTTCGCGTCGTGTAGTAGGCAGTAGCAGATTTTCTGTCGTAGAAGAGTTGCTTAGTTTTAAGAAGGGATGATGGGGTGTTTAACTGCACACTTTCACTAATGGTAAACGTGCGACTTTCTCCATTATAGTCCAATTTATTCCCTGTGATGACCGTCGTATCCGCTTGGACGATTTTCACATTGTTGAATGCCTGGAATTCGTTTTGAGGCTGAATGAGGATGGCAGAATCGCAGGTCATTACGGCAACATCTTGTTGCAGTCCAACATTGCCACGTAAATAGTAAATTCTTGAGCCGTCTTTCTGTTTTACGATATCAGTGATATCAGAGCTCAGAATACGAATCTTAGTCTGCGCCCCTAATGAAGTGCAGATAAAAAGAAGGGCCCATCCGAATAGAAAGGCCCTCTTCATTATTTTCTCAAAATTGTTTGTGCTCGATCAGGGCCTACACTAATGAGCGAAATAGGCACGCCCACCTCTTTTTCAATGTAGTTGATGTAAGCCTGGAAGCTCTCTGGGAACTCGTCCTCTGAAGTCATCTTGGTCAAATCTTCCTCCCAACCAGGAACCTCAGTGAAAATTGGCTCAATCAAATCTTCTTCTAGCTTGTATGGAAGATGCTCAATTACCTCACCCTTGTAACGGTAGGCAGTACACACCTTTAAGTTTCCAATACCACTAAGAACATCTGCTTTCATCATCATCAACTCTGTAACGCCATTAACGTCAATAGCGTATTTTAAAGCCGGTAAATCTAACCAACCACATCTTCTAGGACGACCGGTAGTAGCACCAAATTCATGACCTTGAGCTTGAATGGTTTCACCAGTTTCATCGAACAACTCGGTAGGGAAAGGGCCTGAACCTACGCGGGTACAGTACGCTTTAAAAATCCCATACACGTTTTTAATACGGTTAGGTGCAACACCCAAACCAGTACATGCACCTGCGCACGTAGTGTTTGAAGAGGTAACAAATGGATATGTACCAAAGTCAATGTCCAAGAGCGTTCCTTGCGCACCTTCAGCAAGGATAGTTCTACCTTCCTTAATGGCTTGGTGAACATAAGGCTCACTATCGATGATGTCCAGCGTTCTCAAATATTCAACAGCCTCAAACCATGTAGGTTCTAGCTCGCTTAAATCGTACGAGAAGTCTGGATAACCGCTCAATAGCTGTTTGTGTTTGGCAACTAGATTATCGTAAAGTTCTTGGAAGTTGTCTAACTGGATATCGCCAACACGAAGTCCATTACGACCAGTCTTGTCCATATAAGTAGGACCAATTCCTTTCAGTGTAGATCCAATCTTTTTCTTTCCTTTTGCCGCTTCACTAGCTGCATCTAAAAGGCGGTGTGAAGGAAGGATAAGGTGCGCCTTGCGCGAGATCTTGAGTCTAGAAAGTACATCTGGCTCTTGAGCGATGAGTTTATCCAATTCTCCCTTAAAGATTACAGGATCAATAACGACTCCGTTACCAACTACATTGCAAACCTTCTCATGGAATACCCCGGAAGGAATAGTGTGCAACACGTGTTTTTTACCCTCAAATTCAAGCGTGTGACCTGCGTTAGGCCCACCTTGAAAGCGTGCGATAATATCGTATTTACGGGTTAGTACGTCTACAATTTTTCCCTTTCCTTCATCTCCCCATTGGAGACCTAAAAGTACATCTACTGCCATGGTTTCAGTGATTAGGATTCCTTCTTCTTAGCGTAGAAATACAGGCTGTGACTGCTGACATCTACATTGAAGACTTCCTCTATAGTTTTCTTTATATTTTCAATTCTAGGATCACAGAACTCATATACTTCACCAGAATCTAGAATGACGTGATCGTGCTGCTTATTGAAGTAGGACTTTTCATAGAAGCTTTGGTTTTGGCCAAATTGGTGCTTTCTAATTAATCCACAGCTCAACAAAAGTTCGATGGTGTTGTAGAGAGTTGCTCGCGAAACGCGGTAGTTCTTGGCCTTCATATTTAGGTACAGGGTCTCAACGTCAAAGTGGTCATTACTTTCATAGACCTCTTTAAGTATGGCGAAGCGTTCGGGAGTTTTACGTTGCTTGTTTTCCTCCAGAAAAGTGCTGAATACCTTTTTTACTTGTTCCTGTGCGTCTAAATGGCTCATGTGAGAACTAAAGCGCTAAAATACTTCGACTAATTGAATTTACCCACTCTATTTACAGCGCTAATTCCTTCAAGTGCCTTGATATTGTTAATAGTATCTGTCAATCCCACTTTATCTGCGACTTCAATGGTTAATTGACCTGTGAATAACCCGTCATCAACGGAGAATGAGATGGCTTTAATGTTGATGTTTAGATCACCAGAAACAATCTTGGTCACATCATTTACAATACCCATACGATCGGCACCTGTAATCTCAATATTCACCGTGACCTTGGCACGTTCAGATGCAATCCAATGCGCTTTCATCACACGGTTGGCAAACCTACTCTGCAACATAACCGCATTTGGACAATCGTGTCTGTGGATTTTGATGCCCTCAGCGGTTGTAATAAAGCCAAAGACGCGCTCTCCTGGTAGTGGGGAACAACATTTTGCTAAAGTATAATCAAGCTGTTGTTCGTCGTTTCCGAAAACTAATTCAACATGTTCATTTCCAGCATCTTTTGGTTTTTGTCCCTTGGGATTTAGCTTCGCTTTTTGATAGGAGCTCTTTACTATTCTTGAACGGAAATAATTGACAAAACCTGAAGTCTCGCGCGCGTATTGGCGGAGTTTTTTATTGTCTATTACACCTAAGCCAGCTTTGTAATAAAGCTCTTCGGGATTCTTTAATCCAAAGTAATTGACAAGTTTTTGGATATTACTCGATGTAGCCTTGAGCTTCAGCACTCTCAACTTTCGTTCGAGCATCATGTAGCCTTGTCCAGAGATGATCTGTTTCTCCTGCTTTAACGAGCGTTTAATACGCTGTTTTGCCTTTCCTGTCTTAACAAAGCCGAGCCAATCCTCCTTTGGCTCTTGCTTCAAAGAGGTCAAAATCTCAATCTGATCTCCTGATTTTACTGGGGTAGACATTGGAACCAATTTTCCATTGACCTTAGTCCCCAGACAACGAGCACCAACCTCGCTATGAATTTCAAAAGCGAAATCTAAAGCCGTGGCACCTTTGGGCAAGGTGAGCATATCTCCCTTGGGTGTAAAGACAAATATTTCCGAGGCAAAGAGGTTCATCTGGAAGCTCTCAATAAAATCTTCATTGTCGTTATCAGGATCCTCTAGGAACTCTCGGATTCTCATTAACCAAGAATCCAATGAATTGGATCCAGAGCTATCTTCCTTGTATTTCCAATGCGCTGCGAAACCATTTTCTGCTACTTCGTCCATTCGAACGGTACGAATTTGTACTTCCACCCATCGTCCATCTGACCCCATTACCGTCGTGTGTAAACTTTCATAGCCATTGCTTTTTGGGGATGAAATCCAATCTCTTAATCGCAGTGGGTTAGGGCTGTAGTTTTCTGTAACAAGTGAGTAGGCTTTCCAACAATCGGCTTTTTCTTGTTCCAAGCTCGTATCTAAAATTATACGGATAGCATATTTATCGTATACCTCATCAAAGCTTACGCCTTGATTCTTCATTTTACGACGTATAGAAAAAATACTCTTTGTGCGCTTTTTGATCTTGTACTTTAAGCCGGCACTATTGAGCTCTTTTTCAATGGTGGCAACGAATTTATCCAAATAGGTGAAGTCAGCCTTTTGCAAGGCTTCCATCTTATCATTGATGTCGTTATAAACTTCAGGCTCAGTATATTTTAGACTTTGGTCTTCGAGCTCCGTTTTTATTCGGTAAAGACCTAGTCTATGCGCTAATGGAGCATAGATGAACAGCGTTTCCGAAGCCTTGGTCAATTGTTTATGGGAAGGCATGCCATGCATCGTACGCATGTTGTGCATACGGTCCGCAATTTTGATGAGAATCACGCGAACGTCATCACTTATGGTGAGCAACATTTTACGATAATTCTCCAACTGCATATTATTATCGACAGTTGTCACACCGCTAATCTTGGTCAGACCGTCAATTAGTTTGGCGATGCTTTTACCAAACATACTTTCAATATCCTCTAGCGTGTAATCACTATCCTCAACTACATCATGCATTAAGGCAGTAGCGATACTCGTTGGACCAAGACCTATTTCGGTCGCTACAATCTGAGCAACTTCAATAGGATGGGTGATATAAGGCTCACCGGTTTTGCGACGAATGCCATTGTGCGCATCATTCGCCAAACGAAATGCTCTCTTAATTAAGTCAACATCATCCTTATCTGTCTTGTAATCAATACTGTTCAACAGATCGTTGAAGGCGCTGTCAATGAGCTTCTTATCTTTTGGATCCCAATCGGTCATTTAGTCTAGTAGGAAAATGGTTGGTCTTTTGTGTAAATCAGGCAAATTCCTTGCCCAGTCTGCGATAGTTCGGGTCTGAATGTACTCATTTTCAAGAGTAATGTCACAGGCTATGCACAATTTCGTTTCTGGGTGTAACACCTTCAACAATTCTTCTAAAAGTTTATTGTTCCGGTAAGGTGTCTCCATGAAAATCTGGGTAATACCGTCTTTTAAATCTTTATTCATGGCTTGAAACACCCTTTTGCGAATAGCAGAATCAAAGGGTAAATACCCGCGAAAAGTGAATTGCTGCCCATTGAACCCGCTGCCCATTAGTGCCAGTAGGATAGAGGAGGGGCCTACGAGTGGTTTCACCGTCAAGCCTTTTCTATGTGCTATACTAACTATTTCAGCTCCTGGATCAGCAACACAGGGCACTCCTGCCTCAGAAATTATTCCAACGTTCACTCCATTCTCTACTGGACGCAAAAAAAGAGGGAGATCCAATGGATCTGTGTGTTTGTCAAGAATCTCCATCTGAATTTCCCGTTGTTGCTTCTCGGGTAATAATCGCTTTATATAGGCTCGAGCAGTTTTCTCATTCTCTACGATAAAGTAATCTAAAGATTCAACTAAGCTAACGACATCTGTAGGGAGTACGCCTGTGAAATTGTCTTCGCCTAAGGTGTTAGGTATTAAGTAGATACTTCCTTTTTTCATTGGTTTTCTAAGAATTTATCTAAGGCAAGTTCTAGCATATCATACACATCTTCAAACCCACTTTGACCGCCTGTATACGGATCGGGCACTTGCATGTTCTTATCAGGATATGCTTCGTTCATGATCAATCGAACCTTTTTTTTAGCCTCCTCATTCGGGGCCAATTTGGTGATGTTTGTGAAATTTGATGAATCCATCGCAAAAATGATGTCAAATTCATCGAAGTCTTTAATTGTGAATGGTCTAGACCTTTGACTATCGATATTTAATCCACGTCCTTTAGCAGTAAGAATAGAACGCGTATCTGGGCGTTCACCTTCGTGCCATCCGGAAGTTCCCGCACTGTCTACCAGCCAGTTGGATGGAGCTTTAGCTTCTAATATTCCGTGTGCTAATGGGGAACGACAAATGTTACCCAAACAAACCATGAGTACTTTCATAATAAAAAAGAGTCAGTACCCGAAGATACTGACTCTTTCATGCATTCGTACTATATAATTATGCGAGTGTAAGTCGTTTTTGAAGATCTTCAACATAAGTCTTGAAGCGCTTATCTGTTTCCTTCAGATTGTTTACCGTGCGGCACGCGTGAAGTACAGTAGCATGGTCTTTATTGCCACATTGCTGACCAATGGAAGCAAGACTATTTTTAGTCAATTGCTTTGAAAAGTACATACTTAGTTGACGAGCCTGAACGATCTCTCTCTTTCTAGTTTTAGACTTCAATAGTTCTAGTGGCATGTCAAAATAGTCACAAACCACCTTTTGTATGAAGTCGATAGAAATTTCACGTGTGGTACTCTTCACAAATTTGTCCACCATCGACTTCACAAGCTCCATGGTGATTTGTTTTTTGTTCAAAGAACTTTGCGCTAAGATGCTGATCAGAGCACCTTCTAATTCACGAACATTAGAGTTAATAGAGTAGGCAATAAATTCAACGATTTCTTGTTCTACCTCAATACCGTCATTGTACAGTTTTTTTCCAAGTATGGCTACTCTAGTTTCTAGGCCCGGCTTTTGTAAATCTGCACTTAAGCCCCATTTGAATCGGCTCAACAGACGCTGCTCCATACCTTGTAACTCAACAGGTGCACGATCCGAGGTCAAAATAATTTGCTTGCCGTTTTGATGTAGGTGGTTGAAAATCTCGAAGAAGACATCTTGTGTTTTCTCTTTCCCTGAGAAGCTCTGTACATCATCGATGATTAGAACATCTATCATTTGATAGAAATGCACAAAGTCGTTTTTCGAGTTATTACGGATGCTATCAATGAACTGTTGCGTGAACTTTTCAGCACTGACGTACAAAACCGTTTTTTCAGGATAGTTGTCTTTAATCTCCACACCAATGGCATGCGCTAGGTGTGTTTTTCCCAAACCTACACCCCCGTAAAGCATGAGTGGGTTGAAAGAGGTCCCACCTGGACTCTTACCTACAGCCATCCCAGCAGATCTCGCTAATCGGTTGCAATCACCTTCAATGAAGTTGTCGAAAGTGTAATTTGGATTGAGCTGACTATCAATATTAAGTTTCTGAAGACCTGGAATGACAAAAGGGTTTTTGATGCTCTTCTCATTTGTGAGGGCAACCGGCATATTGACACTTTGCGGACGGTGCTTTTTTCTACCCGAACTAGGTAGTTTCATAGTTGGAGGGGTACTATTGTCGTACGAGTTCTCCATAACTATACTATAAACAAGTTTAGCCCCTTCTCCAAGACCTTTTGTTATGGCTGCTTTGAGTAGGGATATATAGTTTTCTTCTAGGTATTCATAAAAGAATTTTGAAGGTACCTGAACCGTTAGAACTGTGCCCTGAATTTTAATAGGTTTGATAGGCGAAAACCAAGTATCATAACATTGTTCGTCTACGTTATCCTTGATAAATTCTAAAGCTTCATTCCAAATAGTCCCAACTGTTTTACTCATGGCTCAAAAAAGGTCCTTCTCGAGGTTGTTCAAGTCTCGAGAACGTGTTTGTGTGTCTCTTAAATTATAGGGGGTGCTTGAGAGGAATAATCTTCCTGTTTCATAGCATTACAAATCTGTTGATAAATTCCCTATCAACAAAATTTTTTTAGGGTTGTGTTAATAAAAAGTTTTTGCTAAGGGTTTTGTAACTATCTGATAATCAAGTTGTATATAAAACTACCAAATATTTTCGGTATAAAATACCACTAAGGGAGCAATGTGTTGAAAATTCGGGCATTACAGGTATTTAGGTGTGTTCAATTGAATACTTCAATCTGTAATTTAGCCTTATGGATAACTTTCAATTAAAAGGATTTTTCCGATTTCGGCCAAGATATTCTGAAACTGATCAGATGGGAGTGGTCTATTATGGCAACTATGCGACTTATTTCGAGGTAGGGCGAGTAGAATTACTTCGAGAATTAGGCCTGAGTTACGCCGAGATGGAAAAGGCGGGTACTATGCTTCCAGTGGTCCATCTTTCTGTGGACTTTAAAGCAGGGGCTAAATATGATGAAGAACTTATTTTAGAAACAAGCATTGTTGAGTTGCCCACAAGAAAGATATCATTTTACCACGAGCTAAAGAATAAGGCTGGTAAAATACTGGTAACCGGTACAGTTGTACTTGTTTTTGTGGATACCAAGACATTCAAGCCGAAGCAATGTCCGGAAGATTTCAAAAACCTGATTCTTAAGGCCGCTTCAGAACAATAGTTTCACCTTTTTCATTAGTGAGGTGAATTATTTGATCAGTTGATTCTAACAGCATCGATCTACTTGCTGAACCGTCCCTCAAGAGTCTACCGGATAAATCGTAAATCTTGAAGGTAAAAGGCTCGCCTGCAGGAAGTAGCACCTTTGGTTCGTTTTCGACGCTAATAAATGGAGATGAGCCCACTATTGTTTGCTCTTGTTGACCGATAGGCAACAAAATGTTCTTCGGTGAACCAAACGCACTGTAGATTGCTGTATTGTATCCAGCACCATTGACTAAAGAATCTGCGCTAAGCATGTTCTCTGCGATTTCTCGAAGGCTTTGAAAAGACATGAGCTGATACAAGCTTTCTAAGACGATTTTGTCGGCAATTGAATCGTTTACCATTGGATCTGCAGAAAACTCTAGCATGGCACTTACCATGAGGTCAGTGTGCTCGTAGATATTCCAGTAGCTTGTAATAGTGTTATAATCCTTGAGTCCGTCGTAGGTTGCGCTTCGGCCATTCCAAAATGTATTGTTACCGTCCCAATCAAAAACACGAGTACTCTGGACACCGATCATTCTACCGTATCGTTCTGCAAAATAATCGCCCAATGCCTCATCAAAGGTTCTGCGCTCGTCGCCATTGGTAGATGCAGGTGCAGCACCGTGACTGATGGCGTGTCCAAGTTCATGGATAATAACATCCGCATCTTCTGCATCGTCTACACCACCTTCTCCAAAGAATAGGCGAGGAGGGTTGGTGCCCCAGTTAAACATTGAGTTATCCTGTCCATTTAATGCTTGAGGATCCACATGTATGGCATAATTGAGAATGTTTCCATAGCCCAAGGCATTCAGGTATTCGTTTTGCTTGGTAATGTGGTAGGTTACCATCACTTGTTCAAATTCATCTGTAGCTCTCCCTGAAACCCAGTTGTTTGGGTCGGTGCTGATAGCTATGTAAGGAGCATCAAAATCCAACACCTTTAAGTAAGAATTCTCTAAACGAACGGTATCATTAATAACATTTACCTGCACCGAATCTAATATGGTTAGACTATCAAGAACACTCGCATTTCCATCATTCATATCAACATATGAGCCGCCGTAACTTAAGCCGCTAGGCGTAAGCGGGTCTGGGTTAAACACGCGTACCTGAACAGTAGTGTCGTTAAAATGTAAGTTTAGATCTATTTCATCAATGATCTCATTACTAGTATTGTAAAGTCTTACCAAGTGATCCTTTCCATTGTTTGTAGTATCTGGTCGTACTGACAACCAACTGTTATTTCTCCAGACTAGATATGGTCCTGTCAAACTTAAATTAAGTGCAGATAAAGCATCCTCGTTTAAAGTTGACTTTGATTTAATATGCTCTCCCTCCAAAGTCTTTATCTCGAGTCGCTGGTGCTCAAGAATAGGAAGTCCGTTGTATTCATAAGTATATCTCAAATATTGAGCATGGGGGCTTGTTCGTGTAGCGAAATGCTCAATCTCTAAGCCCTCGACATTCTGGGCAAATGATAAACTACTCAGAACTGTGAATAGTAATGTGATGATTCTTTTTGACATAATTCTTTGCTTCATCAATCAGAGACTGACGTATAAGTAAGGTATAAGTTATAGACTCTCGCTGATCTCTTGCTACAACATCTGCGCCATAGATTTTGATCATTCTTTCAATCAATGCGATGTGCTGATAGCTTGTGCTTAAAGTTAATTCTTCCGTAATAATGCGTTGAATTTTATTGGCATTCGCAACGGCCAATTCAGCACTGCCACCGTAAGCTGCTATTAAACCTGGTACTCCGAGTTTAGTACCTCCAAAATAACGAACCACCACACAGGCTAAATTTGTCATTCCTGAGCTTACAAGTGCACGAAGGATAGGAGCTCCAGCGGTGTTTCTTGGTTCTCCATCGTCGTTGGATTTATGAAAGTCAGCCTCTTCGCCTAAAATGAATGCCCAGCAGTGATGACGTGCATTAGGTTCTTGTTCCTTGATGAAATTCAGCTGACTTTTAAAGCTCTCTTCACTTTTCACCGGAAAGAGGTAAGCTTTGAATTTGCTGCCCTTATCCTTTAATTCACCCAAAGCGGGCTCATCAATGGTAAAGAAGAAATCAACTGCGCTCATAACGGTCATTTCCTAGTTGAGCAATTGTAGTAAGCGTAGGTGTTTCAGGAGCATTAACTCCTTCTTCAAGTTGACCCTTTGAAATGTACTTATGAATGCTGTCTGCAAGATCAGCATCGATAAAGGACTGTAATACTCTTGCGCCACCTTCAACCAGAATATGATTCAGACCAAAATCTAGCAGTTTAGGCACCCATTGATCTAGATCTCGGGGGTCACAATTGACTCCAGTATACCCTTGTGGCAATTCTTGTCCTATTATTATCGGCTTCACCTTTAGGTTAGACAGCCAATCGAGATCTAAAGCGTAGGCTTGACTCAGGAGGATGATTGGGGTGGGGTTTTGGTCAGACCAATTCCTAGTAGTTAAACTAGGCCGATCGAAATATGCCGTTTTAGAACTAATCAAAATACCGTCCACAGAGCCACGAAGTTGATGCGTTCGCAATGCAGCTAATGGACCGCTTATGCTCAGGGCGTTACCCTCCGCTGTTCTGTTCCCATCGATGTGACCAGAAGCATTCTGTGCCCACTTCAAGGTGAAATGCGGCCTATTTTTGGTCATGTTGGTCCAAAAGACTTCGTTCAGCTGCCTGTAAATAATTGGTGAAGGCGCAAATTCTACTTTGATTCCATGATTTCTAAGGTGAGCCACACCCTTGCCGTCAACCTTGCCATGTGGATCCCCGGTACCAATAACCACATGAGGAATGCCGTGCGACGAGATGAGTTCACAGCAAGGAGGTGTCTTGCCGTAATGGGCACAAGGTTCTAAAGAGCAATATAAAATGCTCTGCTTCAGTAAATCATGGTTTTCAACGCTTCTAATGGCCATGACCTCCGCATGAGGTTCTCCAGCCTTTCTATGGTAACCTTCTCCGATGATGACACCATTGTGAACCACGACTGCACCAACCATGGGGTTGGGAGATGTAGTGCCTCTGCCATAGTTAGCGAGTTGTAGGCAACGTGTGAGAAACTTACTGTGGTCCATAGCTCAAAGGTAGCAGGCTGTGATGTAATTTCAAGCCAAATGTTCACACTCTCTGATTATCAACAAAAGGCTCAGGAAACACTTGTTCCCATTTATGGGGAAAGAGAGGCTTCAGCTATCGTTAAACTTTGGTTTGAAACTCGTCTGCTAATGACTCGTATTGATTTGGTAATGAGGAGGAAAGAGGAAGTCGCATTTCCTTCATTTGAGGCCGATTTAGCTCAGCTACAAGGGAATACTCCAGTTCAATTAGTGCTTAGTGAAGCATTTTTCTTCGATCGTGCTTTTCTTGTTAATGAGCATACATTGATACCACGACCAGAGACGGAAGAGTTAGTTGCAGGTATACTTGAAAGGTTTTCAAATAAAGATTTAAAAGTTATTGATGTAGGTACGGGCAGTGGCTGCATTGCCATTTCATTGCAACTGGCAAGGCCGAATTGGAGCATTATGGGGGTAGATATCCATAGGCAGACCATTGATGCCGCTAAGACCAATGCAGAGAAGCTGGACGCTAAAGTTGATTTCAGGGTCCTAGACGTGCTTGAAGAAGGGTTTTCGGGGTTTGACCTTCTGGTATCTAATCCACCTTATATCCCGGAGAGTGAAGCACAAGCAATGGACAGTAACGTGGTTGACTATGAGCCAGATAGGGCACTGTTTGTGCCGGATGACAATGCGCTGCTGTTCTACCGGAGATTGCTTGAATTGGCCAAGGAAAACAAAAAGGACAGCCCTGTTTATGTGGCCTTTGAGATCCATGAGAATTATGGTGAACAAATGATTGAACTATGTGCCTCTTTTGGGTTTAAAGAGGTTAACTTATTACAAGATTTGCAAGGGAAAGACAGAATGATTTTTGCACAGTATGGAGATTAAGGAAAAGATAGAAGCACTGCGTAATCAGCTGCATGAACACAACCGCAAGTACTATATCGACGATGCTCCAGTGATTTCTGATTACGAGTTCGATATGCTCTTAAAGGAATTAGAATCACTTGAGGCTGCCTATCCGGAATATGCTGATCCCAATAGTCCAAGTGTTCGAGTGGGCGGCGGCATTACCAAAAGCTTCAACACTGTTCAGCACCGTTATTCTATGTTGTCGTTGAGCAATTCCTATTCTCTCGAAGAGATCCAGGAATGGATTACCAGGGTGCAAAAGAGTGCACCAGAGGCCACATTCGTTTGTGAATTAAAATATGATGGTGTTGCTATAGGTATACGCTACGAAAACGGCGTTTTAGTCCAAGCAGTAACTCGTGGTGACGGTACTCAAGGTGATGACATTACTGCCAACGTAAGAACCATTCGTAGCATCCCCTTAAAATTAACCGGTGTATTCCCGAAAGATTTTGAGATACGCGGCGAAATTGTAATGCCTCATGCTGCTTTTAACAGTCTCAATGACAAGAGAATCGCTGCAGGTTTACCCACGTTTGCCAATCCTCGAAATTGTGCTTCAGGCACGCTGAAATTACAAAATAGCAGCGAGGTAGCTTCAAGAGGGTTAGATGCTTATCTGTATTACGTGTTGCCAGAAGGAGTGGTAAGTTCTTCACATGCAGGTGCTATCCGCGCTGCTGGTGATATGGGTTTCAAAGTCCCCTTAGAAAAGAATCGATTCATTGAAGAATGCGAGAGTATCGATCAAATCATGGACTTTATTGGCTATTGGGATACAGCGCGAAAGGACTTGCCATTTGATATTGACGGTATCGTTATCAAGGTTGATAGCTACGCTGCGCAACAAGAACTAGGATTCACTGCTAAATCTCCGCGGTGGGCAACCGCTTATAAATTCAAGGCCGAGCGAGTAAGCACGGTATTAAATGAGGTCACTTATCAGGTCGGTAGAACCGGTGCAATTACTCCCGTAGCCAACCTAGAACCTGTTTGGCTCGGCGGCACAACTGTAAAGCGTGCTTCTTTGCACAATAGCGACCAAATTGAACTATTAAACCTTTACCTCGGTGATAGCGTTTTTGTAGAAAAGGGAGGAGAGATTATCCCAAAAGTAGTAGGTGTAGACGTAGATAAAAGAACTGCGGATGCTGCTAAAGTCATTTTCATAGAAGAATGTCCTGAATGTTCAACCGCTTTGGTGAGAAAGGAAGGAGAAGCCCAGCATTATTGTCCAAATACTGAAAGTTGTTCGCCACAGGTAAGTGGTAGAATTGAGCACTTTATTAGTAGAAAGGCCATGGATATTGCTGGTATGGGTAGCGAGACCGTACAACTCTTTGTTGAGAAAGGTCTCATTAGACACCCTGGAGATCTGTATTCCTTGACCTATGATCAGCTTATTGAACTAGAGGGCTTTAAGCAGAAGAGCGTCCAAAATATTCTCGAAGGGATCCTACAGAGCAAGGAAGTTCCTTTTGAGCGCGTGCTGTTTGGATTAGGAATTAGACACGTTGGCGCAACCGTGGCGAAAAAGCTAGCCAAACACTTCTGTTCTATGTTCGCCCTTGCAGAGGCCTCAATAGAGGACATAACAGCCGTAGAATCTATGGGTGAGGTTATTGCACGTGAAGTTTACGGCTATTTCAGATCTGAGAACAATGCGTTGGTCCTTGATGCACTCATTGAAGCTGGTGTACAATTGGAAATAGCTCAAGCCGAAGAAAGTATAACTGAGAGTCCAATCACAGGGGCGAAGATTGTGGTTTCCGGGGTTTTCGAGAAGTTCTCACGCAATGAATTAAAGGACACCATCGAGAAGTATGGCGCTCAGAATGTAGGTTCTATTAGTGGTAAAACGACTTATGTGGTCGCTGGTGAAGGTATGGGCCCCTCAAAATTGAAAAAAGCGGAATCTTTAGGTGTGCCAATTCTAAGTGAGCAAGATTTTATTGAGTTACTAGGTCTATGAAATTACTGAGAAGATATTACCGTAAGCAGCTCATAAAAGCTGCGCCAACAAGTACTAATGTTGCGCTGAATGAAAATTCTTCTGTCACAGTCATTTATAGCACCGAAGAAGAATTGGCCACAGTTAAGAAATATTTTAACCGCTCTCAAGGTGTTCGATTAATTAAAGAGAAACGCCACAAAGACCAAGAAGTCAACAGTAGCGTACTTTATCTAAATGACCTTAATTTAAAAGGAGAGCCGTCGGTAGCATTGCCAATGATGACTGAAAACAAACATTTTGTCTTGAATTTGTGCAATGACGATGTCTTAGGGTGGTATTGGTATGCGAGAAAATATGCGCTTCGCGTAGATTTGCAGGGAACCTATAATAATGCAGATTTCACCGTTGATGGCGACCACTCCTTAGAGGAAAAGCTAGAGACATTAGTGGAATACCTAAAGATGATTAACCATGAATAATGCCGTGCCAAGTGGTGTAGGAGTAGCCCTAATTACCCCTTTCAACCAAGATCTTTCCATAGACTTTGAAGGATTACATCGTTTGTTGGAGCTGTGTATTGAGGGTGGAGTGGATTACTTTGTAGTCAATGGAACAACCGCAGAGAATCCAACTTTAACCAAAGAGGAGCGCTACAGAATATTAGATTTCGTCCTTGAGAAAAATGTAGGTCGCTTGCCTATAGTTTTCGGTATAGGCGGTAATAACACTATGGCTGTTGCTCAGGAAATCTCAGATTTTAATGTGGCAGGAGTAAGCGCCTTGTTAAGTGCAAGTCCTTATTACAACAAGCCAACTCAAGAAGGGATTTACCAACACTACAAGGCATTGAGTGAGTCTTCAAATTTGCCCATCATTTTATATAATGTCCCTGGCAGAACAAGCTCGAACATTAGCGCAGAAACCACGCTTCGCTTAGCGAGCGATTTTGAAAATATTGTTGCCATTAAGGAGGCGAGTGGAAATTTAGATCAAATCACAGAACTCGTTTTAGGGCGGGCGGATGATTTTAAAATAATTTCAGGCGATGACAATCTAACATTTGCCATGTTAGGTTTAGGTTGCGATGGAGTCATCTCAGTAAGTGGCCAAGGTGTACCGGAAGTGTTCTGTAAGGTCTATGATGAAGCGGCTGCGGGCAATTGGTCAGCATCGAAAGAAGCACATCTATCATTATTCAATCTAACGAATCTGTTGTTCGCAGAGGGTAATCCCGCTGGGATTAAGACAACCTTACAGCTAAGAGGCATCTGCAACGATACAGTCAGGCTACCTCTGGTAGAGGCTAGCGAAGGACTGAAAGAAGCGCTAAGGATAGAATTGGAAAGTCTTAACATCCTCTAAACACAGAGCAAAAGCTTAAATAATGGAAGGCTAACAGGCAGTTAATATATTGCTCGTTGGCCTTTCTCACATTTGTTTCTATACCACTAAGAATATGCGAGTGAGAAGGAAACTGGATGTGTGTGTGCTCAGTGATATTCACCTGGGAACTTATGGCTGCCATGCGAAAGAGCTCAATGCTTACCTTAAAACCATAGAACCTAAAGTCATGGTGCTGAATGGTGATATCATTGACATTTGGAACTTCAGGAAATCCTATTTTCCAAAGGAGCATCTAAAGGTTATTCGCAACCTCCTAAAGATGGCTAGCAAAGGAACTAAAGTGCATTACATCACTGGAAATCATGATGAAGCCTTGCGTAGATTCACAGATTGGAATCTTGGCAACATATACCTCAGAAACCATCTAATACTGAAGCTTGACGGCACGAAGGCTTGGTTTTTCCACGGCGACATTTTTGACCACAGTATTCACCAAGCAAAATTCATCGCGAAAATGGGTGGGTGGGGCTATGACTTTTTAATCGTGTTGAATAGGTTCTTGAATAAGGTCCTTGAAAAATTTGGAAAGGAGAAATACAGCTTTTCTAAACGTATCAAAAACAGCGTAAAAGGAGCGGTAAAATTCATCGGTGACTTTGAGAAGGTTGCGGCGGATTTGGCCATCGATATGAACTATGATTATGTAGTCTGTGGTCATATACATCAGCCAGTGATGCGAAAAATTACTAAGAGCGAAGGTGCTGTAATGTACTTAAATTCAGGAGACTGGATTGAGAATTGTACCGCTCTAGAATATGTAAAAGGAGAATGGAGTCTCTACGAGCATGATTTCTTGACAACCCCAAAGAACGGCACTCCAGAGCAAGAAGATGAAGACGAAAAGAACGCACATTTGACGCCAAAAGAATTAATTTCGAAGCTCACTGAAGAATTCTTAAACAGTTAGCGTGAAAATCCTCTACGCATTTCAAGGAACTGGCAATGGCCATGTGGCAAGAGCGAGAGATTTGGTTCCTCGCATATGTAGGTATGCCCACGTGGACGTCTTAGTCGCTGGAACCCAAAGCGACCTGGATTTAGGATTTGAAATCAAATACCGTTTGCATGGATTAACGATGGTATATGATTCTAAAGGGGCCGTAAGTTATTGGCAAAGCATTATTCATAATAGGCCTTTACGATTCATAAAGGATGTTTTCAGTTTGCCCGTTAAGGATTACGATGCAGTTTTCGTAGATTTTGAGGCAGTGTCCTCATATGCCTGCTTACTTCGCGGTGTTCCTTCATTGCAACTCAGTCATCAGGCTGCATATTGGTCGAAAAAGACGCCTCGTCCTGTGCGCCGTATTTGGCATTGGGAATGGATCATTGACCGGATGTCTCCATCTAAATATGCAGTGGGCTTTCATTTCGAACAATACGATTCCTTCATTTTACCGCCCATAATCAGGAAGGATATCAGAGAATTAAAATTAGAGGACAAAGGGCACTACACCATTTACTTGCCTTCCTATTCAGCGGAGGAGATTATTGCCTTTACAGCTCAATTCCCTAATCATCGTTTTCAACTCTTTTCCCGCGTGGAAAAGGAGTATTCCTCTAATAATACTACAGTTAATCCGGTAGGAGTTGAAGCCTATCTGGAAAGCTTTCGAACTTGTACTGGCCTAATTTGTGGTGCTGGATTTGAAGCCCCGTCTGAAGCCATACATTGTGGTAAAAAGTTATTAATCAGTCCTATTAAGGGACAATATGAGCAAGCTGCAAATGCTGTGGGGGCAAAGCGCCTTGGCGTTGCTGTCTTCTATGCGCTCAATGAGGAGGGTGCGGAAATTTGGCGAAATTTTTTGACCTCATCTGAGCCCAATAAAATGGAGTTTCCAGATTACGCTGAAGAATTGGTTCAACGGCTTGTTAATAATGTAAATAACGGGAGGGATTATGATGACATTTCCTCTTTACAAGTTTGGTAAATAGCTTACCTTTGCCCGTCAATGATGGGAAAGAAATTCTTAACATATCTACTACTTGCAGTTTTTGCGACTTCATGTGGTGAATACCAGGAGGTGCTCAAGAGCAAGGATTTAGATTTTAAATTCAGTAAGGCTGTCGAGTATTACGAGGCTGGGGAGTACAACAAAGCGTATCCGATTTTTGACGAATTAATTACGTTGTATCGTGGAACAGAAAAGGCGCAAGAAGTCTATTTCTACTACGCCAACACCCTCTATTTGCAGAAGGATTACATTCTTGCTGGTTATCATTTCAAGAATTTCTACAAGACGTTCCCGCAGAACGAGCAAGCAGATGAAGCTGCGTACCTCACGGCATATTGCTACTACTTGGAGGCTCCAACGCACAGCCTAGATCAGGCCTATACTTACAAAGCTATTAATGAGTTGCAACTCTTTATCAATACCCATCCTGGTTCTGATAGAATAGAGCAGTGTAATGAGTACATGGAGGATCTCCGTGGACGACTAGAGCTAAAGAGCTATGAAATAGCGAAGCAGTACTACAAGACAAGAAAGTACAAGGCTGCAATGACTGCATTTACGACCACACTAAGCGAATATCCAGATACTCCTTTCAGAGAGGAGGCCATGTATCTTAAAGCGAAGGCTGCATTTAAATTGGCCGAGAATAGTGTAGAAGAATTACAAAAAGAGCGCTTCATTGAAGCCAATACTGCATTGAATGACCTTGAGGAGATATTCCCTGAAAGCGAATACCTCTCAGAATTACGTAAATTGACTAAATAAATACATCCCAAAGCACATGGATTACAAGAAAATGCCAGCGGATAAAACCACTAGAACGCACGATACTAATAAGATTGACGCTCCTACAGAGAACATCTACGAGGCGTTGACCATTATTGCAAAGCGCGCAGAGCAGATCAACGATGACACTCGTGAAGAATTACACGCAAAGCTTCAAGAGTTCGCATCATCGACTGAATCTCTGGAGGAAATCTTCGAAAACAAGGAGCAGATTGAAGTAAGCCGTTTTTACGAGAGTTTACCGAAGCCTACTGCACTTGCAATGCAAGAGTGGTTGGACGACAACATCTACTTCAGAAGAGAAGGAGAAGAGAAATAAGTACTGCAAGATGAGTCTTTTGCACAACCGCAAAGTTCTGCTCGGTGTTTCGGGCAGCATTGCAGCCTACAAAAGCGCTCATTTAGTCAGAGAACTCATTAAAAGGGGTGCCGAAGTCCAGGTAGTCATCACGGATGCTGCTAAGGATTTCGTCACCCCTTTGACACTTTCTACCTTAAGCACGCGTCCTGTTTATAGCGCTTTTATTGAAGATGAACAAAAGGCTTATGGCGTCTGGAACAACCATGTGGAAATGGGCTTATGGGCCGATTTAATGGTCATTGCCCCCGCGTCTTCAAATACCTTGTCTAAAATGGCCACAGGTGCTTGCGACAACCTGCTAACTGCGGTTTATCTCAGCGCAAAGTGTCCAGTATTTGTAGCGCCAGCAATGGATTTGGACATGTATGCAAATGGTGCCACTTCCGATAATCTTGCACTGCTGAAAGATCGAGGTATTGGGATTATAGATTCTGACTTCGGTGAATTGGCCTCTGGTTTGGTAGGAAAAGGTAGAATGGCAGAGCCGGAAGCTATTGCCGATCATTTGGAGGGATATTTGAAAGCGTCACTCCCTTTGGCGGGACAGAAGGTTTTAATTAATGCAGGACCAACACACGAACACATTGATCCTGTTCGTTTCTTAGGCAACAACAGCTCTGGTAAGATGGGTGCGTCATTAGCTGCAGCCGCTCGCGATTTAGGTGCTGATGTACATCTGATATTGGGGCCAACACAGGCTGCTCTAGATCTTCAAGGCATTCAGGTTAAACGAGTAACTAACGCTGATGAGATGCTTGAAGCAATGCTGTCTGATTTTACACAAAGTGATCTTACCATTTGTACAGCCGCAGTCAGCGATTACAGGCCAATTACGCGCTCAGAGCATAAGATTAAAAAGACGGATGAAGGGGAGATCTTGACCATTTCATTAGAGAAGACTCCTGATATTCTTAAGACTTTAGGCGCACAGCAGAATCGAAAAGGTTATTTAGTTGGATTCGCGCTCGAAACTCGGGATGGCGAAGTATATGCCAAGGATAAATTGGCCCGAAAAAATGCAGATGCCATCGTTTTAAACACACTTGGCAAAGAAGGTGTTGGTTTTGAAGGCGATACCAATGAAGTCTCTGTTTTTACAGCGAAGGGCAAAACTTTTTCTTTTCCACTTACAAGCAAGATTGCGCTAGGAAAATCGTTACTTGAATTGTTCATGAATGAATTCAATCTATCCAATGCGTAAG
>Ga0209654_1001026_pt1 | contig 23827 bp, 35 predicted proteins | sample SaaInl1SG_22_DNA_FD_184646 | JGI IMG/M metagenome (GOLD analysis project Ga0209654, IMG submission 184646) | Marine microbial communities from expanding oxygen minimum zones in the Saanich Inlet - ESP_161SG_22_DNA (SPAdes) (version 2) | ecosystem: Environmental > Aquatic > Marine > Intertidal... | reverse complement strand
TGTATGGTCACAAGATGCAATGTTGCGAGATATGACGAATTACACGATGTCTAAAAAAGATACGGAGGAAGTCAATGAATATCTTACACAAGCTGGGAAGTTATTTAACCAAATCTCAGGATCAACGCTCAGAGAACTCGAAGGAAACGACCAACTTGCTAAACTCATTGAGCAATTTAACAACTCCTACGTACGAGCAGGCACAGTTGTTAATGATACTGCAGCGCATACCCGAAAACTCATCGTCTGGATCAAGAATAAATACCAAAAAGAAATAGACAAAAGAACAACAGAGAAAGGTAAGGCTGCTCAACAGACAGCATTAAATAAAATACTTGAGTTTTTCTCTCCAAAGAATAAACTTTCTTTGCAAAAAATGTTCGATTTGCAAAAAGTTATCATTCTGGCGAAATTAAAACTTATAAATATATTAGACCGTTTTAATAAAATTAAGACATTTCTTAAGCATACAAAAAACGGTTATCAAACCACAGGGTCAGAAGGCTTCGTAGCTATAGACACACTTGGTGGTGAAGCGGTTAAGATTGTTGATCGTATGGAATTTTCATACGCCAACTTTAGCCCCGAGATTTTGAAAGGCTGGCAGACGCCACGTCGCTCATAATTATATAGATGGGAAAAACCAGAGGAAGATATGGCAGATTTACTGCGATTTAAAGATATACTCGAAATGGATGGAAAACCATCTTTTGGTTTCAACGACTTATATACAGTTGAATACCGGCCGGGTGAAGATGAGCTTACTAATTACCGTGCTTACCGTAGAAAAAGAACAATCGGTGTAGGCGAAGGTGGACCCATAGGCGAATCAACTGACGTAGAAGAAGCGTTAACAGTTCAACAACGTCTTGCCCGCAAGCGCATGTTCAAAAGAATTCAACCTAAAATCAAACGCGGCCGAGAGATAGCAAAGCGTAGAATTGCTTCAACTGATAAGTTAAAGACAAGAGCACGTAAACAAATTCGTCAAATGTTTTTTAAGAAGTTTACAAAAGATATTCCTAAATCTGAGTTAACTTATGCCCGCCGTAAAGAAATTGAAAAGCGTTTAGAAAAGCCAGCAATTAAAAAGCGAATTGAGCAATTAGCTAAAAAGCAATTTCCTAAAACTAAAAAAGCAGAACTTGCTAAGAAGCGAGGCGGTTCTAAGTGATTAATTCTTTTAAGAGTTTCTTAGTTGAAGAAGAAAAAACGGTTTATTTTACATTTGGTAGAATGAATCCTCCTACTATTGGTCATGAAAAGCTTTTAAATACACTTGCTTTAAAAGCAGGTAAAAATCCTTACCGTGTTTTTGTTTCTCAAACGCAAGATAAAAAGAAAAATCCATTATCATATAAAGATAAAGTAAAAGTTATTCGTAAGATGTTTCCAAAGCATGCACGGAACATTATGTTGAATGCTAAAGTCAAGACTGCTATGGATGCTGCTTCTGAACTTTATAACGAAGGCTATGTCAATCTTGTAATGGTTGTAGGTTCAGATCGTGTAACAGAATTTGAAACACTGCTGAAGAAGTATAATGGCCAAAAAGGTCGTCATGGTTTCTATAACTTTAATAAGATTACTGTTATTTCAGCTGGTGAAAGAGATCCAGATGCTGAAGGTGTTGAAGGTATGTCTGCATCTAAAATGAGGTCTGCTGCTTCATCAGGCGACTTTACACAATTCAGTCAAGGCATTCCACGTAATGTATCAAATGCCGATACTAAATCGATTTATAATATGGTACGTACTGGAATGGGTTTGAAAGAAGCAAAAGAAACTACGCAACACGTTCAGTTAAAACCAGTATCAGAAATTAGAGAGTCTTATATTAACGGTGAACTCTTTAAAGAAGGTGATACTGTTGTTATTAAAGAAACTGGTGAACTTGCTAAAGTAAAAACACTTGGCTCAAACTATGTAATCATCGAAGGTTCAGGTAATACATATCGAAAATGGCTTGATTCAATAGAAAAAGTTGAAAACGAATTAGAATATGACGTTGCACCGTTTTCTGTACAGAAAGAATCATTAAACGAAAATAATACTTATAATGTGGCAAATTTTTCAATGCCTAGACAAGATGAACCTCAAATCGGCTTAGATGATATGAAAAAATTTAAAGATTTTAGTGAACAATCTATTGAGTTAACTAAAGATAGAATCGCTAGAGAGAAAGAAGTAGAAAGAAGAAAAGATGCTGCTGATCAAAAACGTCATGATTCTATGATGGATCGTGCCCGCGCAGCAAGAACTAGAAAAATTAATAGAAGGACTACTAAGGTATGATTAAATTCAGCAAATTCTTAGAAGAAAAGAAAGGCCTTTGGGATAATATTCATGCCAAAAGAAAAAGAATCAAGGGCGGATCTGGTGAAAAAATGAGAAAACCAGGTTCTGAAGGAGCTCCTACAGCTCAAGACTTTAAAGATGCAGCAGGAAAATAAAATGCCATTATCAGTTAAAGACGGTATGGGTGCATGGGTAGATGATTTTAAAAAGTCAGATGCACCACAGTTTAAAGGTAAATCAGAGAAAGAGCGTCGTGAAATGGCGATGGCTGCTTATCTGAGTGCAAAGAAAGGTCAAAAAGACGAAGGTTTTGTAAGTGCTGCTCAACGTAAAGCAGTATGGGCAAATAAAGCTGACGGCGGTAAAGGCCATCCGGATAATAAAAAGAATGAAGCAACTGATAAGCCACCATTTACTCCAGATCCGCCTGAAGCTGAAAAGAAAAACAGTGATGGAACTAAGACATCACCGATGTCAAGAGCAAAGCAACTGGCTAAGATGGCTCGTGATCGTAACATGAAGAATGAAGCTACTGTTGATACTGCAGACATTGCATCAAAGAAAGCAATGAAAAAGTCTGATACAGAAAAGCTCGGTAAGTTAGCCGACATGTTGGCTAAAGAAAAGAAGCCACAAAAAGAATCTGTTGAACTTGATGAAGCTCATGCGTATGCAAAAGCAGCAAAGGCTCTTCATGACTATGGCACAAAGAACGGTGGAATCGATAAGAAAGATTTCCATGCAGCTGCCAAGCATTTAGATAATGTTGGTAAAGCTGGCTTGATGCAGAAAGGTACTCACCTTGCAAAATTCAATAGTCACGTTAAAGGTTTAGACACTGATGTTCGTGATCGTATTCATATGACACTGAAGCAACATGGTGTTATGGAAGGAACTCAACTAGATGAGTTATCTCCAGCTACTCATAAAAGCTATCAGGCGAAAGCATTTACATCTGGTGCTAGAGGTATGGCTGCAAAAAGAATGGGTACAATGTCAGCTAAAGATGCTTATGATAATGAGAAAAAACGTCATGATGGTATTGAACTTTCTAAATCTCTTCAGCGCCGTGATGCACGTAAAAAGAGAAATGAAGAAGTTGATAAAGTCAAGTTGAAAGGTTTTGGTCCAGACCATGCTAAAGGTAACATGGGCAATCCTGCTGCTCGAGCTGCTCTCGGAAAGAGAATGAAGGATAACGAGAAAGCTCGTCAAGCTTTGAAAGATCCTGATCACAATCCATCATGGGCAAATTCTAAGTCTAAGACTGAAGAAACGGTATCTGAATTAAAGAAAAGTACATTGGGTTCTTATGTTAACAAGGCTTCGAAGGATGCTGCATCAAAAGCTTACGGTGCTGCTTCAGCTGCTAAAGATAATCGAGCAGATCAATCTGGAAAAGACTTTGCAAAATCTATGAAACGTTTACGTGGCATTAATACTGCAACTAGTAAACTTGCAAAAGAAGATACTAATGAAGCTAAGTCATTTGATCAGAAGTTCAGAGATCATCTGAAGTTTTCTATGTCAAAGTCTCCTGCGGTTCAAGCTTATATGAAGAAGCGTAGAGATGATCGCGATGCGCGGCATGCTAAACAAGATCCAGCTGCTGTTAAGAAAAACTATGGACCGGCGGTTGTTCCTCCTGGCACAGCTTATAATAAAGCACGTAAGAAAGGAATGAATCCTTCAGCAGCTGCTGATGCTGTAAGCGGAGCATTTAAAAATAAAGCTAAAAGAGATGGAAAGCTTCCAAAATGAAAAAGCTAAAAGATCTTCGAAGTACATATAAATCTGAAGCTGTTGATACTACTGACACTGGCGGTGCAGAAGAAGTATCAATGGCTACTAGTCAGATTAAGGCGATGAGACATTATCTTGACGGCATTGAAAAGAGAGTAAAAGCTGAAGGTGACATGGAAGAATGGTTCCAGAATAAGTTAACTAAAGCAAATGATTATCTTAAAACTCTTTATGGTTATGGTAAAGGTAAAACGAATGAATCAATTGAAGTTGAAGAAGCTGCTCAATTCAAAGTAGATATCGAAGGTCTACCTCCAACTTTTATGCAAGGTAGATCGTCTGCTGAGATCCTTGCTAAGCTTCGTAAGATTGTTAAGCAGCCTTCTATGATCAAAGATGTTGAAAGACATACTGACATGGAAGTCAAAAAAGCTTATCGTCAAAAAGCTCAAGGTCGTGAAGTAGATGAGGCTAAAACAGATTGTTGGTATGATGATCAGCCTGAATGGGGAACTAATGCTTCTACAAAAAAAGCAAAAAAGATCACACCGAATGAAGGTACTGCTCAGATTCGAATGAATCGTGCTTTAAAGAAGCATGGTGTCGGTAAGAATGATGAGTTTTATAAGAGTAAAATGGATCCAGAAACTCGTAAGAAATACGAACCAAAAAAGGTTGAGCGTAAGCCAGTTTCTGTAGAGCCACCAAAGCATAAACCTTTTTCGTGGATTAAAACAAAATGAAATCATTCAAAGGTTTTGTTGAAGAAACTGGTAAAGACTCAAAGGGTCACTTCCGTGCCACCGAAAAAGGTGCAGGAATGACAGCAAAGGGTGTTGCCGCTCATAATAGAAAAACTGGTGGCAATCTTAAAACTGCTGTCACTGGTAAAGTAAAACCTGGATCTAAAGCTGCAAATAGAAGAAAATCATATTGTGCTCGTAGTGCAGGACAAATGAAGCAATTCCCAAAAGCAGCAGCAGATCCAAACAGCAGACTAAGACAGGCACGCAAACGGTGGAAATGTTAAATGGCTGAGAATACAAATAGTAGACTAGATAGAATCGAGGACAAACTCGACCAGCTCACAGAAGCAATGGTTGCTATGGCTCGTGCTGAAGAAAAAATTGCAAATCTTCAGCAGGATCAGAATAATATGTTTGAAAGAATGAATAAACATTCTGAAAAACTTGATGATATCGAAAAAGTATGCAACGATAATCATAGAACAATTTGCGTGATTAATAAATTGTTTTGGGTAGTAACGGTGGCCGTCATCGGGTCAATAATAGCACAAATAGGAATGCAATAATGGATATTAAAGAAATACAAGCTTTGGCCCAAGCTTATAATGAGGTCCTGGAAAAAGCATGCGGCGATAAAAGAAAACAAGCAGAAGCAAATCTAGATCCTGTCGGTCAAGCCGACGCTGACATCGATAATGATGGTGATGTAGATAAGTCTGATAAGTATCTACATAATCGTCGTAAAGCGGTTAAAAAGGCTATGGGGAAAAAAGGTGAAACAGCTACTATGAATCCTAAAATGGATTCGGGTTCTGGTAAAACTGAACAAAAAGAAGCCGTACAGTCAGCTGATAAAGAAGTTGTTAAAAAGGAGTCTACTGATATGTCAATCAGAGAAAAGCTCGTATCCGTTCTTGAAAAGAAACACGGAGATACAGAAGATAAACAACCACACGATGATCAAGATTCGCCGGGCGCAAAGAAAATGCGCGACGATAATAAAGGTACCGGTGAATATTTAGATCTTGAAAAGCAAAGTCATGACGATGCATCAAAGGCAGGTAGAGTAACAAAAGTATCTGGTAAAAATTCTACTGATAAAGACGCAAAAGGTGATAAGTCTGTGGTAAATCCTGTAAAGGATACTACGAAGCAGGGTAAAGGGGATCCAGTGATGAAAGAATCAGTTCTAAAAGAACGCAAGGATACAGCTCATCACATCGCAAAAACTTTAAGAAAAATGGGAGTTCGTCATGATGCCAAAGAACATGAAATCCTTCCAAAAATTCCTCATGCATTAAAGAAACATGGTCTTCATAATGATAAACTTATTAAAAGAGATCGAGATTTTCAAGGAAATGTAATTGATAGCTTGAGAGGTATGAAAGAATCAGTAATGAAAGAATCATTTACATCTCAAGTAAAATCAATTGCTAGTGCATATCAATCAATGTATCAAGAAGAGGTGACTGATGATCAAGGGTCCGAAGAACGCGATACCAACTCTTAAGGGTTGGGTATCACCAAAAGGTGAATTGCTAAAAGTACAAAAGATTACTCAAGCTCAGATTGACGAGTGGAATGGGGTATCTGCTCCAGAGCCTGTAGTTGAAGAAGTTGTTGAACTTGAAGAAGTTATAGTTGAAGAGCCAGAAATTGAAATCGAAGTTGAAGCTATTAAGCCAGCGAAAAAACGCCGGTTTGGTCTATTTTAAAAATAAACATATATAGTTCTATAATATTTTTATGGAATTATAATGCTAGTTTTTAATGAGCTTACTGAAGACAACTTATTTTTATACGCAGCTAAACACTACGATAATCCGACATTCTCGGATATAGATGATTTTTACGAAGACCTTAAAAGGTTTAAGTATATTAAAAGACTTGTTAATCGTTATTTAGACCATGACGATTTAGCAGAACGATTAATATTAAATCATCTTATCGTAGTGTTTAATTCATTTGGAAGTGAAGCTGGATTAAATATTTTAAAACTGAAACTAGATGAAAGGCATTGGCCTGTTATTAAACCATTTTTAATATTTTTAAATTATATTAAAAATGATGACCTTACTGAATTTGACATGGATAAAACTGTCATAGAAAGATTGAGAAAAATTAATGGGTATAGTTAAAAGAGCAGCTGATTTAGCATTTACGTTTAGATTTATACGCATGCTGGTTATGGATTGGGAAAGCTGGGATGCCTATAAATTAGGAATTATCAATAGTGATGGTAAGAGAAATAAAAATGTTGCGCTTGACACAGATGAAAAAAAATCAGCATATACTCCTTTTATTCGCCTTGCTGCTAACACTAAGCGGTTGCTCTCCAAGATTCCAGGTGGATCTTCCAAGTTGGGAAGTTTCGCTGCAGCGCTCTTTCTAATTAAAGAAAATCAAAACCTATCTGATAATCAATTAGAAAAAATATTAGAAGAATTTGGTATTGAACCACTTGATTTTATTGTAGAACAAAGTCAATGGTTTGTATTAAACGATAAACAATTATCACCTGGTATATACAAATTATCAGAAGATAAAGTCCTAAATGGAACATATGATGATATCGTAAATTCGAAGGATCAAATACGAATTTATGAAGATTGCTATCCGGTAGGAGACGTCTTTGGTATAGATATATACGAGGCAGAACATATTCGCACTCGCCAAAAAGTGTATGTTAGTATTAACGAGATCTATAAATGAAGAAAATAGAAGAAGAAGCACCTACTATGAATACTGGTGCAATTCCTAACCCAGCAGATACTGCAATGGGTCCTCGCCTCAAGACTACTCATGTCACTGATCGTCGTCGTAGAAAAGATCAGGTTCCGACATTGCTAAAAAGATTTAGGAAGTACGTCGAAGAAAAACAATGATTAAATTCTATTTACTATTAATAGTATTGGCCGTTTTAGGCTCTGTAGGTTATGGGGCTGTCTGGTACTATAACGATACTCAAGCTCGCATTGCTACCTTACGCGAGAATAATGCCAAACTAGAAGTTGCTGTTGAAACTGCCGAACAAAGCATGAACACTATGCGAGATGAGATGGCCCGCAACCAAGAATTAATGAATGAGCTTTCTGTTAAATTACAGAAGGCTGAACAATATGGTGATGATCTGAGAAATAAATTGAGACAACTGGATTTAGTACAAGATGCTATTAAAGATCCAAAAGATTTAGAAGGTAGAATGAATGGTGCAACAGCGAATCTATGGCGTGATATCACTGCCGATACTGGTGGTACTCCTGATCCTGATCTCCCTGACTGGTTGCAGTCTCGTGAGCAAGCCGGAACCGGAGATCAAAGTAGTCACCAAGATCGAAAAGACAACAGTACCGACGGTCTCGAGACCGAAGCCAGTACAACTAACTGATGTTAAAATCTACGTTGTTAATCAAGATAATCTAGAAGACTTTATTCAAGAATTTTCCGAAATACACGGAGAAGTAGCCTTTGTTGCTTTGTCAATGAGAGACTACGAAAACTTAGCACTTAATATTAGTGAACTAAGAAGATATATAAACCAACAAACTGAAATCATAGTATACTACGAAGAGGCCGTGACCCCGCAAGCTCCAACCGAGCAAAATAATAATTAGTAGTTTACATACTATACAACTTAGTGTATAATACCCAATTACACGAGGCAAATTAATGTTAAAAATAAACAAGGACAGAGATGACCTATTGACTGACTATGCAATAGGTATGCTCAAAGATTTTTATATGCGTGGTCACGAAAGTTCTCCACAAGAGGCATATGCGCGCGCAGCAAAAGCATGGTCAACTTATAGAGGAGATATGGATGAATCTCTTGCAAATCGTCTCTATGACTATGTTAGTCGTAAGTGGTTTATGTTTGCTAGTCCTGTCCTTTCAAATGCTCCTAATGGAGTGGCGAATGATAAAGGTTTACCCATTTCGTGTTTTCTTACTTACGTTCCTGATACTCTTGATGGACTCATTGGTCATTCTAGTGAGCTTCGTTGGTTGTCTATACTTGGCGGTGGAGTTGGCGGACATTGGTCAGATGTGCGAACCGTATCTGACAAAGCACCTGGACCTATTCCTTTTTTGCATACAGTTGACGCCGACATGATTGCTTATCGTCAAGGTAAGACGAGAAAAGGTTCTTATGCAGCTTACATGGATATCTCACATCCAGATATCGCAGAGTTCTTGAATATGAGAATTCCTACAGGTGATGTACAACGTAAGGCATTAAATCTACATAACGCAATTAATATCTCAGATGACTTTATGGAAGCTGTGATACATAATAAAGACTGGGACTTAGTTGATCCTGGTAAAGGTAAAGTTGCTGAGACTGTTAATGCTCGTAAATTATGGGAACGTATTATCGAAGTTCGTTTCCGTACTGGTGAGCCTTATCTTAATTTTATTGACGAAGCAAATAGGCATTTGCCTCAATCATTAAAAAATCTAGGATTAAAGATTCATGGTTCGAATCTATGTAACGAAATTCATTTACCTACCGGCCCTGACCGTACTGCAGTATGCTGCCTTTCATCTCTCAATTTGGAGTTCTATGATGAGTGGAAAAATACCACTATTGTCGAAGATCTCATCACGATGTTGGACAATGTACTTGAATACTTTATTGAAAATGCACCAGATGAAATTGAGCGTGCACGCAATAGTGCATATAGAGAACGATCAATTGGTTTGGGAGCGATGGGCTTCCACTCATTACTCCATAAACACGGAGTCGCATGGGAATCTGAAAAAGCTCAAGAGATTAATAAAGTTGTGTTCTCTCAGATTAAAGCAAAGGCTGTTGCTCAATCTGAAAAATTAGCATTATCACGAGGAGAATATCCGGATGGACTTGGTACAGGCTTACGTTTCGCTCACTTATTGGCAATTGCTCCTAATGCAAGTTCTGGACTTATCGTTGGGACAAGCCCAAGCATCGAGCCTCTTAAGGCAAATGCATACACGCATAGAACAAGAGCGGGATCGCATCTTGTAAAAAATAAGTATTTAGAGCCAACGCTCGAGTTGCACGGTATAAATAATGAAGCAACTTGGTCGTCAATTATCACTAATAAGGGATCTGTTCAGCACTTGCCCGAGCTCACGGAAGGTGAAAAAGCAATCTTTAAGACGGCACAAGAGCTGGATCAAAACTGGGTTGTACAACACGCGGCGGACCGTCAACCATATATCTGCCAAGGACAATCTGTCAATCTCTTCTTCCCGGCGGGTGCTGAAAAATCTTATGTTAATAAGGTACACCTTAAAGCATGGAAGGAAAAGCTTAAGGGATTATATTACCTTCGTACGGAAGCAAAATCTCGAGCTGAGAATGTTTCAGAAAAAGTAGAAAGAGTTGCATTACAAGATGATATGCGTACACTCGTGTATGGCAAAGCTAACTGTCCTTTCTGTGCTGCAGCAAAGGATGAATTAGATATTCGTGGAGTACCTTATGAATATATTGATTTAGAAGAAATTGGTAAGACTGCTGCCGAAGTCACTGGCCGAAAAGTAAAGACTGTTCCACAGATTTACATTGAAGGTGAGTACGTTGGTGGTTATGATGAGATGATGGAATATTTTAACAAACCAATCACAATAGAAACCGACGAATGTCGAGCATGCGAGGGCTGATATGCTAACAGAGTTTTCAAAGACGTACAAACCATTTCTCTACCCATGGGCGGTAGAGTTGACAAAGAAACACGAAGAGATCCATTGGGTCGAAGACGAAGCTGAGCTATCAGAAGATGTCCAAGATTGGAGAACTAAACTCACAGATTCAGAAAAAGAATTTGTGACTCAGGTTCTTCGTTTGTTTACTCAATCTGATGTTCAGGTTGGTGAGAACTATCACGAACTGTTGATTCCTCGTTTTAAGAACAACGAAGTTCGTAACATGCTTTCATCATTTGCAAACCGTGAAGGTGTGCATCAGAGAGCATATGCTTTATTGAACGATACGCTTGGTTTACCAGATGAAGACTTCCACGCTTTCTTAGAATATTCTGAGATGGCTGACAAGGTTGATTTCATGAAGCAAGGTAACATTCAGTCTCATACTGGTATGGCTCTTGCCCTTGCGCAATCAGTATTTAATGAAGGTCTTGCTGTCTTTGCATCATTTGTCATGTTGTTGAACTTCCAACGTTTTGGTAAGATGAAAGGTATGGGTACTATTGTTGAATGGTCAATCCGTGATGAGACTCTTCATGTACAAGGTAACTCTAAGTTGTTCAGAGAATTTTGTCAAGAACATCCACGTATTGTCAATGATGAACTCAAGTCAAAGATCTATGAGATGGCAAAGAATGCTGTTAAGCTTGAAGACAAGTTTATTGATCTTGCGTTCAATGGACATGAGATTCAAGGATTGACAAAAGAAGAAGTCAAGCTCTATATTCGTCATATTGCTGATCGTCGTCTTCTTCAACTTGGTATGAAGCCAAAGTTCAAGCAAAAGGATAATCCACTTCCTTGGTTAGATTGGGTACTCAATGGAGCATCTCATGATAACTTCTTCGAAAAGCGTGTCACAGAATATTCCGTCAACGGTATGGATGGCGAATGGGGCTGGGATCAGGTTGCATGAATCAATATAGGGTAATGTGTGAAGAATGTGATATGGAGACACATATTCTGGCTGAGGAATATGTTAACGTCGAGTTTTGCCCCTCTTGTGGCCGTCGTGCTGAACCGGAGGATCTATCCGAAGGGGATGATATATAAATGCATGTGGATTTATGAAGACAAACCTTTTATCGATACCCCTGATGAATATCAGGGGTTCGTTTATTGCATAACTGAATTAGATACGAATAAAAAATACATCGGCAAGAAATTCTTCTGGCGACCAAAAACCCTACCAATAACTAAGTCTCGTAAGCGTCGTGTTAAGACGCGCGTAGAGTCCGACTGGCGCGATTACTTTGGATCCAATGTGGAAGTACAGCGTTTGGTTGAATGTAAAGGGCCCGAAAATTATAAACGGGAAATCCTCAAACTTTGCCGTACAAAAGGCGAATGTTCCTACTATGAAGCAAAGCTTCAATTCGAATATGATGTTTTACTTTCAGATGAATATTATAATAAATTCATTGGCTGTAAAATTCATGCATCTCATCTAAAAAAGTAGTGTACAAGTTCTAAAACCCGGTGTATAATAAGTGTATTGTTCACCGGGCCGATGGAGTACCCATGATTATTATTGATTATAGTGGCATTGCAATTAGTAACATTGTCATTAATAAAACACTTGATGAGAATATGATTCGACATATGATTCTAAATTCTATACGTATGTATCGTACTAAATTCTCTAAGCAATACGGTGAGGTGATCTTAGCGTGTGATGGTGCAAATAACTGGCGCCGTGAAGCCTTCCCTCAATATAAAGCTTCTCGTAAGAAAGATCGTAAAAAATCAGACTTTGACTGGAATGAAGCATTTCGTATTATGAATATGTTAAGAGAAGAAATCGCAGAAAATTTTCCATATAAAGTTATTCATGAGGAAGGTTGTGAGGCTGATGATATTATTGGTACTTTGGTACAACAGACACAAGAGTTTGGTAACTTCGAAGATGTTATGATTATCTCAGCTGATGGTGACTTTAAACAATTGCAACAGTATGATAACGTTAAACAGTTCTCCCCTCTTCTTAAAAAGTTTGTGGTAGAAGATCATCCACGACTTGGATTGCAAGAAAAAATTATTAAAGGTGATACAGGCGATGGTGTTCCTAATATATTATCTGATGATAACACATTTGTCGAAGGTCTACGTCAAACTCCTGTTACAAAGAAAAAGATGGTCGAGATTCTTAATGGTTTGGAACAGGCCGATTCTTCGCTACCATGGTATAGGAATTATCAGCGTAATCAAATGTTGATCGATCTCACAAAGACTCCAAAACAATTACAAGAAAATATTATAAAGAGCCATACCGAACAAGATCCATGGCATAACAAAGGTAAGGTACTTCCGTACCTAATAAATAATCAATGCAAAATGTTGATTGAATGCATAGAGGAATTTATCTCATGAAATTAGTACATGAAGTATTAGAAGAAGTAAGTAAACAAAAATCAAAGAAAGACAAAGTTGCTATTCTAAAAAAGAATGAAACTTGGGGATTAAAAGATGTAATCCGCGGATCTATGGATCCTACTGTTGTGTGGAATCTACCGCCCGGTGCACCACCATATACACCGTCACCGGAACAATCTGCTCCTGCAAATTTACAACGTGAAAATAAAAAGTTTACGTATTTTGTAAAAGGCGGCAAAGGCGACCAGGTAGCTACATATAAACGTGAAAATATTTTTATTGGTATGCTTGAAGGCATACATCCAAAAGATGCTGAATATGTAATAGCAATGATTAATAAAGAAACGCCAAAGGGTTTAACTAAAGCGATTATTCATGAAGCATTTCCTGGTTTACTTAAAGGTTAAAACGTGGTATAATATACATTATGAATTTATTTATTTTAGATCCGGATCCGGACACCGCTGCTCGGTTGCAATGTGACAAACATGTTGTTAAGATGGTAGTTGAGTCTGCACAAATGCTATCGACTGCTCATCGCGTTCTAGACGGTATCGAAATCTTACGTCCATCAAAATCAGGTAAGACAAACCAAAAGTATTGGCGTCTCACCGGTGAACGTGAAGATAACTTATATACTGCCGTACACGTGGGTCATCCGTGCACGCAATGGACAATGGAATCGACCACAAATTATGGTTGGCATCTTGTACACTTTGTAGCATTGTGTGACGAATACACGTATCGATATGGTAAAGTACATAAGTCATCAGAACTAATCCCACATCTTATGAATCTACCGCGAAATATTAAAGAAGGTCCGATGACACCATTTCGGTTAGCGATGACATCAAATCCAGAATGCATGTTTCCAGAAGATCCTGTAAAGTCTTACAGAATGTTTTATCAAACTAAACAAGAACGGTTCGCTATGAACTGGACAAAACGAACAATACCGGAGTGGTTTAATGGGAGTCAGAGACAAGATCAAAGCACGGATGGACAAGCTCCAAGAAATGATGGAGAACAACGTTCACTTAGAGAAGCAATTTGAAGTTGACGAGCATATAAGTACTGTTACCAAGTTTTGGTCAGCACTTAGCGAAGAAGACAAAGATTATATTCATGGCTGCCGGCACGCATTAGAATACCAAATGAAATGGAACGTCGGTGATAAGGACGAAGATTAATGCCAACATACCTTTTAAAAAACGAAGAAACAGGTGATGAGTTTGAACAATATTGTTCATATGAAACTTTGCAAAAAATATTAGAAGCTGAACCAAATCTTAAACAAATTATTCAAGCTCCTAATATGGTAACTGACACTAAAAGTGTTATGACACGCGCCGGATCAGAATGGGAAAATCATTTAAAAAATATTAAAAAAACAAGTGGGCGTGGTAACACGATTAAAGTATAAATATGAGAGTGTTTGAACATGAAAAAATTGATCTCGGATACGACGACTTGGATGCTGAGTCTACCAAGGTGGGTAGATTATACTCTACTCCTGACGGTGCCTTTCCTAGTGTCACTACTGTCTTAAGTATCCTAACAGAAGAAGCCATTCAAGCCTGGAGAAATCGTGTCGGCGAAGAGGAAGCTAATAAAGTAAGTGGTCGTGCTTCAAGTAGAGGCACGAAAGTGCATTCTATTATTGAGGACTATTTAAATGGAAAAGATACAACAGAATATCTACCGCACATTCGGCAAAGCTTGGCTAATGTTCAGCCTATCCTCGACGCCAGAATCGGGCGTATCTTCGGCATTGAAGTTCCTTTATACAGCCGCCATCTCGGTCTGGCTGGGCGTTGCGATGCTGTTGCTGAATTCGATGGTGTAGTTTCTATTCTTGATTGGAAGACGTCACGTTATCCGAAAAAGAAAGAAAAGATCTCGAATTACTTCTGTCAGATGGCAGCCTATGCGATTATGTTCGAAGAACGAACAGGCCTTCCCGTAACTAATCTGGCTGTCGTCATGGATGTCGACGGTCACGAACCCCTTGTATTCAAAGAGCATCGAGATAACTGGACACAGATGCTGCATGAAACCATTGAAAAGTATAATCGCCGTAAGTTTTGGCCATAAGTGTTTCATATTGTTAACATTGTTAATTAGAAGAAACATATGTACATTTCCTCATATTATAGTATAATGGTTACATAAATGAGGAGATTGATTATGAATAATTTTGGATTTGACGAAGATAACATTGTAAATAAGTTTTTGTACTTGCAACGTTCACGCTACCTTTCAACTGCTGACAAAGAACGTCTTGAGCAGTTCATGGATTCTTACCATTCTGCAAAGATGGATATCATTCGTCAGTTAAGTGTTATCTCAGAGATTGAGATCACAAAGAAGATTAAAGATCTTGAGGAGTCGGTCCTTGAAAAAGCTGTCTGATGACGTAACACTGATTAAGACCACTGGTTATATCTACTACACAAAGTGGATTGCGACCTTTGTCATTTTATTAGCAGTTGCGTGTCGATCAGTTGATGAAATCCCAAAGATCTATGATGTATTTTTTTCATGGATTGGAACAGGAATGTGGTTGGCAGTATCGATTGCTTGGAAAGACCGAGCACTGATTCTTCTTAACGCTGTAATTTCTTTTATGCTCTTTGTAGCAATATTGAGGTATGTATTTTGAGAAAACCTGATCGCGTAGCAGATAATAAAATGGCAATGCCGTACGGTGACAATGTTGCTGCTCCGGCGATCACGTTACCTGACACCAAAGACTATCGTGAAGTCAAAGTCAAAGAAGCACAAAATAAGCTTAAATCAAAATATGAAGAGCTTGAAGCTGAGTTTAAAAAGCTTGTAGAAACAGCAGCTGACAATGAATTGATCTATAGCGCATCAATTCGGTTTAGTCCTATTGTGGGTAGGACATACCATCTTTATGCTAAAGATGACGGTGAGACGTGGGTAAGTATGATCGGTCCGGATGAATGGGGACCAGGTTATGATTTTGAATTTCTCGGTAGTTTCAGACTAGCTACCGATTCAGTATGGATAAGAGAGGAATAATGACAATATATGTAGATATGGATGGCGTAATCGCCGACTTCTTTGGTGGACTTGAAAGAAAGTACAAAGTTACACATTGGAAAGATATTGATAACGTAGAAGAAAGAATTATGAGTTTGCGTAACACAGATTTCTTCTACACACTTGAAAAATATGAGACGTCAGATGCTTTGATTCATCATGTACGTCAAATCTCAAATGGTAACTGGGGAATCTGTTCCTCACCACTTAAGAATGATTTTGCAAACTCAACATTTCATAAACGCCGTTGGTTAGAAAAACATATGTTTATGCCTGCAGTACCAAAGTGTATTTTTACTGGTCATAAGCATAAGTTTGCTACAAATATCATTACTGGTGAACCAAACATCTTGATTGATGATAAACATACTAATATTGATGCTTGGAAGAAAGCCGGTGGTATTGCAATTCGGTACCAAGCTAATGAAGACGATTTGGAAGAATATTTGTTTATGCGATTAGATGAGGCTTTAAAAGGTATAAATAGTTAATATCAAATTTATAGAGATTGACTATGGCAGTTTCAAAGAATAGACAATTTGCAAAACTAGCTAATGACGTTAATGCAAGTGGCAATATTACGGCTGCTGCAATTTCACCGGATATAGATCTCGGCGGTGGTGTTACAGTATATTCTACACAACCAACCTTGCCGTATTCTGGTAATACTACCGGTGATCAAGCTTATGTTACTAGCAATAATCGATTATATGTCTGGAATGGAACAGGCTGGTATAGTACTGCATTAATTAATACTTCTCCACAAATTCTTAGTGTCCTCGACGACTCAGATAATCCTACACCGTTTAATTTATCATTAACCGGTAATACCACAAACATTACTATTACTGCGCTTGATTCAGATCGAGATCAGCTTACGTACGCCGCTATAACAGATTCGAATTTTGCAGGTATTGCAAAAAATATATCTCAAAATGCAAACGTCTTTACAATTACTCCACTCAGTGAAGATTCAGTTTCAGCCGGAGCAGGTACCGTTACTTTTACTGCTACTGACGGTGTTAGTATTGCTAGCTCAGTAAATACATTCTCACTAGATTATTCTACACCTGGACAGGCAGAGTATACAACTGCTGGAACATACTCATGGACAGCTCCCGCAGGAGTTTTTAGTGTATCAGTAGTTGCTGTCGGCGGTGGCGGTGGTGGCCATAATTACATTACTGGCTCAGGTGGCAGCGGCGGTGGTGGCGGTGGCTTAGGTTGGAAAAATGCTATTCCAGTTGTACCTGGCCAATCGTACACCGTAGTAGTTGGAAGTGGAGGAACCGGATTATCATCTTCGTCTGAGGCTGCTCCTGATGGTGGCAATAGTTACTTTATTGATACAAATACTGTAGCAGGCCTTGGTGGATCTGGCGGGAACTACAATGTTAATGCTAGTGGCGGATCTTATGTCGGTGATGGCGGAGGAGCTGGAGGAATTGCTTTCGGCCATACTTCTGTCGCTGATGCTACTGGCGGTGGTGGTGCTGGTGGATATTCTGGTGATGGTGGAGCTGGCGCAGCTATTAACACCGCTGGATCGGCCGGTTCAGGTGGCGGTGGTGGTGGCGGCGGTGCCGGTGGATCATCTGATTACGGTGGTGGCGGCGGTGGTGTCGGAATATATGGCGAAGGATCTAATGGTACAGGTGGAACTTATAGCGGCAACGATGGTGGACCTGGTGGAGGCGGATCGAGCGGTGCTAATGGCTCTACACGAAATGGTGGAAATTACGGTGGCGGTGGTGGTGGCGCCGAAATTTCTGGTGAAGTGGGTTCTGCCGCTGGTGGTGCAGTAAGAATCATTTGGGGTTCTGGAAGAGCTTGGCCTTCGACAAACACGGCAGATGTATAGTGACAGTTAGTAGAAATAGAGCTTTTGCAAAATTAGCTAGTGATCTTAATAATGCCGGTCAAATTACCGTTGTCCCTGATGATGTATCTTCTGGTGGAATCACTCTTTATTCCACATTAGATGATTTACCATTCTCAGGTAATACTGGAGGCGATCAAGCATTTATTACTGACACTAATCGATTGAACATATGGGACGATACCAAAAGTGCATGGTTTAATGTGACGTTATTAAATCTTGCTCCTAGCATTAACTCTATACAAGATTCTGACGGGCTTACAGCACCGTTTCTATTATCTCAAAACGGCGATGCTAGTGTAATTACAGTTAATGCAACTGATGGTGATGGTGATCCATTAACATATTCAGCTGTGGTTGATAGCGATTTTAATGGATTAGCTACTATATCTCAAAATGCAAACGTCTTTACAGTTACACCATTGAGTGAAGATTCAGCAACAACTACGTCTGGGACTGTTACGTTTAGTACAACAGATAATATCAATACTGATACTGCAGTAAGTACTTTCAATTTGTATTTTTGGATTTATGATTTAGTTGGTGCTAATGTTGCATATAGTCAGTACTCAACAGCTACTGATGTTGCTGCTGATATGCAGCAACATTATTTTAGATCAGATGGTTCAAAAGTATACGCTATTAATAGTAATGGTGCGGAAGTGGTTTACCAATTTAGTTTAAGTACGCCATGGGATGTGAGCACTATAACTTATGATAATAAGTCTATAGATATAAGAGACACCGGCAATGAAGCTCGATGCATATTTTTTAAATCAGATGGCACAGTTCTCTATGGTGGTGGACCATCACTAATTGCATCATATAACCTATCCACGCCATGGGATGTGAGCTCAGGAGCCAGACCCTATGATTCAGTTGTGGCGCATGGTGCTGGAAGTTTTTTAAATGCTATTTTTTTCAAGCCGGATGGAACTAGACTATACGCATCATGTCGTGATGGTAATTTGTATCAGTGGCCTATGTCTACCGCATGGGATATTACAACGATAGGTTCTCCAACAACATTTGGGATTCCAAGGCCAACAACTGGCCAAGGATTATTTTTCTCACCTGACGGAACAAAATTCTGGGTAACAAACCAAGAAACAAGTGGTACTAATATATACCAATATACTATGTCAACCGCGTGGAATATATCAACTGCTTCTAGTGATAATATAACCTTTAATCTTTATAATATGCTCCAATCCGCCGGAGCTGGTGCGGAATCAATACACAGATCACTGTGGTTTGGTGGAAATAAGTTCTTTACATTTGGTGGTGGTATTGATAGATTGTATGAATTTGATATATCATAATATATAAATAGTCATATCCACTATGAGAGGAGATGGATATGACAGAAGAAATTGAAAAGGCTGGGTTTCATCCAGCAGATAGTAATGGTGACGGTATTGTCACACCAGAAGAACACGAAATGTATCTTGAGTTCAAACGTAAAGAGCTTGAAGATAATGATGCTCAACGAGATGCAATTCGTAAGATGGCATGGTTTTCTTTAATTGGATTATTGATTTATCCAATTGGAATTGCAATAACCTCATTGCTTGGATTAGATAAAGCAGCAACATTGATTGCTGATATTGCACCAACATACTTTGCGTCAATTGCAGTTTTGGTTTCAGCATTCTTTGGTGCGGATGCATTAAAAAAGAAGTAGATTATGTGGGTACTTTTAGTTATGATAATGACCTCAGGATCTAATCCTGAGGTGATAGCTTACGACCAAGGATGGTACACAAGCTGGAATGAATGCCGTGAAGTTGGTAAGATGATGACAAGTGAGCTTGACGGCAAATATACATATACGTGTGTTGAATGGAAAAAGCGATAATTGAATGAAGCGAATGATATATCAGGTTTACGTCGGTAAACCTTCTAGATTATATGATCATTGTACAGCATCTGTTGCAATGTATTGTCAAGAACATAATATAGATCATGTAGTTCAGACAACTCCTATCTTAAAAATCAAACCAGACGTCTTTGCAACAAATCGGTCAAAAGAGTCATATGAAAAACATGGTGGGTTTTTACCTATCTATGAAAAAGAAAATGCTCTGGACTATTTTAAAGACTACGATCAAATTTGTATTGTTGATGCTGATATTTGGATTCGTCCTGGTTCTCCTAATATCTTTGATGAATTAGATCCTGACGTTGCATTTGCAGGTGTATTGGAAAGAGATATGCCAATTGAGCCGTGGTATCAACAAAAGATAATCAACTATTCTAAAATGCAATATGCACAATTACATAATAATAAAATTGATTTTAAACCAAATCAACTAGGATTTGAATTTTATAATATGGGTCTTATGCTGATGAATAAATCGATTACAAATTACATGAAAGCAAAGACAGCCCGTGATTTTATTCAACGACCTGACTTTAAAGATTTTGTCGATGGCCTTGGTGGATGGAAGTGGTCAACTGATCAAACATTGCTTAATTACTGGTTAAGAAAAGATGGTGTACCACAAAAGCATCTTGATTGGAGATGGAATGCATTATATACCGCAGTTAAAAATCCAAAGGAAGCAAACTTTGTACACTTTTTCTTAAAAGATAAATTGCCAAATCGTGGCGAAAATATAGAACAATTAATGAAAGACATCTCATGAATATTATATTACAACATTTTGATGGGCATTTGCGTGAGCTAGATGTATTATCAGTAGAAAATATTAAAGCATATGCTAAACTAGTTAGCGCAGATTATGAATTTGTCCGTGGCAAACCATTCCGTGAACATTTGACTGCACCATGCCAAAAGATTTATATGTTAGATGAGAAGTATGATGAATATGATCAGGTTCTTATGCTTGATATTGATATGTTTACTCCAAGAGGAATGACTGAGAATGTTTTTGATCTTGAAGGTGTAGGGTTATACGAAGATGTGCAAAAACGTTTACATACTCGTCTGGCACAAAACTTACCATTACAAGCATCGATGAATACTCCATATTGGGGTGGAGCAATTTACAAACTTGATCGTGAAGCACGGATTCAATTGAGATCTGCACTTGGTGATAATGAAGGTTGGATGCATCCATATAATCGACCATACAACTATGAAGATGAAGGCATTATGCATACACTTGCATTTAAGTCAGGTTATAACACACAAAAACCATACCTAGATAAAAAGTGGTGTCAATGTAGTTTTCTTCCAAATCCGCATAAAGCTGGATTTATACATATTAGAACAAAGGTCACACCTCAAGGTCCTAAACGTGAAAAGATTGAAAATTATAAAGCACTGAAGGATAAAGGCATTTTAGCATGAATTTAATATATCAATTTTGGACCGGCAATGTTCCATTCTATGCAAAAGAAAGTAGTAAAGCTATTCAAGCTTATGCTGAAATGGTAGGAGCTGAGTACAGGTTTGATGATAATCCTAAAAGGTTAAATGTACCAAACGCAGAATACTTAAATTGTTTTCGTCCTATTCTAGACGCATCATTTCACAAATACGATAAAGTATTATTTTTAGACATGGATATATTTCCTAGAGAAAATATTACAGAAAATATATTTGACCTAGATGTAAAAGGTATCGGAATTTGTGAAGAACCTCAACAACCTGAATTAAGAGAAAAATCAACATTAGCTATTAATTCAAAGGCGGACGATCGTTGGGCCGATTTATTAAAAACTCATTGGGAAATTGAGCACCCTCGCGACGAAAAAGGTCGGTGTAGAGTTTTTAATTCTGGTGTTGTTATGTATACTCAAGAAGCAATGAAAACAGCAGAGCAAAAGTTTATTGATTTTAATCAATATACTCATGCAATGGCTGGAATGCATAGATTTTATCATCTAGATCAAAACTATCTTAATGCAAATTTATTTGGAAATAAAGTTGATTGGACTATTATGCCAACTGATTGGAATACACAGATTCATTATATTGGTAACAATAATCAATCTCCTAGGCCAATCTACGACGTTCGTAATGAGAATACAAAATTTGTACATATTCAACTCCGCGGTAGAGATTCGCTGACAGTAGAAAAAATTTATGATATTACGAATAAGCCTATTGCTGAGTGGAGGCATCGATGAGTTACGTATTCTACTGGGGAGATGTTCCACAGAATTTTGGAGACGTGTTAACACGTAACATATTAGAATATTTTGGTGTTGATTTTAAACACACTAATGAATATAAAAAAGCTAACATGTTTGCAACAGGATCTATTGCTCGTTTAGCTGGTCCTGGAGATACTGTTATCGGTTCTGGTATGATAAGAAAAGGTGAAAAGGCGAATCCACAAACAATATGGAAATCTGTACGTGGGCCATTAACTCGTGCTAATGTAATTCGATGTGGTGGTGAATGCCCAGAAATATATGGAGATCCTGCATTATTGTTACCATTATTTTGCCAACCATCAGAAAAGAAACACAATATTGGTATCGTTCCACATTATCGGGATTACAACAAAATTAAAGCACAATATGGTGAAAAATATAATGTTATTAATTTAGTAAGTGAAACACCATTAAAAGTAGCAAAAGAAATTTCTTCTTGTGAAAAAATAATTTCAAGTAGTTTACACGGTATTATTAGCGCACATGCTTATGGTATACCTGCAGCAAGAGTGAAATTTTCAAAGCTACATGGTGATGGAAGTAAGTTTGATGATTATTGTGCGTCAGTCGACGTATCTTCAAAAGCATCAAGTGTTAATGATCCGATATATAGTGTTGGAACAATTCCAGATTTGGAACCATTAATACAAATATTTAAAGAGCTATAATGTCAGAATTTAATTATCTTTTAGAAAAAATAATGGATGCGCCATTTATTAATAAAGGATTTCCATTTTTATACATTGAAGACTGGTTTACTCAAGAACACTTTGAAATAATTACTCAGGCTAAACAAATTAATTTACCTGAATATGAAACAACTGAAGATCTTATTAGCGATTTACAGCACCAAAAATATTCACCAGTTACTTTTCCAGGTACTGTTACAGATATTAAAACGTATCTTCAATGGTACAACCATAGAAATGTAAATGGCCCATCGCATACTCATGGGTTATTAGAAGGGTTTGGTATTGTATTTAGAATGAATGAATACAAAGAACCTAAACTCAAAGAATTGATTACATTTTTAAATAGTGATGTCTTTTTGTCTCAACTTATGTTAAAATTTAACAAATCGGGTAATACGCGAGTTGAAACAGCAATTCAAAAATATTTAACTGGTTATGAGATTAGTCCACATCCAGACATTCGTAAAAAGTGTTTAACGTATATGGTGAATATTAATCCAAATAGTGATATGGATAACATGAATATCCATACACATTTTATGACATTTAAAGATGAGAAAAAATATATTCCAAAATATTGGGATGATAATCCACTAATTGATAGGTGTTGGGTACCATGGGATTGGTGTGATACTCAATTTATGCATACAAAAAATAATTCAATTACAATGTTTGCTCCGGAAAATAGAAGTATGCATGCGGTTAAACTAGACTACGACCATTGTAATAATCAACGCACTCAAATTTATGGTAATCTATGGTATTTAAAATCAAATACAACTAAGCAGCCTACTTGGAGAGATCTATGATCAATGCTGAACTTGGTCACGTGACCAGTGTTGAAGAGTTTCATAATGAAATTGTTCGGCAACAAGAAGAAGCGCATGGTGAACATTATTGTTTAATGCACCAAGCAATTCAAAGATATTTAAAAGAATGTAATAGTTATATGGAACTCGGCACACACCAAGGCGGTTCGTTGTCAGCTGCCTTGTTATGTAATCCAAGAGATATATATGTTCGTGATATCGATTTGTCACGATATAATAAATTTCTTAAACCTATCGCAGAAAAATATTGTAAAGAAAATAATATTAAACTTGACGTAAAAGAAATCGATTCTACATCCATCGCGTCGACTGCTCCTGTTGATATTTTAATGATTGATTCGTATCATAACCCTAATCATATGAGTAGAGAGCTTGAGACAC
>Ga0209654_1001025_pt1 | contig 23838 bp, 19 predicted proteins | sample SaaInl1SG_22_DNA_FD_184646 | JGI IMG/M metagenome (GOLD analysis project Ga0209654, IMG submission 184646) | Marine microbial communities from expanding oxygen minimum zones in the Saanich Inlet - ESP_161SG_22_DNA (SPAdes) (version 2) | ecosystem: Environmental > Aquatic > Marine > Intertidal... | reverse complement strand
TAAATTCACAGGTGATAAATAAACCTCTAAAACGCCAACAGTTGGCATACTTTCTATATTAATGTTTACATAGTCACCCGCAAACAATGTTACAATTTCAGATGAAATAACTGCAGCAGACGTTCTTGACGTATTCACATATAATTCTACTGTGCCACCTACAAATAGTGGACTTTTATCTGTACCGACAACAATTTGATTCTCAAGCGTAGAAAAATCTATATACTGCTCTTCAAAACCTAGCGTTGGATATCCAAGCCCTGTTTCAGGATCAATCGTTGTTGGATCAACCGGTTGGTTTTCATATAATTTAGAACCATCTAGTATGCCAAGATTTTCTAGTAAAGGAACTCTTGGAGGTAATGTTGATAATTCTGAATTTGTTGTTTCATAAAATCTAGACGGTGTTAAAATAGGAACAAATATTGACAATAATATCATGATCAATAAAATGATAGATGCAATCACATTATATTTATTTTTCGTAAACCTTAGCATTGCATCTTGAAAATATGTAAGTTGTTTTGTCTGTAAAGGCTTATCTTTCAGACGATCATTTTCCTGAACAAGCGAAAATAAAGATTTATCATATTGTTTCGACATTATTTTCTCGCTCCCATTCTAATTCTTGGATCGATGATACCATACGATAAGTCAACTACTAAAACTGCAACTAACCCTATGACACCATAAAATGCACTTGACACCATTAATACATTGTAATCATAGTTACCTGCTGCGAGTGCTTGTAACGTCACACGCCCTACACCCGGAATAGAGTAAACTTGTTCTAAAATAAATGAACCACTTAATAGACCAGCAAATGATCCAATAATAATCGGAATCATTGGTACCATTGAATTTCTTATCGCATGTCTAACAACAGCTTGTTGATAGGTGAGTCCTTTTGTTTTCGCCAATTGTAAAAACTCTGATGTTAATACTTCAGATAATTCTGCTCTAAGGAGTCTGGTCAATCCTGCAATTGCTGGAAGACCTGCAGCAATGACAGGGATAATATAACCTGATGCTACTTTAGCTGCAGATTCAAGTTCAATGATTGGAAATAACGGTGGTAACCACTCGAGTTGATACCCAAGTACGATTTGAAGCAAGAGTACAAACACCAATGCCGGTAATGAAATAAATAGAATAATAACAACTTGCATTAAATTATCGACCCACGTGTCTTTATTAAGAGCAGCAAGAATTCCAAATAGAAAGCCAAATGGGATGTAAAATAACAACGTCAATAAATTAAGTCGGATTGTTAAGGGAAACCGATCAGATATGAGTGAAAATGCTGCTGCATTCACCCTTACTTTACTTGATGTTCCCCAATTCCATTCCGTGACAACATTTTCTAACCAGGTTAAATATTGTTCAAAAATAGGAACACGTCTAAACACTTTGAAAACAGTTGAATCATTAACTGGATTAACAATAAAAACAGTGGCGTTAACACCATCCTCTAGTCGTATTTCTTCAACCCTCAACATATCTGCAGGATTACTTCTTGAATAAATTTCAAGAGTGTAATATCCATCATTATATTGACGTGTCAACCAAGTGTCTCTTTCATCATTTTTTGTTGGCGGAAATTCTGGGGCTAATTTAAGTAGAACAAATGTAATTGTAAGTGTTGTAAACAAAATCACAACAATCCAAACAAGCCTCTGTGCAATATAATTTATCATTAAATAATCACCTTAATTGTTTTCTATTATTATATCATAAAGCATATCTCAATACTATTAATAATATACTTATAAAGACAAAAAAACGTATAAATTGTGAAATAATGATCATAAAAAAAGACCTATAATTAATATAGGTCTTTTATTTATTTTTTTATTTACTATAACCAAGCAACGACTACAAAGTAACCATTGATATTTAGTAAGATAAATGCATCAGAACCATTGTAAGTAGTAGCTCCTGAATTTAATTGCCATGTGACTGCATATACAACTGCATTCGCATCAGTAACTTCTTTTTCAGCTAATAACTGTGCAACGGTATCAATGACAACATCTTCTGTTTCTGTATCATACAATTCTTGAATATATTCATTCGTATCAATTGTTGTATCATCTAATAATGTTGCAGTTGCTGTTACAGCAGTATATCCTTGTGCTTGTAAATACGCTACGACTGCTGCAGATGCATCAGTAATGAGTGATTGTTGTGAGTATAATGTGTATTCACCGAATGTTTCTTCGATGATGAATAAGTAATTTCTACCTGATTCTGCAACAACAGTATAAGCAACAACCGAGTCAGCACCAATTTCCTCTGCTAATTCTACTAACGTAGCTTCTTCAAATATTTCTGCAAGTGCACTACCATCAGCTGATGATTCATAGACTTGACCAGCCATATCTAAGTTTGCTTTTACAAGTGCTAATGGATCAGTCCATGATTCTTGTTCGACACCGTCACGTACATACGTTTTACCAACTAATGCCATAATGAGCGCGTTATAACCCCATGTTTCATAAACGGTTTCACCATCTAAGTTTACATATGATACTGGAATGTTTGCTGTTGTTGTATCAATACCCCAGTTTAGAGTAAATCCAGAACGGTTGTCATCTGAGTAAGTATCTAAGAATCCAGGTGCATCAAGAAGTGATCCTGAGATACCACCAATACCTAAGTCAGTATTTGCAACTAACATATAATCATAGTAGTTACCTGGGAATGCAACGTCTTGAACAATAATATCAATATTCACAAAGTTGACATCATCAACAAGTAATTCTTCATATTGTTTTTCAATTTCAGCAACCATTGCTTGAGCAGCAGTGTTACCACTTGAAGCATATGTTAATGTTAATTCAATTGTTGTGTAGTTATCTGCAGTACCCGCAGTATAGTCTCCAGCTGCAATGGCTTCAGAAATAGCTTCTTTATATAAGTCTAATGCAGCATCTGGGAAGTAACCATTTGAGTCACCACCAAAGTTTGTAACTACAGCAGCACCTGCTTCACCTGTACGAACACTTAAACCTGAAGAACCATCAAGGAAATATGTGGATGCGAATAGCGTGTGTGCTGGTAAGTATGTCTTAACAACTTCTACAGCAGCAGTATAACGGTCGAAACCATAGTATAATGCTTGTCTAAATGCTTTGTAAGCTAAGATTGGCTCTGGAACGAAGTCTGGATTTAATCCACTACCTGGATACTGTGCAATGTAAGCATCACGGTTTGCTTCTGTACCAAACAAGTTCATTTGTAATCTCCAAGTTGTTGCGGCTGGAGATGTTTTAACACGTGGGTCATTTAAGAATTCAGAGACACGTGCTGATGGCACAGATGCACTTTCTAAACGTCCAGCTAAGAACTCTTCAAATAATTGTTCAGATCCAGAAATAAATCTGTATTGTTGGCCTGTATAGTAATATTTTTCAGCATCAACATACGCGTCATTTTTCTTCGCAGTAATTAATTGGTCAGGTGTATATGCATTTAAGAAGTAAACGCCATTCGCTGCGACTGATAGATGATCTTGTCCATAAGCGACTTCACGTGCTGCAAAATCTTCACCTAGTGATTCAAATAATTCTTGGTTTAATGCTGCAAGAGATGCACCTGTAAATCCATAAACAATATCAAATTCTGATTGTTCAGAGACATATTCTAATTGGATGGTATTACCATTCACAATTGAAATACCGACTTCTTCCCAAGTTCCAGTACCTGCTACGAATTCAGCAGCCCCTTTAATACCTTTAGTAATAAAGTCACCACCACCTGAAATTGCACGGAACCATTGGTTTTCAAGTGCTAATTTCCAAGTCCATAACCAGTCAGAAGCATCTAGTTTTTCATAACCAGCAGCAAATCCTGATGTATCAATGTCTGGATGGAATGTCCAAGTTAAATCATCTCTTAACGGAATTTGCCATACTGTTGAATAATCTTTACCGTTAATTGTATCTGGATTAACAGCAACTGGTAATGATGCTGCGAATGAAGGTAAAATTTCATACCCTGTTTTTGATGCATCAAAGAAGAATTCATAGAATCCACCAGTGAATAGATCAATAAAGTCAGATGAAACAGAATCATCCGCTAACCATGGGTTGAATGTGGTTGGGTTTGTTGAGAATGAAGAACGATAAGTAAATTCATCCGCATTACCCATTTGTCCTGGTAACATTTCAACCGTTGAGTCATCAGCAGTAAGTTGTGAGAATGCAGTACCAAAACCTAATACCCCGTTAAATTGTTCAGAGAACAATTGAACACGATTTGAGAACATTACACGTGAAGCACCTGTATATAGTGGTACCCCAGCAATGACGTTTTCAAGTAAGTATGATTCTGCAGCAGCGAATAATTTATCTTTTTGAACACCATCTAAGAAAGACAAGTTAACGCCTTCTTGATATTGAGCAAGTGGATAATCTTCTGGTGCTGGTGGGTTCACAGTTACTGAACGAGTTGCAGTTGCAACATTTCCTGCACTATCTTCAACTGAGTATGAAACAGCGTATGTTCCAGCAGTTAAATTATCTACCGCATTTGCAGTGACTTCGATTGCACTAGTTAAGTCGCCATCTTCAACGTCAGTTGCAGTGACTCCAGCTAATGGATCAAATTCATCAAATACAGCAATTGATGCATTGCCTACTCCAGCAAATACCGGAGGAAGGTCTTCTTCACCACATGCTGCTAAGAGCACGGTAGCAAATAAAATCATGAATAATCCTAATAATTTTTTAGAAATTTTCATCTAATAATCTCCTTTTTTTAATTATTTGTTAATCATTATACCAAAAAATGTATTTTTTCAATCTTTTTACTTATTTAAAATGCTTTGAAAACGTTTTCTAAGTGTTTATAAGCCTCGTAGCCTTATCTTTTTACTTTAATTAAATGCAGTGATGAGTATTTCTTCATCATAAATATCTGTAATATCAATCACGATATCTGGTGTAATTCCAAATTCATTATTTTCATAGACATAAGGATCTTCGTCTGTTCCTGAACCTGTTCTAATTGCACCAACACTATTTGAGCTTGTTGTAAATGAAGTACCACTTGGTAATAATATTGGAGTAATTGAAGATGCACCTCCACCAGATGTGAGTCCAATGATTGGTCCAAGGTCATTCATTTTAAAGATGGTTGCTAGTGAGTTGGCTGCACTAAATGTCAACGGAGAAGTTAAGAGTGCCCAGTTAAGTTCTTTATAAACAGGAACACCGTAAATATATACGAAACTACTTGATGCACCACCTGTGTCACCACTTATTCTAGCAGTCATGAATGGTTCATCTGTAATGAATCCGATAACGCGATATAAGGCCCCAACATTACCACCAGTATTCCATGTTAAGTCTAACATTGCATTGACTAAATTTGGTGCTTCTGCTGTTACACGATCCATCACCATTTCAAGATATACAGCACTGTCACCTTCAATCATTGCTTCTATATCAACTTCAAAAGGCCATTCTGCTGTAAAAGATGTTGGTAATTGATTTGCAATGCCTACATAAAATAAACTATTTTCATCATCATATGAGAGTTGAACCATATAAGAGACATCACCAACTGTAATGCTATAATACCCATCTTTTTTAGATTGGTTGACTGTTTCTTCAATAACTTTCGTAAATCCTGCTGATTCTAATGCGGAACCGTAAGTTGCGACATATGCCTCATCAAGTCCTTTAATTAACATACCAACTTGTCTGTCATCATTGTCAGATTGATTGTAATAAAATATTTTTGAGGATCCTACAACATTTGGTAACAATGAAACGTTTTCTGTTTTTAACATGTCAGAAACGATGCTGTGATCAAAGGTTGCTGATTCTTCCATATCTGATGTTCTAAATCCATTTAGTGTAATTACAACACTGGTTTTAGCTTCATCTAAGAACCAGAAATCTGGTCTTAATCCGGAATATGCATTCCAACCTTCTGTAGCCGCACCCCATTTAGCACCAATCGCATCATCAACATCAATATAACCATCATAGTACCAATTTTGGAAACGTGATCCATAAACACTTAAAGTATTCACCGGAGGTCCAGCATCATTCACTTCATTAAAATAGCCTGGATAACCATATGAAGTGTGAGGCTCATCAATATCTTTTAATAGTAATTCTCTTAGAGCGAGTTCAAAGGTTGCAGGATCTGCAGATAATAATCTAGCCCCTAAAGGATACATGAGCTCATAGAACGTTTCAATTTCTAGAAGTTCAGTTAATCCATAAAAATAATCTAAATTAAATGCTAGAACGTTAAAATTATGAACAGCGAGGTCATGCGGGAAATCTTCACCATTCATGTTCGATGTTTTCATGTTTGTGTATTCATCACTATCATCTGCTGGTGTCCCATAAATCCCATATAATTTTTGATTGTTATAATATACGTTATAGTAACTAGATCCTGCAAATAGTTGATTGACCGTGTAATAAGGCAACACGATTTCACCTTCATGAACAACAACATCTAAATTATATTTCGCAAGCTCATATACAACATCGCCACCTTCATAGTAATGTGCATTTGGATTGTCGTAATCATATTCGATGTGACGACCAAAGTTCGTTTCAGTTGAGTAAATATAAGCCCAGTAAAAACCTGGATCATTGGTTGAGATGGTGTCGGCATCCGCATCAATCGTTAATTCTAAATCATAGGTGACATCTTCATTTTCATCGTAGTACTGATAAAACATAGTAAGGATATTACCTTCAGTTGTGACAGTGATTTCTACTTCAGGATCAACAAATCCTTCTAATAAATCAAAGAAATCTGTAACTTTAACATAAGGTACATAACCATCTTCTTCAAAATATAATGTCAATTCACCATCCGCAACATTAAATTCGGTTGTTGTATTTTCAAAAGGAACATTACGAGATGTTGCGATGACAACTGGTTCAGCAGGTTGTAAATCAACTTCGAAAGTTGCACTCACACTTGCATTACGATAGACGAATGTCCCTACGTATGTCGCAGTTGCAGCTTCCATTCCATCAGGAAGCGGTAGTAACACACCTTCATTTGATATATACGGTGATGTTGATCTAAACGTTACAATCGAACGATGCACTTCACCACGCTTAATAAATTCATAACTACCTGGATTCGCAGCTAAAAAAGCTTGATATGCTTCCAAGTCTTCTTGTGCTCGACCCTCATCGGTAAGTTCTGCTTTAGCTGAAACAGTTACAGTTACTGAAACTTCACTCATTTCACCTTCTGAATCTGTGACACGATACGTGACAGTGTATTCTCCTACTGTGTCGAGATCTAATGCATCATCAACTAAAATCAATGACGTTGTCAAATCTCCATCTTCTACATCCGTTGCTGTAACGTTTTCAAGTAAATCTAAACTATCCCCAACGTCAACGTTATGGTTCATTGTGCCTGATATCACTGGTGCATTATTTTCAACAGTTTCACCACACGCACTTAAAACGAATAATAACGTTATCAAAAATACGGGTCTTAACCAAAGTTTCAATTTCATGTCTTACCTCTCTAGAAAAAAATATTTATCTTTTATTTTATAACAAATGCTAAAAAAGTCAAAGAAAATAAAAAAGTATCCTGGTATTAGGATACTTTTTTACATTTTTTCATTTTTAAACTGGTGTTATTTACTAATGATGACATCTTATAAAACATTTAAGATATCTTCTGCATTATTTTCAGGAGAAGCTTTTTGAAATACATGCGTGATAATACCATGAGCATCTAAAATAAAAGTGGCACGCTGAATTCCCATATATTTTTTTCCATACATACTTTTTTCAATCCAAACACCAAAATATTCGCAAATTTCATTTTCATTATCAGACAATAACACAAAAGGTAAATGATATTTTTGTTTAAATGCTTGATGAGATTTTGGGGTATCTTTTGAAATTCCTATGACTTGAATGTTTTTAGATGTAAACTCTTCATATTGATCTCGAAATGTACATGCTTGAGTCGTACAGCCAGGTGTATCATCTTTTGGATAAAAATATAAGACAACTGGTTTACCATAAAATTCTGACAGTTTTCTTATATCACCCTCACTATCCGGTAATGAAAAATCTTTAACAATTGTTCCCACTTCTAGCATTCTTACACCTCTTCGTAAAAATCTTATTCATACACTATATGTTTATTATATGATATTTCTTAAGATTTTTAAAATTAAAATCGTATTTGATATCTAATAAAAAAAGAGGCAATCGCCTCTTATTTGACTTTAAATGGTGCGGGTGACAGGAGTTGAACCTGCACGCCGTAAGGCGCTAGATCCTAAGTCTAGTGCGTCTGCCAATTTCGCCACACCCGCGCAAAAGCCATTATATACGTTTTGAACTTTCTTGTCAACGTTTTTTCTTAAGTTGTTTTCTTGCGCCTAAAAAAACGATTCCACCAAGCAATCCAGCTAATCCAATAAGACTGTATTGTACTGCTTTTTCTTCAATTGGATGATTCACTTTCACTTGCATCAGTCCATCATAGGTTTGATTGTTGATGGTCACATCATAATATATTTCATAATTTCCTGGTGTTGATTTTGACATCGCATATGTGTTTAAAACAATTTCTAAACCTTCATACGGCATATTGAGTTGGTTTAAATATGCATCTAATATTTCGTATATTTCTTCTAGAGACAATGTTTGGAAAATAGATGTTTCGATAACATAAGGTCGTAATTCAACCTCTTGGATTGAATCGTCAATAACATTAATAAATGTATTATAGGTTGCTTCATTCTTACTATCATCAACTGCTTTGATCTTCACTTGATATCGACCTGGTGTTCGCGTTTGATTATATTCATTAAGACTGATACTTACTAAAAAATCATTATTATCAGAAATTTTAAATTGAGTGAGAATGTCATCATCTGTCAGTGGGTCTTGACTTTGATAAACTAAGATCTCAGCTGGACCATAAATGGTCGGTGGTATTCTATCAAATACTTGAAAATGAATTAAATAGTAAAATGGTGCATGTTTGTGTTTGTAAAGTTTATACTTAGGAAACGATTCTGTTTCTTCTAATAAAAATACATCACTATTTATAAATGGTGTATTGCTAAGTCCAATTGCATCTAATGATTGAATTGGAATTGTATATGTTGATAATGCTGGTTTTTGAACGTGTTCAAAACGCACAAAGTCATCATAAATTCCTTGATACATCATAATGTCAAAATTACCGTAAAAAGATGCAGGAATTTGATGAATAAAGATATAATCTTCTCTAGCAATAAAACTAACAAACGCTCTCTTATTGATTTCATCAAATTGAAAAGCATAGAAATCATAGTACTGACTTTCAATTTCAATTTCATAATCAGTAATATAATCTAAATGTTGTCCTAACGTCATTTCATCAATAACAATGGTATATGTTTGATCTTTTTCAACCTCAATTGATTCAATCGTATGCGCCATTTGACTTTGAGGATGGATATATAAATTCGATAAGTCCAACATATTGTAAGGTGGTGCTGTAAAGCTTGTAAAAATTGCTTGTATAACCAATAATATTTCTTTCATAAAATGCCTCCTATTTCATATTAGAAATAAATGACAATTTTACTTAAAAAAAAGAACACATGTTCTTTTTATGATTTAGATTAACATTAAAAATTTGAAAAGATTATCTTTTTTTCTTTGCTTTAAAAATCAAACGACTTGAAATATATGAGTAGAGTTTTAATCCCAATAATCCTTTTGCAATAGGGTAAATTTTAGCATCTAAGGTCGTTCTATACACCCATTTTGGTTTTTTAACAAGCGCAGCTTTCACCATTGCTTTAACCGTTGAGTCTGGTGAAGGTCCTTTTCTATAACTTTTTTTAATAAAGATTTTAAACGCGGATAAAAAAGATTGATAGTCTTCATGCGTGGGTTCAATAAGTCCTAATGCAACTTCTTCGAATCCAGTATTCACTGCCCCTGGTTCAATTTGAACAACATCAATACCAAATGGTCGAATCTCACTGCGTAAACTCTCAGTCGTTGAACGAAGCGCATGTTTGGTCGCTGCATAATGACTAATACCAGGGATTGAAACATGTGACACTAACGACGCAATTTGAATGATACGACCTTGTCTCTTTTCTCTCATGTAAGGTATGACTTGCTGATTCATCCGAATGACGCCATAAACATTGACGTCATACATCGCTTGAATTGACTTAAGCGATTGTGTTTCACTGACACCATATGCACCATAACCTGCATTATTTATTAAAACATCAATATGATCTTCACTTTTTATGACATGATCTACAAATGCCTTTACTGAATCATCTAATGTCACATTAAGTTCTAAAATATGAACACCATATGCTTTTAAAGATTCCATTTTTTCAATATTTCTCGCACCAGCATAAACAGTATGTCCCTTTATCGCTAATAATTTAGAAACCTCGTATCCAAATCCAGATGAACCTCCGGTAACACAAATCACTTTTTTCATAGTTATCCTCTATCACGATTGTATCATAGATATTCGATGAATTTCTTAGAACTCTCATCATCTCATAAAAAAAGAAGCACTTAAATGCTTCTATGAAAGTCATAATGGCAGGCCCAGCTGGATTTGAACCAACGATGAGGGAGTCAAAGTCCCTTGCCTTACCCCTTGGCTATGGGCCTATTTATTTTTGGGGCGGCCGATGGGAGTTGAACCCACCAATGTCGGGACCACAACCCGATGCGTTAACCGCTTCGCCACGACCGCCAAATCTTAGCGCAATTTCTATTATACATGATTTTCATGTGATGTAAAGTGATTTTATCTATTTTTTCGAGTTCATTGGTATAATGAATATGAAAGCATTGAAGAGGATATAGATATGTTAAAGTGGTTTTTAAGAATATTATATTTTATTGTGATTGCGGTTTTAAGTTTACAAGTATATGGCTATGCTTATTTCCAACAATTAGAAGCCTATTATCAAGATAATTTAGAACCTTATTTGAATGATGAAGTCACCTATATGGAGGGGATGAATACTCTCCTTGGCTTGTCTTATTTTTCTGAAGATGCTGATTTATTTGATTATTCTAAAACAGATGGTGATATTACATACCGCTTTTCAATTCGAACGGTTGGTGCTGTCACTGAAGACATTGGTGTTGACGGATTTGCAATGTTGATCAGTGATATTAGTATCATGCATGAAGGCGAACGATTAGAAAGACCCATCATTAAGATTAATGTTGAAATGTCTGATGATACCTTTTTAGTTGATGGTAATTATACACATCTTAAAACACTCATTTATGATATCGAAAATCCTTTTTCTTTTCAAAATGTACCCGTGTTTTTCATGTTTGACTTTGATGGCTATAATTTAGTTCCTGAAACCGAAACATATGCATCTATAGAGCGTATTGAAATCTTATATGGTTGGGTTGAAGGCGATGTTTATGAATTTTCACCAGTCCCGATCTTTTTAGCCACCATCGATCCATCCAATGTGGCGGCTTTATATAAAACAAGTGGTTTTGAAATCCCTACTAGTTACCGTTTAATGGATCAATTTGAAAACAACACACCTTCTGAACTGCAAATTTCAGCACTTAATTTAAATACGTCACGTGGTGATATTAATGAATACAGCTATATCTTAACGCGTACGATCATCATTTTCTTGGCGGTTGTATTTGTTGTCACTTACTTCTTATTTTTCCATGGATCTGTCATGCGTTTTTATCGCAAGAAAAAAGGAGAAAAAGAACCTGTAAAAGATTTAACTTCTTCAATCTTTAAAGATTGATTTTAAGTCAATTTATGTTATACTATCTTTTGCGTAGGGGTATGGTGTCAATGGTAGCATAACGGTCTCCAAAACCGTCGGTACGGGTTCGAGTCCTGTTACCCCTGCCATAAAATAAAAATGAAAAAGCGACTCAGTTGAGTCGCTTTATTTTTTTCCAATATGTTTTTCTAAGAAATTCATGACTGCAGATGGTTGAAACCCACTTAAAGTTTCTCCGTTTGCTGCAATAAGTGATGGAAATGCTTGAATGTTATTTGCATCTAAAAATCCTTGAACAACTTCTTCTTGTTCACCTTGATCATATATTTCAATATCAGGTGCATATTTATCATTCATAGCATGCTTTAAAAATAACTTTAAAGCTTGGCAATGAGGACAATTAGGTCTAGTTAACATTTTAATCATGAGATTTTTGCACCTCTTGCTGGTTGATCGAATACAAAATCACTGTCTTTTAAAGCTTCTGTTTTCATCTTTTGATAACCCGTTCCTTTCATTGAAAAGAAGTCATGTGTTTTGGTTTCAGTATTAAGACCATTAATCACAAGTGGATTCACTTCTTCATGAGGATAAACAGGATCAAATCCTAAGTTCATGAGTGCTTTATTGGCATTATATCTTACGAAAATTTTAACATCGTGTGATAAATCTAATGGATCATAAATGGTTTCAATAAGTTCAGAGGTTTCTTTGTATAATTTATGAAGTAAATTAAACATCCATCCTTTGAGTTCCTCTTGTTTTTCAGCGTCAAATGTTTCAAATATTTCTTGAGACAGTTTTCCAACATATAAGCCGTGAATTGATTCATCGCGTAAAATTAAGTTAATAATTTCACCGGCTTGCATGAGTTTGCCTTGACCGTAAAAGTAAAGTGGGTAATAAAATCCTGAATAAAATAACCAAGATTCTAAAAAGACAGATGCACACATCGCTTTCCACTGGGCTTCTAAAAATTCTTCTTCAGTAAAATCTACTTTTTCTGGATCATAATTTCTAACATACGTGTAACGGTCTAATACTTCATATGCGCCGACAATTAAGCTCATGATGTTTTGAAGGTTATCGTTTTTATTTCCCCAAGTAAATAATTCAGATATTTTATGACTCGGTAAAAATGTCATGAAAATATTGGAATAACTTTTTGCATGGACTGCATTTTCCATCGCTGCCATGAAATTTAAGACAGCTTTTCTTTGATGAAAACGATCATCTAACGAGCGTGATACAACAGGCATACCGATATCACCTTGGTAAGTATCTAAAAACGTCAATACAAGAAGATTTTTTGAGTAAGCATCTTTAACTTCTTCTGGTAAAATATCCCATACATTTAAATCAGACTGCAAACTGATGTCTTCTGGACGCCAAAACTGGGAAAGGTTTTGTTCATAAAACAACTGAGTATAATCATCTTCCATTTCATTCCAGTTTGCACCATCAAAATCGACAGGTTGTGGAAATTGTGGTTTTACTTTTTCTTCAATTTTTCTTTTTAAAGGTTGTCTAGCCATATAATCTCCTTAGACGGCGCATGATTCACACTCGTCGATTTTTAATTTTTGAGTTCTTGTATAATACAGAGTTTTAATGCCTTGATAGTGGGCATATAAATAGTATTTTTGTAAGTCTCTTGTGGTTTCTTCAGAAGTGATGCCTAATTCAAATGAAATTCCTTGGTCAACGTGTTTTTGGGCGGTTGCAATGACATCGATAATTTTAAAATTATCCATACGATATGCAGTTTCATACATAAATTCTGCAACATCTAACGCTGGCATTGGGAAGTAGGTTTTTGAATTCCCATACGTTCTTTCTTCAACAAGTTGTTTCACAGGGGTTAGTGAAGGTGTTGCACTCATCACATAACCAATCGATCCATTCGGAGCAATCGCAAGTCTGTGTGAGTTATACAGACCATATTTTTTAACATTTTCTTTGAGTAGTTTCCAATCTTCATTGGTTGGTAGTTGCATATCATCAAATAATGCCTTGACTTTATCAGTCTTAGGTAATATTTCGCCACGCCCTTTGAAATAAGAGCCGTCTGCATATTTTGACTGTTCAAATCTATAAAATTTTTGTCCTGTTTCTTTTGCAAGTTCCATAGAGTATTCTAGTGAGTAATAGTTCACCGAATTAAAGAAGACGTCGATTAAATCTATATTTTCTTCTGAGCCATATGCAATATAGTTTTCTACAATATATCCGTGATGTCCCATGATTCCAAATCCAATAGAACGGTTTAATCGGTTTGCTTTTGCAACTGCTGGCACATATGAAATGTCTGTTTTAGTAGATACCGAATTCATGATATCCATTGCTGCACGTACTGTTTCTTTGATGGTTTTGTGTTTCATCATGTTTCCCATGTGACCTGAAGCGAGATTACAAGAGATGTCTAACCCAATATCATCTTGTTCTTTTTTATCATAATCGGCATAATGAGAAGTGATGGTCGGTTGTAAAATTTCAGTACATAAGTTGGAAAATTTAACTTTGTCTGCAAGTGGATTTTGATTGTTGACATTATCAGCAAACATAATATATGGATATCCACTCTCACCTTGAAGTGTTGCGATTTGATCAAGTAATTTACGTGGATTAATTTTACGTTTTCTTACGTTTGGATTTTCAGCAAGTTCGTCATACCATTTATCCATTTCGATGGCGATATCAGCAAAATCCTTACCATATTCTTTAAAGACAGTATGTGGATAAAATACATACATTTCTTTGTTTTCTCTTGCGAGTTCTATCATTTTATCCGGGATGACAACACCCATGGATAATGTTTTAATACGAATATCATCATCTGCATTTAATTTCTTAGTTTGCAAGAAGTCTTCGATGTCTGGATGGAAAACATTCAAATATACTGCGCCTGCGCCTGTACGTTGTCCCATCTGATCAGCATATCTAAAGTTGTTATCAAGAAGTTTCATGACACCAATGACACCTTTAGAGACATTAGGAATCCCTTTAATGGACTCACCTTTAGCACGTAAATTGGTGAGGTTAATCGCAACCCCGCCACCTATTTTAGAGAGTTGCATTGAAAACTCACCAATCCTTGAGATATCGTTTAATGAGTCTCCTGCCTCTAATAAGAAGCAAGACACAAATTCACCACGATGTCTTTTACCTGTATTTAATAAGGTTGGCGTTGCCGGTGTAAAATCTTGCGCAATTAAAGCGCGAATCAATCTTCTTGCTTTATCCATATCTCCACTAGCATGATAGAGTGCATTAATAGAAAGTCGATCTTCATAACGTTCTAAAAAGTTATTGCCATCTCTAGATTTAAGCGCGTAGTCGTTATAAAACTTAAATGCACCCATGTATGTTGGAAATCTAAATTTTGCTTGATACGCAATGTCATAAATTTCAGCAATTTGTTCTTGCGTGTAGAGTTTTAAAAATTCAGCTTCGTAATATTCGTTCTCTACGAGATATTCTAGTTTTTCTTCAAGTGAGTGAAAAAATTGAGTCTTTTTGTTGATATAATTTAAAAAATAAGACTTTACAGCCTCTTTATCTTTATTTAAATCTTTTATACCACCATTTTCATCAATCACTTGATTGTTTAGTAATATCCACTCTGGCACCATGTTACGGTCCATACAAATCACCTCATTTATCTAGTTACGCTTGAATATGTTTACATTATATAAAATTTTTGTGTTTTTTGTTAACTATTTTACTTATAATTATTGTAAATTTTTTGTGTGAAAATTTTATCTAAATGTAAAACACCTTCGCTTCGTTTTTTAATGTTTATTATATACGTTTTTTTAAGTAATCTTCTATAAACTTTTTTGTGTTTTTAATGTCGTTTTCCATTCCGCCCATCTCAAATTTTACCACAAGTGGAATTTGATATTTCTTTTCGATAACGTCACCAGCTTTTCCAAAATTAGTCCCCCAATTTCTATTGCCAGATACTGCTGTTCCAATGACACGCTGGTGATAAAGATTTAAAAAATCAAGTGTTGTTTTTGGCACTTCACCAAAATTAAAACTACGTGTTACTAAAAAAACATGTTGGTCGTTATTGTCTTGATAATCACTTATCTTAATTGCATCATAGCCTAGTTTCGAAGCAAATTTCTTCCCTTGACCTGTTAATGAATCATAGACAATGATCATGTGAGTAACTCCTTTGTTTTTTTAAATGATATGGTATCCATCATATAAAAAATCATAAAAAAAATCAAGTAATTACTTGATTTATTTTTTGATTGGTATCGAGACTTCAACGAGTGTCCCTTGATTCACTTTTGATTCTAAATTAATGATGCCATCATATTTCATAACGATGTGTTTAACAATCGCCAAACCTAATCCTGTACCACCTTCATTTCGGTATTCATCTACTCTATAAAATCTTTCAAAAATACGAGATTGATGTATAGATGGTATCCCAAAACCTTCATCTTTAACCACAAACAACATCTCTTCATTGACATGATGTAATTTAATCGTTACTTTTGCATTTTCTTTCGAGTACTTAACAGCATTTTCAATGATGTTTTTAAGTAATTTAAACATATCCATCGGGTCACAAACCATCTCAATCATATGCATGTTTTGCGAAATGATGATGTTTTTTTGTTCAATGATTGGTTTTAATGTGTTTAAAACTTCTTTTAAAGTCTCTTTGAGGTTAACGTTTGTTTGTTTAGATTCTTTATAATTTTCTAATCGAGAGAGCATCAACATGTCTTCAACCAGAGTTGTCATCGTGTCTGATTGTGTGACGATAGATGCAAGTGCTTTTTTTGCATCGTCTTTTGAAACCATGTCATATAAAATGAGTTCAGCAAATCCTTTGATAGATGTAATTGGTGATTTTAATTCGTGTGAGGCATAAGAAAAGAAATCTTTTTTCATTTGTTCTGTTGATCTTTCCAATGAGACATCATCAACTACAATTAATACTTGTGTTTCATTGGATTCGGTCTTTAAAAATGGGGAAACTTGTACATCATATAATTTATTTTTAAATTCGATGTCTTTTCTTAAGGCACCTTTTGAAACTGCTTCATGAATGACTGAGATAAATGCGAGAGGTAATTCAAGCTGATCAATGGATTGTCCCATGTCTTTTTCTATTAAATTGAAAAAGAGATGCATTTTTTTATTGTAATATGTAATTTTATAATCTTTATCAATAAGTAAAATTCCTAATTGTAAACCATCTAAAATCAGTCTTAAACGTTTTCGATACCGTTCACTCTTTAAAATCTGTGTGTTTAATGTTGATTGCATTTCTTTAATATAATTTAACATTAAATTTTTATCTTGAATCACATCTTTAGAGATGATTAAATCTTTATTTGATGATTGAATGAATTCAATGATTTCTATATATGCTTGTGATTCCATCACTGTATTTTTTTGAAATTGTCTAATTAAAAATCCAATAAAACTCAGGAATACTGAAAATAGTAACGTCATCATGATGGTCACGACCAAACTCATTTGATTCATAAAAAATAAAATCCAAGGAATAATTAAAAACGATAACATCATCAATGTTATCGTTTTTAGGCCTTTAATTTTAATGTTCGTTTGATTCGATTTGATACCCAACACCTCGAATAGTTTTAATCATAACATCTGCTTCATTTGAAGCTAATTTTTGTCTAAGTGATTTAATGTGCATATCAAGTGTTCTAGTTTCACCAATATATGTTGTATCCCACACATCTCTAAATATAATTTCTTTTGGAACAACTTGACCTTGGTTTTTAATGAGCACTCTTAAGATGTCAAATTCTTTATTCGTCATATAGACTTCTTTTTCCGCTATTTTTACAAGGTGTTTTCTTAAATCTATCATGATATTTTGAAACGTTAATATCTTATAATCTCTAAGTTTTCTTAATTTAGACTGCATTCTTGAAGTTAATTCTAAAACTCCAAAAGGTTTTGTCATATAATCATCTGCACCTGCATCTAGAGCCGTCACTTTATCCATTTCATCTTGCAAAGCGGATACAATAATAATGGGTACATCTGTATTTATTTTTCTAATCGTTCTTACAAGGTCAATCCCTGAAACATCAGGAAGCATCACATCTAGTAAAATTAAATCCGGTACACGTTTTTTAAAGGTTTCTAAAAATGGCATGCCTCGATTGAAGCCTACACCAGAGTAATTTGCATTTTCTATAGTTTTTTCGATGATATAACCAATCGATTGATCATCTTCTACATAATAGACAAGTGGCATACTTTTCTCCGTTTTCATTTTTAATTATATCATTTAGATATCAAATATTTATAATTGTAAATGTAAATTTTACTTTACAAAGTAATGTTTTTATTATTATGTGATGATTTCTTGTTTCCAAGATAAAATGCCACCAATATTTTTGACTTGATAACCCGCTTTTTCTAAAACTTTTTTAGCAATACCTGACCGCATACCACTTCTGCAGTAGAGGCAAATGAGTTTATCTTTTGGTAGGTCTTTAAATTGAGCATTTAAGATCATATCTAATGGTAATAATTTCGCAGTAGGAATGTAGCCTTGTTTGAATTCTTCTTTGGTTCTAACATCAATGATCACAATTTCATTTTTGTAGGCTTTATCAAGTATTTTGCGCTGTCTCATATTTTCTTCCTTATGTTATAATATTTTTATTGAAAGCAGGTAAAATCATGTTCCATGTACCATCATTTTTACATCCTTTTATCGGCAAAACGGTATTGAAAAAAGATTTATTTTGGGCTTTTTTATGGCTTTTTTTAGGCCATATTTTAAGTTTTTTAATCGATAGAAATTTTTATTTCGATCCAATTAAATCCATGATTTTCATTTTGTTATTAAGCGATGTCATTTTAGGTGCATACTTTAATACGACGACATCCGTTATTAAATATTATGATCATCATCCAGAGCACGTCAGTAAATTTCCAGTACTTCATATTTATCCATTTATCATGATATTTTTATTTAATATTCCTTTTTCATTAGCACTAGGAACTTACCTTGTAACAACAATTGTCACATATAGAACGTTGACATTAACAAGGTATAAATCATTATTCGGGTGGCTTGCAATGATGATTGTTGCATTTATATTTGGACTTGTTGAACAAGGACACTCTTTATCTTATATTTTATTTACGTTGATCAGTGTCGTCAAACTTGTGATTTCTTTTGGTTCGAATCATATGATGGCTTGCCTAGTCAATCTTAAACGTCGATGATTTGATTTTTTGATGCTTTTAAAAGTCGATTCATATACCCTTCATGATCGATTTCATGGGTATATATTTCTTTGATATCCATATGATTTGATTGTCTTAAAACATGATACAAATAGCGCGTCATTTCTTTAACATCTTGTCCTAATGATAACTTTTCAATATCTATAAAAGGAATAAATCGTTGATGTCCGATAAAAAGGGCATCTTTTTTTTGATTGACATAATAAATGATGTGTTCGTCATCGCCTCTTAGAATTGTTAATGGATGATCGGGTTCATAGTGAGGGTGTATCATACCAGGGGCAACGACTTCGTTATTAATGGTTGTTGCAAGTGGTTTTTTTAATGTTTTTTCAATCATTTCTCTTGTAATTGCACCAGGCCTTAAGATAACGAAAGGTTCCCTTGTGGTGTCAATGATGGTTGATTCAATACCGACATCTGATGTTTCACCATCGATGATAAACGGAATTTTACCTTGAAAATCTTCAAACACATCCATTGCATCAGTACCACTAGGACGTCCTGAAATATTCGCACTTGGTGCAACAAGAGGTTTTCCAACTCTCGAAATCAAATCTAACGCAATCTGATGGTTTGGCATCCGTATGCCGACTGTATCTTGATTTGCAGTCACACGTGCAGAAACATTGTCACTTTTTTTCATAATTAATGTGAGCGGACCAGGGAAAAAAGTTTCCATAAGTATCCTAGCATCAGCGTGAATGTTAACAACAAGTGGCTCAATCATGTCAATAGATGATACATGAACAATCAAAGGATTATTTAATGGTCTACCTTTTAAAACAAACACATTAAATATCGTTTCTTCGTCATCATATGGCGCACCCAATCCATACACTGTTTCAGTTGGGAATGCAATTGGCATTTTTGATTGAAGTGTTTTCTTTAGTTCTTTAGTGCTTAAATTATTAAGCGTTGTGATGGTTGTTTTCATTGTGGTCCTAATATATACGTTTCTAATATTTTTGTTAATGATTTAGAAATGATGAGTCCTTTGATTTGATTTTCGTGTTGCAATGGCGTTTGCGTCACAATGAGAATTGTTTCAATGTCTTTTTCTTTTTGCTGAAGCGCATCAAAAACATCAAAAATAGAATCTTTCTGCAACACAACTAAAACATCTTTGATGTGTTGATCATAGTTTATGAGCAACTTAATCGGCGTATGATAAAGTTCTTCTAATTTTTCAAAAGGCGTTTCAGCAAGAGCATGGGTGATACCACTATCGGTGAATACACCTAAAAATTGTCCGTCTTCAAAAACAGGATAATGCGTGAACCCATGCTTTTTTATTAGATTGAGAAGAGATTGAAACGACGCATCGGCATCAATGGTAACAACTTTTTTTTCCATCAAATCTTTTAAAGTGATGGGTGTTAATAAGCTTTCATATATCCATTCAAAATGACGAATCACATGATCGGAAGGCTGTGCCAAAACAACGCGATCATATTTTTCATGCACCAATACATTTCTTAAATCTGCATAACTATCTAATGCTTCAAAATGTTGTTTAATTAATGGATGACGATGTCTTAAGATACGAATGACTTGTCCCATGGTTGATGTTGATTTTAAGTCATATGTATCTGAGAGCAGTCTCGTAAATTTATTACACAAAATAATAAATTGTTCATAGTTTGTCATTGGATACCTCATTATCATTATACCTCATGCACAGTCATAAAAACATTGAGAATATGTATTGAAATTTAGCACTTTTTTATGTATAATAATAATTGAAACGTTTCGATATATTTAACGAAACCTCATGGTCACCTTACATAGCGTTTAAGTGTTGTTAAGGTGATAAAAAAATAAATTGTATTGTAAGCGATTACAGTAGGAGGATGTATGAAAAAAATGATTGGTTTAGTGGTTATCATCTTATTTGCTTTACTTCTTAGTGCCTGCGGATCAGATCCAGTTGATGATGATATTGTGATTTCATATGCCGGATGGAATTTAGGTACATTAGAGGCAAATAATATTGAAAGACGTCTTTTAGAAGCTTTTACTGATGCTAATGAAGGTGTTAGGGTTGAAATTATTGAAAGACCTAAAATTCCTAATCCTGATAACCCTGAAGTTGAAAGTGATATGAATTGGGATGAAATGTTAGCTTCCATGGCAGCAACAGGCAACTTACCAGATGTATTCATGTATGCTACCGTTCCTACAGCCGTTATTAATGGGTGGGCTGAAGATATGACCTCTTATATGGACAATGATCCTGAGTTACTCAACATCGCAACAGATATTAGTCAAGCAGCAGTTTATAATAATAAATATTTTGGAATACCTCAATCTAGTTTCTATTATGGTTATTATGTAAACAATACATTATTTGATAATGCCAATTTAGGAAGACCTTATTTTGGGATGACGTTTGATGATTTACTAGAACTTGCTGAAGATGTTTCAACATTTCCTGAAGATGGTACTGGAATTTTAGGATTTGAAGGTGTAGCAAATCTATTTGAATGGTTACCTTCTCAATATGATCCTTCTTTAGGGTGGTACACTTTCAATGAACAAGGGTTCCATTTAGATAGTGATGCTTTTGGTCAAGCAATGGCTTTCCAACAACAATTTTATACTGAAAATGCAAATGCACTTTACCCGTACGTTTGGGAAACTTCCAAAGTAGAGCAAAAGGTAACTTGGTACTCAGAAGGTAACGGAACTCAATGGATGAAAGGTCGTCATGCTGTTCGTTGGGGCGGTTCATGGGACTGGGGTTGGATTTTACCTGAAATACAAGACGAAGAATCTGGAACCTTTGGTCATAACATTGATTTTATTGGAACCCCTGTCATCGTTGATGGTGTCCAACGAATTCCAGTTGTTTTAGATTATTTAGTTGTTGGTCAAGGAACAGAGCATCCTGAATTAGCATATAAACTTGCTAAATGGATGGGATTCGGTAAAGAAGGTTATTTAAAACGTCTTGAAATCGCCGAGCAATTCCCAGAATCAGGATCTGTCAATTTTGCTCCACTTCAACAAGATGAAGAACTATTTGATGCCTATTTTAATTTATTTCCTTCTGGATCTATGACAGAATTTAGAAAAGTGTTAAATCATGATTCATTTATTATAGAAGGTTTAAAAACAGTTCCTGGTTATGTTCAATCACGTTGGACGGCGAATTATGGAACGATTAATGGTACAAGTTATACCATCGCAACTCTATTAGATGCCATTCGAGACGGTGAGGTTCTTCTTGCTGATGTCAAGACTCAACTTAATGACCGTGTCAATCTGTTATATCAACAAGCTAAACAACAATTATTAGATCGCGTTTCTTGATATTGAAAAAACTCTTAATGCTATTCATAGGTATTTTATGGGTTTATGCAATGATGCCGACCTCAGAAACCTATGGTGCAAACGAAGATACAAATACGTTTTTAACAACATCCTCTTATCGTGATATTTATCAAACTTGGGTAACACAAGGTTTCGCTCACATACCAAGTCAAGAGATATTTTCACCTGAAACGTTTTATACAACACAACCTTTAGAAGCTTACGAGAATCAAGTTGTATTAAAATGGGAATATGAAAGTCAGTTTAAGATTAATACCTTCATTCATGATGAAGGTCTTTATCTATTACGCTTACGATATGTGTCCCAAACAACATCGATAAAACCGATTCAATTTAGATTATTTGTTAATGGTGAACTTCCTTATGATGAAGCTTCTCGCTTTAAATTAAAGACACTGTGGTCTCAAAATGAGATCGTCCAACAAGATCGTTTTGGAAATGACATTGTTCCTGAATCTTATCAAGTTTATCAACCTATTGATTTTATTTTAGAAGATAATGTTGGACTCTATGAAGATCCCCTTTATGTGTATTTGCATGAAGGAATCAATTCACTGACGTTTGATCTTATTGATGGTGAGGCTTATATTTTTGAAGTCGGTTTTGAAACACTTGAAACCCTAGATTCATACATGAATCCTGAAACACACGCTTCATCAAATCAACACGTGTTGATTGAGGGTGAGGATTTTACCATCAAGTCTGACCCTTCAATTAGAGGGGGTAGTCATCGTGAACCTTATGTCACACCATTTTCATTAATGGAAAGTAGGCTCAATATATTAGATGGTCAAACGTTTAATCGAGGTAGACAATCAGTTTATTATGACGTCACGATTGAAACAGATGGCTATTATTATATTACGTTTAAAGCACTTCAAAATGCATCCGTGAATACTTCTGTCTTTAGAGATATCACCATCAATGGTGAGTATCCTTTTGTTGAGGCAAAAGGTATCGAATTTACTTATGATAGAACATTTCAACATCGAACACTTGGTAATGAAACGTATAATTTTAAGTTTTATTTACCTGCAGGTCATCATCAAATAGGGATTCATACAAATATATCCATGTATCAAAATCTCTATCTAAATACACTTGAAATCATGTCAAACATTAATGCACTGACACTTGATATTCAAAAAATAACTGGAAATCAACTTGATGAGAATAGAGATTGGAATATCACAGACTATTTACCTGATTTAGTATCAACACTTCAAAATTTAACCTTTGATATCAAAGCACTATATGATGATTGGACATCGATTCATTCAAAACAAACGTCCCCTACAACAACTGCATTAAAACTCTCTTATGAAAGAATGCAAAAGTTATTAGAAGATCCTAATGAACTTCCAAGAAATCTTAATGATTTATCCATTGGAAGTGGTTCTGTCTTAGCTTTAATTGGTACCATCCTACCGCAACTCATTGAATCGCCACTAAGTATCGATTCGATCTATATT
>Ga0209654_1001024_pt1 | contig 23846 bp, 36 predicted proteins | sample SaaInl1SG_22_DNA_FD_184646 | JGI IMG/M metagenome (GOLD analysis project Ga0209654, IMG submission 184646) | Marine microbial communities from expanding oxygen minimum zones in the Saanich Inlet - ESP_161SG_22_DNA (SPAdes) (version 2) | ecosystem: Environmental > Aquatic > Marine > Intertidal... | reverse complement strand
TCTGCTAACACCATAGTGTCACGGTGTACTAACAATGCACCACGTGTATCGACTGCAGAAGCTGTGTTGTCAGCCGCCGCTTCAATCACTGGGCAGTTAGAAGTAACGTATACGTCTACGCCGTACAAGTTACCAATTTGACCGTTGTTTACCCCGCCTGCTGATACGAAATCAGAGGAGTTGTAACGGTCAATACCGAGAATGTCACGACGAGCCGATGGTGGGATGATAAGAACACGTCCGTCCATAGGAGTGTCAGCATCGTCCATCTTTTGAATAAGCTCACGGAACGCAAGGTCAGTGAACACGTCTGTTGCGGCTACTGTATCAGCGGCGTAAGCGGCAAGGCCGTTAGCACCGTCAACATAGAAAGACGCTGAGTGCGTGTAGTCTGATCCATCACCATCACCGAGTGACTTAGCCAGTGTGAACAAGTCGTCATCTACCTGCTTAGCCAATGCATAACCTGCATCGTCAGTGTAGAATCGACGCATTGAGTCAAGAGCCTGTACGTCTACGATGTCCTCAATCATACGTGAGTATTCGTAGTGCTTGTTGACAACTACCTGTACTTCTGTTTCTGTATCCGCTTGGATAGTAACAGCAGTATTAGCCGCCTTCAATGTTGCAGAGCCACGAGTAGGCTTAGGAATGTGAAGTGTATCACCCTTCTTACCAACCATTGACATTTTATTGACAAGGTTTGCCAACACTAAGTTCTTCTTGTATGCCGCAATGATTTCGTCAGACCAGAGTTCTGGAATGAATGTTGCCGCATTGGTGCTGTTTACGATGGAGGTACTGCCTCCGGGAAATGCTACTTTAGCCATTTCAATCTCCTAATAGATTATTTAACACGACCTTCAGCGTATGCTTGCCTAATATCAGGGGCAAGACTTTGATAACGCTCTGGGTCTTTACGCATCAGTTCAATGATATCTGCACGACGATAAACCTTTCGAGATGGTTTTTCTGATGATCCTTTAGAAGTTCCAGAAGATGCCTGTTTAACCTGTTGCTTACGTTCTTTCTTCTCTACTTCCACAGCAGTCTTAATATTCTCTTGACGCTCTTTCCATAGTGTAAGAAGTTCATCTGCACTATCAAAGTCATACTGTTTGTCAGCCGCTTCTAGCAACTTAGTACGTATCTTTGACTTTCCAATCCATTCCCCAAACTTAGGGTCTTGAATAATTGTAGGGAAGTCTGGGTGTTCTGCTTTCAATCGAGCAATAGTTTCCTGTTGCTTTAACTGTACTGCAAGCTGTTCAGACTGCCTAACAGATGGATGGTTGTCCAGTAACTTTTGAATTGTTTCTTTGGGATTCTCAAAAAATGCCGAATCGTCAATGTCTTCAATCGTATGTTGGGCTTTTTGTTGTTCCTTGATAGTTTGCGAGTTAATAAAGTCATCTACGATTTTACGTAGTTCGCCAACTTCTTGGCCTTGCTTACCTAAGAGTTGTTCTGCATTCTGATGCATGGCAACGATATCTTTGATATCTTTCCCTTGGTACTTGTCAGGTAGGCTGTCTTCTTCTTGCTCAGGGTTTTCCTGTTCAGGAGCCTCAGCAGATTCTTCTTCCTCTACCTGTTCTTCCTCTAACGATTCAAATTGCTCGTCTTCTGGAAGTTCGACTTTGTTTTCTCGTTCATCAATAAATTTTGCCATATCATTTCTCCGTGGCGTATGCCATTATGAAGATTATTTCCCGGCGGCTCTCTCGTGATCTCTAGCCCATTTGTCATCAGAATCGGGCCAACCCCATCCTTTAAACTTTGTTGAGATCGGAGAAATTATCCGCTGTGCTGTTTCACCACAAGACTTACATGTTGTGAAGTTGTCAGTGTGATCTACCCACTGTTCTTCTACTAAGTCACAAGTAGTGCATTTAAAGTCGTAACGCCTAAGCATTGCTATCGGCCTCACGTTCTTGAATTAAAGTATGCGCATTACGTATACTCGATTCAAAATGTATTACTTTCCAAAGCATGGCTCTTTCGCCTTTTACTCTGGAAAGATTTGATTCTGTCTGGATATCTTCTATCCTATAACCATCATGTACTTCTTTAATTTCATCTACAAATTGTTTCCAACCATCAGATAAAAAAAGAGTAAAATAATGATCGTAGTATTTTTCTTCTTCGAGCGTCAAAGCATTCTCCCCTTCGGTGCTAAGTACTAAGAATATTGTAGCATACTTTTTTCTATTTGTCAACCCCTAAAATTAACTTTTAGTAACTACCTTCAGTCTATCTGTTTCTGCTTCAAACTGATCGACTTTAAGTTCTTCTTGGTCAATACGCATATCATTAGCATACTTCTGTGCACGAGCATTAGCTTCTGCCGCTTGAGCATTCAATGCCGCCGCAGTTGCTTGTTCCTTCGCCATCTGTACTTGCATAGCTTGTTGCTGTGCTTCCATTGCCTGTGGGTTAGGCTTCATAGACTCACGTAGCTTCGCAATCATTTCTTCACGATTCGACAGATTCATGTTGTCAATGATAGACTCAATCAGCATTGGATACATTGGAGATTCTGCTGACATAGTCTGTAACAATTGTACAAGCTGTGTCACCTCATACTCCCGTGCAATAATACCAAGAGATGATGTAGGTACAAACTTAAAGTCACGTACAGGATACAACTCAGGGTTAAACTGCATGTATCGCCATGCCATCTTTTGTAGCATCGGAATTAAAAACAACTCTTGGAAGTTAATGAGTGTACGCTTATGACGCTTAATGATAGCACCAAGTGACATACTAATGCCTGCGGCAGTTGCATCGCCATTAATAGACCCAGGGATACCTGCGGCATCAATTGCGCCTGTCGCCATCTGCACCATCTGTTGTAGTTGTGCTGACTGTGCAAATGATGTATTGTCAAGCTGTCCAAACTTAAATGGCTGTAAAATTTCAGCAGGGTTACCGTTAGTTAGTAGCATCTTACCCGGACGAATCTCAGGCTTCATACCACGAGGAATACGAGAAGCATCGACAGCCATCATTGGATGAATTGTCAGAGCCAATGCATCAATACGTGCACGGAGTTCTGTATCCAAGGCCTTCTGACTATTATACCCTTTCTCACAAATACCACGTCCCCAGAATCTACCGGGCACTACATCCCATGGGAAAGCCACTACAGGACGATCTGCCATCATGTAGGGAGTAGCCTCTGCTTTAAGTAATTGTCCGCCATTGGCGATTACAACAACAGCCTCGACATAACGAGAGTCTGCCTTCTGATCATCATTCAAAGCAATAATGTCTTCGTCATCCTCAGACGCATCTTCTAGTAGCTCACGAGGAACCAAGCCGTAGTACTTCGTTAGACGTACTTTGTCCTCAGAGTAAACCTGAAGCTCTTGGTCTGGTTCTAGGTCAACATCTGAGTAGGCCTGTTCAAGGTCTACGTCCCGGTAGTATCCCTTCTCGATGTCTTGCTCTACCTGATGGAGAGGGACAAATTCATCAATAGCAACACCCAGTGCATCCTCTACTGTAGTGGATACAGGATCAATCAGGAAGTTCTGAGGAAGGATAGGACGTAGCTTAACAACAAAACGATCAACAGTTTCTACGCCCACTGCATCCAACTCACCGTCCATGATAGGCTGTGTAGCAGGACGCATCTCTTTAGTTTCTTCAATAACCAGTTCACCAATACCTGTACCGTACACAGCGGCTGTTAGAATACATTCTGCCACCTGCTTACGGGTTTTGGTAAATTTAATATCCTCAGACAATTGATTACGTATAAACTGAATGTCTGCATTGTTCTGATCTTGGAAGTCATCCTCAATCTCAAAGAACTTTCCACGTCCAAAGGTGGCTTCTTCGACCTCTGCAACGCTAGACTCTACAGCCTGTTGGAGCGCAGGGCTAATTAACTTAGACCTTTCAGACTGGCGTAGGCTGTCTTCACCTGCCCAGATACCCCGCCAAAGCCGGTAGTATTCTTCATGTGATTCGGAGTAGTTGGACTCGTAGTGGTCACGCCACTGGTCACATTTGTCCATTACCCACCCTTCAATTGATTGTTGGATGTAATCGTTTTCCATATTAATATCCTGCCACTGGGTCTAGCATTTCAAAGTCATCAAATTCAAAGTCCTCATAATGATAAGGTACTTTCGCTAATTGGTCTATATAGGCCAAGGAGTCAATCAAGTCATCGTGGACTAGAGGGTTGGGAAATTGAAACAACTGGTCCATAAACTCTTTGTTCCATTCTCCTTTGTTCAAATCAATGTATCCATTTTCAAAGCGTCCTTGCAGTGCCCACACAATACGATCAGTTTTCTTTTTGTTACCGTGAGTCAATTCCTCCACTCTAAAGAATCGTTGCTTACGTTTTTGTAAATCCATCAATGGTGACATCACAGCCTGTTTAGCAATGCCCTTCTCGATTCCTACAGCTACTGGCTTATAGTGTTCGACAATATCAAAGATTTCTTCAGCAGTAGAATTCAAATCCCACCGTCCGTAAACAATCTCAGCAACCCACCATCCATCTTCATTAACCTTTACCACACTAATAGCAGTAGAGTCCAGTCGACTACTCTGCCCTTTACTAATGGAACCCACATCAGAAAATCCTGCCAAGTCGACAGCCACATAGTAATCGCCCACTTCTGGTTCTTCTTCATCAAAGGAAATCCATTCCTCCTTGAAGATTTCAGAGCCAATAGCTTCAAAGCTCGCCATGAATTCCTGCCTAAACGCAAAGGATGACATTGACTTCTTAGCCACGTCGATTTCCTCTGGGTCCAGAAGGGGATTGTTGTATGACGTAAAGTGCCATGCTTTATAGGTTTCATCAGTGCCAAGCGATCCATACTGGTATAGGTCGTAAAAGTGGTTACGCCCCATTGGTGTACCAATAAAGAGGGCTTGGCCTTTCTGGTCAGCCAGTGCAGGTCTAAGAATTGTATCCCAAACACTAGGCTTCATATCTGCATATTCATCCAAGACGAGAAACTTCAGACTTACACCACGCATGGTTTCAGGCCTGTCAGCACCCTTCAGGGATATGGTTGCTCCATTGATTAATGTAATCTGTAGGTTGTTAATGTGACTTCCTTTAACTACAGGGTGAGCCAGTTCTAGTAGTGTACTCCACATAATATCTCGTGCCTGTCCCTGTGTAGGAGCTACATAAAAGACATGACCAGACTTAGCCTGCAGAGCATTAATAATTAACAACCAAGCCGCCAGTCGGGACTTCCCAGTACGACGACCTGCGGCTACAATTTTAAATCGAGTGGTGTCGTTGAATACTTCTTGTTGCCAAGGAAGTAGTTCTACTTTAAGATCAGCCACGCATCCACTCAACTAATTCTTTACTGCGATTGCCCACTTGTTTGTACCAACGTGAGTCAATCATTTCATCAGCGGCTTTCTCATAATTACCTTCATTCACCGCAACAATCATGTTCTTAAACTTTCCTAGTCTTGATCGTCCAAGATTAAAAGCCATATTAATAAGTACACGTTGTACATGCTCAGGCTGTGAAGCAAAGTTGAGGAACAAAGCACAACAGTCTGTAACGGCTTCCTTATAGTCCTGTTGAAACCAGTTTAAAACCTGTGTGCTTGATACCTCGTCACCAATTTCCCATTCATCAGGGTCTTCTAGTAGGTGACCAATGCCTGCAGTCTTGTGTCCCTCAGTACATAAGTACACTTCAAAGACACAGCCTTCATGCTTTGTTAGGTCTAGTTTGATTTGTTCTTCTAACTCACTCGTCGTGGTCATATACTTCTCCTTCCGGGATATCGCCACCTATGATTGTTGTTTCACCGCCCACACCAGTGATTGAAATACTGATGTTAGACTTACCACTGTTTGCCTTATCCTTATCAAAGTAGGACATCGGCAACACTCGGTCCATACACATCTTCAATGCGGCCATCTGACCCTGATGTTCATCATCCAAGGCAATATGTATCACCTTGTCAATGACTCGATCACCTGCTGTCGCTAGCAATCGAGCTTTGAATTCATTCATTCGTGCGGCATCACCGGGAGGCCTGCCTCTGACACCACGATTACCTTTTTTTCTAGCCTCAACTTCAGACTTCTTAGGTCTACCTCGTTTTCTTTTAACAGGCTCTAAAGGTTTTTCTTCCTCAACAGTGATTGTTGTAGTGTTTAAGTCTTTTTGGGTCATATAGATTCTCCAATTTAACCCTATGATACCATAAAATAATTAAAAAGTCAAGACATTTTCCTAAGAAAAAGAGTAATGGTCGCTTCAGCACAGAAAGTTATCCACAATCAAGGCTTTATAGCTGTGGATAAGTGGGTGGTGACGTATATCTTTATAGGTTTTATTGGCTGTTTACCTTCTTAGCAAATCTGTGCGGCAACTACACAGACTAGACAGACTGCATAGCCCCTCCCCGGCCTACTATGAAGGCCTACCCAGTTTATCATAGACTATGAAGCCTGTCAAGTACTACTATGGTCTAATAGACAGACTGTACAGGCTATGTTATTCTGTCGAGGCGGAGTGTGTAGGTCTATGAAGCACCCTACGGCATAGACTAAAGTCTAATAGACAGGCTCTATCAATCCATGCTAGTCAAGATCAGACTCTATGTATTATGAAATCCATATACGACTAAAGTATTATATACATGGTGCACTGCACTATGTTTCAATACATCCATCGACACAGAGAAACAAAGACAACACAAAAGAGTTGACAAAGTTTCAAAGAGTTGGTAGAGTACAAACACTGACAGACATAGCACGACAATCAAGGATAAAGATGTAAAAACCCACGTGTGCATTGTCTGGTGATTGAATAAGGCAGATAGTCAAAAACAATCACACAAGTGTTGACAAACGAATACGAATATGCATACAATACAAAACATCGGAGTCTGGCATTGCTTGTCCGGTGGAGTAAAGACCAAACGATTGAAGTCTATAAACTCTATGCCTGCTGACAGTGCTTGCAGATCAAACGCACAAACCGGACGGCACGGGATACTGTCGGAGCCTTGGAGGATCACCATCGTATGGTGTAACAATAGGGTGCTAGTGTGAGCCATACAGTGAGCCGGGCTAGTATATCTCTCTCAATTATCTTGACAGCAGGCATTAACACTGTTAGTGTCTGCACTCAAGGTAATCAAAAAGGAGCATACAATGGATATTCAAGATAGCATTGACTTTGACGCACGTTGGAGTTCTGCTGAAGACTACACTGTATTCGTTGGCGGTAAGCAAGTGATTGACTATTACACTTCCGAACGCCATGCAAACAAGATTGCGAATCGGTGGCGTGAAGCAGGGTGCGACAATGTTAAAGTCGTGGACACTTGGACAATTGAAGATTGACTTGACAGGTGGCATTGGACAATGTACAGTGCCATCAATCAAGGTAGTCAAGCCTTGGTAAGCTATAACATGAGAGGTAAATAGCATGAAAATTACAGCAGATATGCACGGACGTAAGTTCTTCAACCTTGTTGGATTGCGTGGATTTGTGGCATTGCGTAAGTACAAGTCACGTGGCGTAGGCTTTCAGTTTGCACCATTGACTAAACAGTTGCACTTAGGCCGTTTCAGTATTGGAGTGGGTAAGTATAACTTTGCTAATAAGTAGTGTACTGCCGATAGGCACTTGACAGAGTGTCTATCATCGGATACATTAACCGAAACATGAGAGGTAAACAAAATGATTAAGCTAAGTAAACCTAGCAAGATGCCATGTCTATCATGGAGTTTGGAAGCACTCGTGACATGTCCGGGTAGTGTTGGTGTCAACGGGGAATTAGTGGATGCTTGTCAGGGTTGTTATGCCACGACAGGCAACTACAGATTCCCTAATGTAAAAGCACCTAGGCAGTCTAACAAAGACGATTGGAAACGTCATGATTGGGTGGCGGATATGGTGAAAGAGCTTGACAACTCCCGATATTTCCGGTGGTTTGATAGTGGTGACATGTACGATGTTCGCTTAGGATTTAAGATACTTGAGGTGATGCGGCTAACGCCATGGTGTAAGCACTGGTTGCCAACACGGATGCACAAGTTTGACAAGTTTGTGTCAGTGATTGGTGCAATGGAACAACTAGATAACGTGGTGGTGCGTAAAAGCTCCGATAGCGTCACTGGTGAGACGATTAACGGATACTGCACCTCTACCATTATACCGACAGTAGAGGACGCCACAGACGCTATGGCAGTGTGTGAGGCATACGCAAGGGATGGTAAGTGCGGTAGTTGTCGCAAGTGTTGGGACAAAAGTGTCAGAGTGGTGGCATATCCTGCACACGGCAAATCAATGATGAAGGTAATCAAGACAAGGATGGTGGCATAGTGGACATACTAACATTCTCAATCATAATCGGAGTAGGCTTTATCACTGCACTGCTAGTCGGTGCAGGGTTGGCTAAGTTAATCGGGTTCAAGTTGAACGAACCAGAGTACTATGATCTTCAGGACAGGTTGACAAAGAGGAATAAAGATGACAAGCAGAAATGAAAATAGAATCAGGGTCAATCGTTTGATTGATAAAGAGACAGGTGAGATACTTGACATGCTGAACGAAGCAATGGTAAGGTTGCATGACACTGGAGACACAGAGTCAGAGACGCTCGATCAAGTGATGGTGTCGCTGAAGTATACGACACAGAAACTTGTAGACTACAGAGAGAATGAGCTATGAACTTCTATGAGAGAAACTTGTTAGACCTTGAACACTACATCAATGAGTTAGAGACTTGGTTGGTTGATGCAGAAAACAATGAGGCAGAGATGTCAGACTTGGCATACATCGTGGCACAGATTAATGATGTTGCTGTAGAGTTTGAAGCTATTAGAATTAATTTGAAAACGATGTTGGAGTACATTGACAAAGCAAAAGAGGTGAGGTTATGAAGTACAAAGTGACCACAACAGCGACAGCAGTGTGGCATATCTATGTTGACGCTGACAGTATTGAAGAAGCCAAGGACAAAGTATTTGAAGGCGAGTATGACGAGAAGTATGACAAGGTAGTGGACTACATCAATGAAGAAGTGCATGATATACTTGCAGTCTCTTTAGAACCGGAGGAGTGAAATGATTGATCCACAGACAGGAGTTGATGACGACTATGACGAGGCTATCAAGTGGTGCATTGAAGAAATCTCTAATGAGATACATCGCATCAAAGAACTTGACAGCCTTGCAGTAGAAGAAATATACTACACACTCTTTAACAAAGAAGTTGAAGAAGCATACAGTAAGTACTTGGAGGAATTAAAAGTATGAGATGTAAAGCATGTGACAAAGTGTTGAATGACTTTGAATCCACAAGGAAATCCAAGGAGACAACAGAGTTTGTTGACCTCTGTAACACTTGTTACTCTTATGTTAAGGATGATCTACAAGTTGTTGAAAACTATAGTCTTATGGATCTTCAAGACTATGTTGACATTGAAGATAACTTGTGATACCCTCACTATATAGACTACATAGCTAGTTAGCTTTATAGCTTTATAGCTATGACAATAGAGTATAAAGAGAATAAAGGAGAACATACTATGGACTATAAAGACTTAACAGAGTCGCACAAGGAGATGGTGATGCATGATGCTCTGTCTGCATCAGCAGAGTTTATCAAACAACATGGACTAGGTGAGTACTTGCACAGGCTTGGACAGTACTCACCCGATCCCAATTTAATCTTTGTGACGGGCTATGCACTGAAGTTGGAGAAGGACAATGACTGATAAAAATATTTATACACTGGCTGACTTTGAAGAACGACTGTCTGAGTTGGCTATTAGTACTGAGGATGCACAGAAGCTGTCTGCTTTTGTTGAACGGAAGGTACAGCACACACAGTGGATGCACCGTAGGCTCGATGAAGCATACCGAATCATTGGATCAAACGTGATTGACGAGTGTGTTGAGTATGACTGAGGCATCGACATGGTACATACTCAAGGAGTTGGAGCATAGACTCTGTGATTCAATCGACGATCAGGACACAAACTTTGATTTAATATTGACACGGATGCCCCTGAATGATAACATGACACTGTACAACACACTGAGTGAGTACAACAAACAGTACACAATAGGAGTGAGGAATGGCGTTTATTGAGTATGACTTGGCTTGTCCCAAGTGCGATAGCTCTGATGCCTATGCAATTGATGACAAGGGATGGGGTAAGTGCTTCAGTTGTGGAGCTAACACACCCCCTAACAACCACGAGGAGAGTAGGGTAGTGCCAATGCCACAGAGATCGTCCAGTACAGCGGCTCCTGTGAAGCCTCAGAGCATAATCTATCGTGCTTTGACAGACAGGAAGATACATGTCAATACATGTGAGTTTTATGGTGTAGGTTTTCAAGGCTCTGATCTTGTGTTCCCTTTCGGTGAGAACAATGAAGCATACAAGGTGAGAGTGAATGGAGAGAAGAAGTTTCGTATTGATGGAGACTTCCAGTCTGCCACCACACTCTTTGGACAGACACGATTCAGTGCCGGTGGTAAGCTACTGCTGATTACTGAGGGTGAGCTTGATGCGATGTCTGCATACCAGATGCTTGGTGGCAAAGGCTGTGTTGTCTCTGTTCGCAACGGTGCACAGTCTGCATTGAAGGATATCAAGGCCAACTATGACTACGTAGACTCCTTTGAGTCTGTCATTCTGTTCTTTGATAACGACAGTGCAGGACAGCAGGCACAGGCAGAGTGTGCGGAGCTACTCAGCCACAAGGTGAAGCTGATTACACCACGTGAAGGGATCAAGGATGCCAGTGACTATCTGGTAGACAACAAGGCCTCTGACTTTGTGAATGCATTCTGGAGGGCTGAACGGTGGACTCCTGATGGTATCGTGGCAGGCTCCAACCTGTACGACAGCGTGATGACACCACTGGAGAAGTCAGACTGTGACTATCCCTTTGAGGGTCTGAACAAACTCACCTATGGGATACGTCGATCAGAACTGGTGACAGTGACAGCAGGATCAGGACTAGGTAAGTCTCAGTTTCTACGTGAGATTGTGTGGTATCTTCTTCAGCAGACAGACAGCAACATTGGACTGATGTTCTTGGAGGAGAGCACACGCAAAACTGGACTGTCTCTGATGTCTCTTGCGGCTGACAAGCCACTGCACCTGCCTGATACAGAGGCAACACAGCAGGAGAAGGATGACGCATTCAATCAGACCTTGGGCACAGACAGGCTATACTTGTTTGACCACTTTGGATCATCCGATGTTGACAACATAGTCAATCGTGTGAGATACTTAGCCAAGGTAGTGGGCTGTACGTATGTGTTTGTAGATCACATCTCAATCATTGTATCGGCACAGTCCAACGGAGACGAACGTAAGGCCATTGACGAGATCATGACCAAGCTCCGTATGCTTGTGCAGGAGACAGGCATTGCACTGGTGGTAGTGTCACACCTCAAACGTCCTGACTCAAAGGGACACGAGGAGGGTGCGGCTACGTCACTGGCACAACTGCGTGGCTCAGGCTCTATCGCACAGCTATCGGACATGGTGATTGGGCTTGAACGTAATGGACAGGCCGATGACAAGGACGAGCGCAACACAACCAAGGTGAGGGTACTGAAGAACAGATTCAGTGGCATCACTGGACCGGCATGTAGTCTACTCTACTCACTAGAGACAGGCCGCATGAATGAGATTGACGAGGAGGCACTATGACTTGTCATACAGCATACCGTAAACAAAAACCTAAACGTGCAGACTTTCGTTGGGAAGGTAAAAGATATTGGATAAGCGAGTGTGACTACTGGGAGTTGTGGAATGGAGAGTATGACCGATTCGTTACATTTGCCGTGAAGGACTACGAAACCGATGAAGAAATCTTTGATCCTTATGGAGATGATTCCCATCCACAGTGGGAGGCATTTATGGATAAGGTATGTCAAGTAGGACATCGTGTCTTACCTGTTGATCCTTATAATTTTGATAGTATATACTGAGGACAGCATGAGTAGAGTCTATACATCAGAGGATATTCCAGAGCTAGAGAAAGAGATGGAGGAGTTTGAGCGTAGGTCTTCTAAGATCATGGAGGAGTATGGCCGTAATGAGAAGTCTCATGTGAATGATGGTGCAGGTAAACGAGCACGTGGATTGGCCTTAGCTATTGACTTCCTCAAACAAGGAGTTACGTTCACATGGTTTAACGAGGGTGTTATTACTATCAACAATTACTTTCATGTCACCTTGAATCAAAAGAAGTGGCGTTGTCGTGGCAAGAACAAATGGTATAGGTATAGTACGCCAGAACAATTTGTTCGCAGATATATCAATAAGGAAGAACTATGAAACAGTGTACCAATTGTAAAGAGTACAAACCACTCGATCAGTTTCACAAACACAGTCATCGTGCTGATGGGTTACAGTCTGAATGTATTGATTGTAGATTAAAGTTTCACACCAAGAACAACACGAATCGGATGTGGGTGAATGGTAAGTATATCCCATCATCCCACCCACTACACAAGCCCGGACGATTCAAGACTCTTGATGATGCATGGAGTCATACAGAGATTGATGAACGTAGTAAGGAAGGAGAGGTGTACATCATCCGTAACATGGCTTGGAGTGGATGGTACAAGGTAGGCAAGGCAGTAAGCAGTGAGGATAGACTATCGGGCTATCAAACATCTTCCCCTTTCCGTGATTATGTGTTAGAATATTATGAAGCATTCGACAACAGACATCAGGCAGAAGCAGAGATACACAGGATGTTAGAGAAGCATCCCTCCTGTCATGAACGTCGAGGTGAATGGTTTAAAACATACACGGCAACAATCAAAGAGGTTATGAATGAGTACAGAATTCAAAAGGATGGTACTGGATATCGAGACGAACAGTGCCCACAACATGATCTGGCTCTGTGTAACACAGGATATTGATACTAAGGAAGTAGTATGTCATACCGATCCGTCAACACTAGCTCCGTTGGTAAAGGAGTACGATCAAATTATCGGTCACAATATAATAGGTTTCGATGCACCAGTGTTACGGAGGCACTGGAACATTGGGATACCAAAGTCAAAAGCAGTAGACACATTGATACTCTCAAGGCTTTTGAATCCACAGCTAGACGGAGGCCACAGTCTGAAGTCTTGGGGGCTGAGGCTTGGCAATGAGAAGATTGCATTTGACTTTGAAGACTTTGATAGTGGACTCACTGAGGAGATGCGTTTGTACTGTATACAGGACGTTAAGCTCACTCGTGATCTATATAAGTGGCTTATGTCGGAGTTTTCTAAGTGGAAGAACTCGTCGCAGAGTATACTACTGGAGCACGACATCGCAGTGTTGTGTAGACAGCAGGAACTCAATGGTTTTAAATTGGATATGCCTCAAGCTCAGATGCTACGTGCTGAGTTGTCAGATAGAATGGCTACTATTGAGGACGAGGTTCAGTCAGTGTTCCCTCCGATTGTTGAGGAGCGTTGGTCTGAGAAAACCGGGAAGCAACTGAAGGATAAGGTGACAGTATTCAATCTAGCTTCACGTAAGCAGATTGCTGACAGGCTTACATCCCTTGGATGGAAACCAGAGAAGCATACTGAGAAGGGTCAGCCTATTGTAGATGAAGGGACACTGGAGGACATTGATATCCCACAGGCACAGATGATCGCAGAGTACTTGATGTTACAGAAACGTGTCGGTATGATTGATTCATGGCTCAAACATGTTGATGAAACGACATCTCGTGTACACGGTGGTATCATAACCAACGGGGCTGTCACCGGAAGGATGACACACAGGAGTCCCAACATGGGACAGATTCCAAGTGTGAACAAACCATACGGTGAACGCATCCGATCACTGTGGACTGTCGATGACGGGCATGTACTTGTTGGTACGGACCTTGCAGGGATCGAGCTACGTTGTCTTGCACACTACATGCAGGATGATGAATGGCAGGAGGAATTATTGAATGGCGACATCCATCAGAAGAACGCTGATGCCGCAGGTATCACACGCCCTCAAGCAAAGACGCTTATCTATGCCACCCTGTACGGTGCAGGACCAAGCAAGGTTGGCAGTATTGTTGGAGGTGGGGCGAAAGAAGGGAATGAAATCCTGCATCGCTTTTATTCTAACACCCCTAAGCTACGCATCCTCATGGAGAAGGTTGCGAAAGTGGCGAGCAAAGGGTATGTGCCGGGCTTGGATGGTAGAAGAATACTGGTGCGTTCAGAACACGCCGCACTTAATTCACTACTACAAGGGTGTGGGGCTATCATTGCAAAGCAGTGGTGTATTGAAGCGCATAAAACCCTACGACAACAAGGACTACCTGTACAGCAGGTTGCATTTGTCCACGATGAAATACAAGTTGAAGCAGAGGAGAAACATGGTGAACAAGTTGCACAGATCATGTGCGATGCGGCCTCACAAGCCGGGCTTACCTTGGGCTTCCGTTGCCCAGTAGATGCTGAAGCAAAGATTGGTAACAATTGGTTTGACACACATTAAAAGTGTGTTATAATATAGATATACCACCAACAAAGGAGAATGGTATGACAGAACGAGTAAAGATCAAAGCCGATATCATGTGGGCTTACTTAGACAAGCCTAATGATATGTCTCAGAAGTATCAGGTAGACCTCTGTAATCTGTCTGACCCTGCAGTCAAGGCTCTGGAAGACATGGGCATTACCCCACGTCAGAAGGACGACAAGGGATACTTCATCACCTGTAAGTCTAGTCAGCCTATCAAGGCATTCGACAAGACTGGGGATGTCATCGAGGGTGTCAGCATCGGCAACGGCAGTAAGGCTGTGGCACTTGTAGGCTTCTACACATGGACGTGGAAGAACAAGGAAGGTGTATCACCATCCCTCAAGAAACTGGTTGTGGATGAACTCGTTGCCTATGAAGGCGAGGGTGTCACGGAAGCAATCGTGGATGATGACGAGGTTCTGTAATGAACCACGCTCTGATTGATGCAGACATCCTGATCTACCGCATTGGTTTCGCAACTAATGAGGAGTCAGAAAGCACAGCCATCACGACAATGGCAGGGTTCTTGGAGGACTTGATCCTCCTTGACCTACCCACTGTCCAAACATGGGAACTCTTTCTAACTGGTAAAGGTAACTTCCGTAATGACGTGGCTGTCACTGCACCATACAAGGGCAATCGGAAGTCGGAGAAGCCTACGCACTACCATCTACTACGTGAATACCTTGTTCTCTCATGGGGTGCGCATGTGGTAGAAGGTATGGAGGCTGACGATATGTTAGCCATCCGTGCTACTGAGCTTGGTGATGATAGTGTGATAGTTACATTGGACAAGGACTTGAATCAAGTTGTTGGATGGCACTATAACTTTGTAAAGAAGGAGACAACATACATCACCAAACCTCAGGGGCTTCTACACTTCTACACTCAGTTCCTCACAGGAGATTCTGTGGATAACATCAAGGGTGTGCACGGCATAGGACCAAAGAAAGCACTGAAGCTACTAGAGGACAAGACAGAGGCTGAGATGTGGGACGTAGTTGTTGAGCATCTTGGATATGAAAGGGCTGTAGAGAATGGACACCTACTCTACATGCTACGCACACTTGAGGATAGGTTTACGCCAGTGGCTGAGTACGCATGACACGAGGAGTTAAGAACAAAGCAGGAGACACATGGACCACTGCTAGATACTTCTCATTCATACGCTCCGCACTACGCAGGGCATGGACTAAGTATCCTGTCAGGTATCAAGTGATGGACGAGGCTAAACAGCCATACAAGGGAAAGGATAAACGAACTAAGTGGGTGTACACATGCAACCTCTGTAAGAAAACATACAAGTCTACAGAGGTGCAGGTGGATCACATCAAACCGGCAGGCAGTTTAAGAACCTACGCAGACCTGCCATTATTTGTTCAAACATTATTCTGTGAGAAAGACAACCTCCAAGTATTATGTAAGGAGTGTCACGACACAAAGACAAAAGAGGATCGTAAGAAATGAATCTATTTGATGAAGAAGATACAGCCTACGTGAGTATGTCCTATCGTGCATATGGTAAGACACACTCAGTCAACATTGCACTTGATGATGACTGTACATGGGATGAAGTGTTAGGACCAATCATTGCCACACTTGAGGCGGCATATGGGTACAGCTTTGACCTAGACAAAGAATCACTAGGCATCTACTATCCGGGTAAACAAGAATGACAGATGACTACCAAGTAGCAGGGGCACACTACACCTCCAAGTCTGTCCAACCGTGGCAGGCTATGGAGTCGTGGATGTCAGAGGAACAGTTCAAAGGCTTTCTCAAAGGTAATGTAATCAAATACATAGCACGATGTGATGATAAGGGTGGTAGGATTGACCTAGAAAAAGCCAAACATTATCTTGACAAACTGCTTACAATGTATTAAAATAGTAGGTTCGCATCGTGATTACAATACAAGAACTAAAAGATAAACTCATGGCACTCGATGAAGTAACTCTGATGGAGACATTAGAGATTACTTCTGAGGATTTAGTGAATCGGTTTACTGATTACATTGAAGCCAACTACGATCAGCTTACTGGAGAATTTGATGAAGACACACCTTGGGATAACGATTGATTATGAAAGAGACTTTCGCCTCAGTGACCAAGCTACTAAACTCATGCAAGACTACTACATGCTTGAGAATGAAGACAGTCCTCAGCAAGCCTTTGCACGTGCTTCAGTGGCTTACTGCGATGGTGACCTTGATCTTGCACAACGCATATACGACTATGCTTCAAAGGGTTGGTTCATGTTCGCTAGCCCTGTTCTATCTAATGCCCCAGAACCGAATGGAAAAATTAGTGGCTTGCCTATTAGTTGTTTCCTTACTTATGTGGGGGACAATCTTGATAGCCTTATTGAACATAATGGTGAAGTAGCATGGCTTTCCGTAAAGGGCGGTGGTGTGGGTGGGCACTGGGCGGACGTGCGGGGTATCAGCGACAAAGCCCCCGGCCCGATCCCGTTCATGAAAGTAGTGGACGCACAGATGACAGCCTACAAGCAGGGGAAGACAAGGAAGGGAAGCTATGCGGCCTATCTAGACGTAAGCCATCCTGACATTGAGGAGTTTATTAGTTTCAAGGTGGCGACAGGTGGTGACATCAATCGCAAATGTTTTAATCTATTTAATGCTGTGAACATCACAGATGAATTTATGGAGAAAGTAATTAATGACGAACAATTCAATCTTACAGACCCGCATACAGGAATTGTCAGAGATACAGTCCAAGCTCGCAGACTGTGGCAACGAATCCTTGAAGCTCGCTTCCGAACTGGTAGTCCTTACCTTAACTTTATCGACACAGCAAGACGAGGCTTACCGGAAGCTCAAAGAAAACTTGGACTGTCAATTAATGGCAGTAACCTCTGCAACGAAATCCATCTCGCAACAAGTGAAGAACGCACAGCAGTCTGTTGTCTCTCCTCAGTCAACCTTGAGCGATACGATGACTGGAAATCAAGCGGAATGGTTACAGACCTTATCCGATTCTTGGACAACGTGCTTCAATTCTTTATTGACCACGCACCAGAAGAACTATCAAAAGCTGTCTACTCAGCTTACAGAGAACGCTCAGTCGGCCTTGGAGCAATGGGCTTCCACGGCTACCTCCAAAGCAAAGGCATAGCATGGGAGAGTTGGCAGGCGGCAAGTGAGAACTATGCAATCTTCAAAGACATCAAAGCCCAAGCTGTCGAGGCAACCTACTCGCTCGCTGTGGAACGTGGCGAGTGTCCTGATGGGGTGGGTTATGGTGTTAGAAATATGCATCTGTTGGCTGTTGCTCCTAACGCTAATTCTAGTATCCTATGTGGGTGCTCTGCTAGCATTGAACCACGCATTAGCAACTGCTATGTCCATCGTACTCGTGCCGGTAGTCATACTGTACGCAATCCGTATTTGGAGGAACTGCTAGATGACAAAGGGCAGAACACAAAGAAGGTATGGCAAAGTATTCTTGAGAATGAAGGCTCTGTACAGCACTTGGAGTGGTTATCCGATGACGAGAAGGCTACATTTAAGACAGCATTTGAACTCGATCAGGGATGGGTTGTCGAACACTCAGCTAAAAGACAAGAGTTTATATGTCAGGGGCAGAGTGTTAACGTGTTCTTCCCATCGGGTACTGACAAGGCTATTGTCAATCAGGTACACCTCAAGGCGTGGAAGGAAGGGCTTAAAGGACTATACTATCTACGCACGACTGCAGGTGTTACAGCGGAGAAGGTTGGGACTAAAGTTGACCGTAATGCGCTGAAGGACTTTGAAGACGATGAAGTCTGCGTGAGTTGTCAGGGATAGCTATTATCCGCATAAAAGTGGGAGTACATTACATATAATGTAATTATCTATGCATAGTATTCCTATGCAAAGGAGATAACATGAAAACCAGAGCAGGGACAATTGACGTTAAAGACTACGTTGAACATGAAGACGGCAGTGCAACACTGGTTGTCGATACAGACCCAGAAGCCACAAGACTGTTAGTCGAGGTAGGACTCAGGCGATTGCTTGAGATGGCAGTGGATAAAGAGAATGACGAGTATCAATTGGAGAATCTAGATGATAGAAGAAGCGCAGAACCTACTTAAACGGTTAGACATAATTAAAGACAGTGACCCGTTTAACAGACGATTACTCAATGACTGCTTTGACAGCACTGTCAAGTTGCTACAAGAAGTACAAAGACTGCAATACCACAACAACAATCTGATGAATGTAATCTATCAGAACCAATCAGAACTGGAGAACTAAATGTCACTACTGGAGAGTAACGTAACGTACAAGCCCTTCAAGTATCCGTGGGCTGTCACCTATGCCACTGAGCATGAGCGCATCCACTGGATTGAGGATGAACTAGAATTACAAACAGATGTAAATCACTGGAAGTCAGATGCCCTATCGCAAGCAGAGAAAAACCATATCACCCAGATTCTGCGGTTGTTCACACAAACTGACGTGGCAGTCGGAACAAACTACTTGGAGTATTATATACCCAAGTTCAAGAACAATGAAATCAGGGCTATGCTTACAGCCTTTGCTAGTAGAGAGTTCATCCATCAAAGGTCATATGCCCTCCTTAATGATACTCTTGGACTACCTGAAGAAGAATTCACAACCTTCCTAGAGTATAATCAGATGGCTGAGAAGGTGGACTTCATGGGTGATCTGGATGTGCACAGCCATCAGGGCACTGCACTGGCTATCGCACGTAGTGTACTCAATGAAGGCATGAGTTTGTTCAGTGCCTTTGCGATGCTACTCAACTACCAACGATATGGTAAGATGCCTGGGATGTGCACTGTTGTAGAATGGAGTGTACGAGACGAATCACAACATGCTGAAGGCATGGCTAAATTGTTTAGGGCTTTCTGTGAGGAACACCCACGAGTTGTTAATGATGATTTTAAGAAAGATATCTACGAGATGTTCCGTACTGCAGTCAAACTTGAAGACAAGGTTATTGATTTGGCGTATGAGATGGGTGACTTGGAAGGTTTGTCGTCGGCAGATGTCAAGCAGTACATTCGCTACCTCGCAGACAGACGTCTACTACAACTTGGTCTCAAGACGAACTGGAAGGTTAAGGAGAATCCTCTACCGTGGATGGAGGAGATACTAGGTGGAAGTAGTCTGAGTAACTTCTTTGAGAAACGAGTAACAGATTATAATTCACATGGACTAGAAGGAGATGATTGGGGATGGTAGCAATTAGATTTCATCACGTATTTGGATTGTCTATTGAGACTGTAGAGTCTCAGCCAGTACTAGGTTGGAAGGAAGGTGAGGACATAGACGAGGCCCAAGTGTACTTCTTTGATGGGTGGGTTATTAATATTCCCTTCTTTAAAATACACATTGGACAGGTCTTTGATTATTTTAGTTGATCTCCAGTTGCCCCTACGGGGGCTTTTTTATTCTTTACTGAGGCGTTCATTGTATGCTTCAGCCCCACCACCGAACCAGTTGTAGACGATAGGGCCAACCACAGGCACTGCCCTTAGTTGCGTCATAGCTCTGTCGTCTTCTTCTCCGATCCCCTTACCCAGTGTCATAGCTGAATCAATCAAAGGAGTGGCAGGGACTAACAAGTTCACAGCGGCTCCCTTCACATCACCACGCTCAAGGTAGCGTTCGTACATGTACTTGTTACCACCATACACACCCAACAGTGCCCACATAGCTTTGTCAGGAATGTCCTCTGCACGTACTTCACGCCCTAGTAGGATATCCTTGGTAGCCTGTGTACCTGTGTTGGCCGCCATCAGGTAGCCTCCTAGCATAGCCGCCATCTTAACAGCCTGCTTCTTATTTCCTTTCTTATACTCCTGCACAATCTCTCTACGAACAATGTCGTACTGTTTAATTGTGAAGGACTTCAACATGTACAGCATCCTACCATTGACAGAGTCAAGATAGCCCTGTGGCATTTCACTACGTGTGATAGGCTGTAGATCAGAGATCACATTGAAAGCTAGTAGCTTAATGTTTTCAGACACTGTCTTGTTTTCCAAGTCAGCAATCACACTCTCCATGTCATCACCAAAGGTTTGACCCCACTGCTTACGGAGTTGATTCTTACCCTGCTCAGTCTTTGCCATACCCTGAAATCTACGTAGGGCGGCATTGATTGTGGTTTCCTTACCTAGTCTATCGACTGCTTGGAAGCCTGAGTACTTGAACATCTTCTGTAGTAGGTTGGCCGACTTGCCCGGATTCATCATCTCATTAGTGATGGCATCCTCCAAACCAATGTCAATAATCTTAACCTGCTTAGGGTTGAACATAGCTGATAGAGTATTCCGTAGCCCGTAGATTGCACCGGATACAGCCAAGTCACCTAGCTGAGTGATGGCAGAGATTGGGTTAGCAATTGTGCCTGCGTAGCCTGTGTCACGAATCCATGAAGCAATGTCTCCCATCTGACGTTCACCGCCGATGAATCGAGATGACAACAACTCACCTAGTTCTGCCATGTCATCGCCGTTGATCTGCCCAGACTCACGAGCCTCTGCAATGAAGCGTCCGATAGAAGCATCAAGGTCCAGTGTACCAATGTCACTGTTCTCACGTGCCTGTCCAAAGAACCGGCGGCGTTCAATGTCATTGACTACACCACGCAGATAGTATTGCAAAGACTCCGCAGGACTGTAGTAGTACTTCATCATATCAGGAGTTACAGTTTCTACTGTACGTTGCTTTACCCAACGAGGAGTACCCTTATCAGTGGTTTGACGATAGCCTCTGAGCATCTTGTTTACAATGTCAGATTTTTCTTCAATTGTAATACTACTAACAGGACGATTCTTACGCTTTGCGTAGGCTTCAATAGCCTTCTGGTACTCGTCCTTCTTAACCTTACCCAAAGAAGCAAGTAAGCCATCGAGGTCTTTCACCATACGAGGGAAGTATGCTTCTTTCTTAGGCAGTGATGTGTATCCTTCAGCTACTACCTCCTCATAAACTTCATCAAGTAGTTTCTGCACGTCATCAATGTACAGCCCTGCTTTCTGGCTGTACGTAGACATCAATTGCTTTGCCGCTTTGTAGTCACCATTAAGTAGATGACGATTCAAAGTATCACGCATAGCAGGAGGAGCTTTCAGTAGAGCCTTAGTGAATCCTTCAATACGATTCATCTTCTCTGCTGTCTTAATGTGAAGGTCTGCCTCGTACTGACGTAGTCTAGTAAATACAGGGACAGAGATATTCTTTACACGGGTTGATAGTGTACCTAGATACTTGTCAAGGATACCAGACTTTGTTCTGGCAGTAGCAGAGTCTACAGCAATCTGATTGTCAAGTAATTCTTGTGCTCGTGCTTGTGATCCGGGGATGCGAGTCTTAACACCACTGACCGATATAGCCTCAGCTACTTGTTGTGGATTTAAACCTACTTCTTCTTCAATAATTTTAGGAAGACTAGCCTTAGGCGTACCTTGTGCTACCTCACGGTTGATGATAGCCTGTACTTCATCCACCTTGTTCTTGGCAAGTTTAGTCTTAGCAGGCTTGGTTGCAGTTTCATAGGCTTTCTTGATACCACGGCCTGTTAAAGTTAAAGCCGGTACTACTGCCGCACCTAAGCCTGCACCAATAGCAGTTTTAGTAGGGTCTATAGTACCTGTCTTGGCTAAATCTTCTGATGCCGCATACGCTCCACCTAGTAAACCAGAAATTGCAGTAGCAGTACGTAATCCAGAGCCTAATGGAGTTAAGATTGTAGGGTCTAAACTTCCTGCAAGTTGTCCTGCTAGTTGCTGTGTAGGTGCAAAGTCTTCACGCATACCTTCAAGCTCTGTAAGTCTTTCTTGAAGCAACGCATCTCGACGCTCTTGAGGAGACATAGCCATGAACTCCTCGTCTACAGGAATATATTGCAACCCGTCTTCTAAGTCAAATGTAAAATCTCCGATAGGAGCTTTTGACTGTAGATAGGTAGCAAAGTTTTGCAGAGGGGATTGAGCTTCTGTAAAGTTGTAAGTAAAGTTACGTAACCAGTTATTTTCTCCTGACTTAATTAACTTACCGTCCTCAATCATATCCCCTGCTTCAGCATCAAGCTCCTGAAGACGTGCAGAATTCATGACATCTTCACGAGTAATAATCTGACCACGAGGTTCTTCTGAGGCTTCTCGTATCAACTTACCATCGACAACTCGATCACCCGGCATAGCTCCAAGTTGCTGTAGTCTATTAGACTTGTACAAATCATAGTCTGTTAGTGTAACTTCAGCAGGAGCTTCTGAGGGTGCTTCAGCTTGTTCAACTAACTTAGTGATTGCAGTAGTCGACAAGGCTTCTGGTAATGCCGCCATTAGTTTACTCCTGCAAACTTATCAGCCTCACTTGAGGCATAGCTCCCTTGTTTCATTTCACTAAGAGCTTGTGCCAGTGCTTCGTCCCTAGGAATATCAGGCTGTTCTAATTTAATTTGTTCAGCACGTTCTGACGCAATAGTAAGAATCTGAGCTTTAACTTTGTCTGGACTATCAGATACTTTAACCCATCCAAAGATAGTTTCAAAAGGTAAAATATAATCTGCCAAATCCAAATCAGCTATGTCATCAACCATTTTAGCTAATTTATCATCACGAGCTATTGCTGTCTGATAGAATGGTAGGGCATCTGTAACTTGTTTAGCTGTCACAGGTTTTGCTTTCCCTTTACGATCTTCTTCACGTTCCTTAATATCAGTTTCCCTACGCATACGCATTTCTTCTAATGCTTTAGCCGGTGTCATTTCTCCGGATGCTACAGCCTCTGCAAGTACAGGATAGCCCTGTTGTGCAAAGTATGTAGCCAGTGCATTACGAGACTCAAGACCACGTGCAGTAGCCTTGCGTTCTGTAACCATCTTACCTAAGTTGATAGCCAGTGCCGGGTCTACTTGTTCTAACTCAGGCAGTGCGTTCTCCATCTTCTCATAAATGTCAGCACCTTCAGCACCCTGAATAATACTTTGCATTTGAGAAATCTTCTGCACTTCAGGACTACGAACATCTGTGCCTGTTAAACCACCAAGCTGTCGAGTAAACATTCCTGCTGTACGAGCCGCTTCTCTGAGTAAGGGTGATCCTGCTTCAGCAATACGAGCTTCTTCTTCTCGTGAGGCCATTTGAGCCGCAAGGGTAGGAGATAACAGTGTCGATAATAATGATTGTTCAGCCATGATATCTCCTTAGAATGTTGTCATATCGTTGTACTCAGGATTTTCTTGTCCTAGTAAACGATCTACAAACTCAGCAACAACACCTTCAGCCGACTGTTCAGCCGCTTGTGCCGCCCCTTGCTGTAAAGCTGTTGATGTCTGTCC
>Ga0209654_1001022_pt1 | contig 23868 bp, 31 predicted proteins | sample SaaInl1SG_22_DNA_FD_184646 | JGI IMG/M metagenome (GOLD analysis project Ga0209654, IMG submission 184646) | Marine microbial communities from expanding oxygen minimum zones in the Saanich Inlet - ESP_161SG_22_DNA (SPAdes) (version 2) | ecosystem: Environmental > Aquatic > Marine > Intertidal... | reverse complement strand
TAACGGAAGCATCCAAGTTGCCGGATGTTGCGATCTCTTTGATTGCAAGCGCATCATTACCCAGCTTATCCACATCTTTAAAATCTTTTTGGGACTCGACATCAAGGTCTCTTCAGACGCTTTCCGTGTTGTCATGATCAATTCCAATTTCAGTCTCAACTACAACATCAATCTTATGAAAGTGTCTGATTGGTTTGAAAGGTACAATGACATCTTCAAGGTTTCATTTGAACCCGACCGGTACTCTGCAGTCAAAATCAAATTCAAACCAGCACATGAAATGAAAGAGATTACGTGTAGTATCTTCAGTACAGGTAAAATCATCATCACCGGTGCAGAGACGCTGAAGGAGATTGCTTTTGCGTACAACATTATTAACCAACACATCAATGAAAATTCCGAGATTCGAGTTTCTCGCACAGAAGACACTGATGTGTTTGATGTATTTCTTGGGTACAAATGTGACCCTTTCGTAAAACATCTGAAATCTAAGGGTTTCAATTCTTGGGTAAAAACAATCACGAATAGACAAATTAATTTCTAACTTTATAGTAATTAAAATGTCGCAACGACTTGGAATGGCCGATGGACGCTGTTTCACTATCAATACGTCAGCCCAGCTCTTGAACAACTATGTCATGAAGAATAATGGCATCACTTTCGAAGACAATTATTCGTACCGTCAGCTTCTCCAGAAGCAGGGCCCCGAACTTCTTTCGAAGATCCAAGATGAGCAGGGTAAGAAGAAGTGCAACTCTTGTGACAAGCCTCTTGTCGATGCTTCCGGTATCTACTAACTGAGCTAAATCACGGAAAAAACTTTAGACCCATACTCTAGAATGTCCACATGCTCTATATGTCTTAGCGAGGTCAGGTCGACGAGGACGAATCCACCTATTCGTTGCGGACATATATTTCATACCCACTGTCTAGAGATGTGGAAATCACAAGGTAAGAACACATGCCCCACGTGTAGGCGGGTATTTGATGTTTCTCAATTTAAAATAGATGTCACAATTCATAATAATTACACACAAGTTTCTAATGTCGTCTCATTAAATCAAGATTCAATCCTGGATGTACTCGATCTTTTCGACATATCTTTCGAAGCTGAAAACACTCTCGACTTGAACAGTATTCTCTCAGACCTTGGGATAACCCTTGCCGACTTTGATGCCGCTATCCTTGACACAGAATGAACTACAGTATTTGTCATAGTTTAACTCATTGTACTTTCTCGAAGCCGTGCGAGGATCCTTTATAACCTTACCATTTGCATCACCCAGTAAAGGACCAGTTGCCCACCCACGTTTATGACTGAAGACATTCGCTTTGAATGTGATACGTTTTCCAACCTGAAACCTACCAGCCTTCTTGATCCGAGACTCGGGAATCTTAAAAAACGCAGCCACAGACTTGATTGTATCACCAGGTTTTATCTTGTACTCGATAACCCCGTGCTGTTTGTAAAAATGAAAATCACCTTGACGAATGTAATTCGTCGGTCGCCCAGACGACACGAACATCATGATTTTGAAGTACCCCTTTTTACACTTTTTGTCTCCGTCAATCTTATACACATTTTTTGGATTGTCGGAAACAACGCGCTTGGGTAAACCGTTACACGAAGTGTAATTATGTTTCACGTTGGACATCCCAGACCGATCACCAGGAATAGACTTTTGCCAGCGATACGCCTCATAGTCTCCAACGGCATACGCATAACAGTTGTTATTAGGAATTCCCTTGTTCGACCCCCAACGTCGATTCGTAAATTTATTTTCCGATCCGCTCAAAGGAAGTTCCTTTGTTTTGGATTTTGGTTTAGGTTTAGACATCTATAATCTACACAGAAAAAAAATGTCAGCATGTAATAAATGTTTGCCAATCTTATCAAGTCCGAAAATAAGGATGATGTTATTAAGCAGCTCCTCGTGTTCGTGCTGTCGATTCTCATCAGCACTTTCATCCTCCGTCTCGTGTGGAACTCTTCGCTTGTGAAGCACATCACCGTGCTCAAGCCCATCAACTCGATGCTCGATGCGTTCATCCTCTCCATTTCCATCAGGGTGATCGCCGGTCTTGACCGTTAAATATACGCACCTAGTCAATTAACGATCCATTTATAAACATTTATTCGTGTATTATAAATGAATTCAACTGTACTCGTCATAGGAAACAAAAAAGTCACACTCAAATACACCAGGAAAATGCCACGTGGTGAAGTTGAGCGGATGAAAACGTTCGTCGCTAAAAATGGTGATAAACTCGTCAAGACTCCAAAGTTTAAGATACTCTCTGAAGTCGACGAGGGTACGAAGAGGATTTTTAAGGTTGACAAATCTTCTTTTTGAGTACATCGCGTTCATCATTCGATAGACTGTTTACAAATGTGTTTAGTTTATCTTTCGTCTGAATCTTGGTAACACCCGGTCTCTTCAGAGACTTTTTGGCTTTAGGTTTAGCTGCTAATATAGCCGCGGCTCTCTTGATTGCGTTTTGTTTATTCGTAGTCGAACGTTTTGGACTGGGTGTCTTGGCCTTAGGCGTCTTGGCCTTAGGAATCATCTTGAGAATAGATTTAACCTGAGACTTACCAGTCAGGAAAGGGTGGGTCAAAACATCCTCTAATGTGGGGACACTCTTACTCACCTCGAGAAGCCATTTACGTTCACCACTTCGTTTTACAGAGTCTTTTAATCCGCCACTTTCATTTCTAGTCGAAATACGACCCATCGTCGTGTACGGCCCATTGAAAGCGAGGAAGTCTGTATTTGGTATGAGTTTCTTTATGAAAGTATGAACGAGACGTTCTTCTCGGTCTTGTGGATAACGCACCTTCGCGAAGATGGTGTACAAAAATAGATGAAGATCGTACAGGGGGTGTGCCGGTCCTTTATCCGGAATACCTACGCGTTTGTACCCACCGTTCTTTAGTGTAGGGTTTGTCATACGAGGAAAATGCGCGAGACCGAAATCAATCATCACAGCATCCACTCCACCGTTAGGAATGGTATAGGTCTTGTTTCCAACTTTCCAAGAAAATGGAACTTTGACATCTTTACTCACGACGACATTTCCGCCATGTAAATCATGGTGGCGAAAACCTGGAATATCCTGACTGATCTGATACAGGTTATACACGACTTGTGTGATGACAGACTTTATCGCCTCGAGGGACGGTTCGGTCTTCCACCATTTGTTGAAATCGTCGCCTTCTAAACGCTCCATATAAAGAATGTTCATCTTCTCATCTTCACATTTCTTATAAAGATACATTTTGGGAACCGCATACTTTTTCAATTTTTGGGCAACTTTAAATTCAAAATCGGACGTACCTTCAGAGTTGAGAGACGTATCAATCTCTTTGTACGCGACGTATCGACGGCCGTTATCGTTGATGCTTCCGCGATACACTTTACCGTACATGCCCTGTCCGAGTGGCGTACCCTTTCCGGGTCTGAGTTTTTCGGAACTACCGTGATACGGAACCTTGAGGTACTTACCTGGCATACACGCCTTCTTACCCCGAAGCAACTTCTTGAGATTACTCTCAATGTTCTTATTTGACATACTTACTTGTTGTTAAGAAGTTATTTTCAACTTAACAAGAAGGGTTGGGACGAGTCCATTAGGACTCGGAACTTGGGAATAGGGAAATTACTGGTCATCAACTTCATCCTCCTCAATCTCATCAACCTCCTCTTCCTCATCTGGGAGGTTCAGACCCTGAAAGGCGAAGGAAGGAAGCTTAGCAGACTGCTCGAAGAGAGCCTGTTGAAGACGAATCGTGACACCGAACTTGTTGTCGATGAACCAAATCTGGTTGAGGTCGATGATGGCCATCGCTTTCTGACCCTTCTCGATCGTATCGAGTGTGACCATCTGCTTGCTCATGTTGTAACACTCGGGAACGAACGAACCATCAGACTTGGTCAGAATCTTGAGCTTCATAGTCGAAGGGTACTGCTCCTTACCGGGACGAATAATAGGCTTGTAAAGCGCCTCCTTAAGAACGGCGACATTGAAATCCTTGCCGAGCCACTCCTTAGAGTTAGCAGCGACGGTGTTGACGATGATATCATCGAGCTCCTTGAGCTTGTTGTGGAGAGCCATAGCCTCTTCGTTATCGGGGTCGAAAGAAAGATCGAGAGAGTATGAAGTGCGTCCAGTAGCCTCGTCGGTGTACGCACTCAGACCATAAGGAGAGCGAAGGAAGGGAAGCTGCACGTACAGCTTTTTGTTGTCACCCGCATTGAGGTAGACGGCCTTGCCGCCATTCTTGTTCTTGCGAAGTTTCGAAAACTGCACGGAGGCAGGGGAGAATTCAGTAGATTGCTGGATAGTGAGAGACATTGTTGGTTGGTTATATCTATATTAGATGGCTCGACTTTAAGTAAGTTTTTTTGTTGACATATATCAAAAAGTAAACATGGGTCTATTTAAAGACTGTGGATGTGGATGCAACGGTAAGAAACAGGAGGAAAAGTTCATCATTTCAATCATCTCCGCGCTCACCTTTTACGTCATCGCTAACCCCATGACGTTCAGGTTTGTCAGGGGATTTTTGGGGTCTAGAATCGCGTCGCCTAACGGGTGTCCCACGACATTCGGTCTAGTTGTTCATGCGATTGTATTCATGTTCATCGTGTGGGGCATGATGAACATAAAGAAAGATAAACCTTCATGTCCTATGGCAGCGAAGAAGGCGAAGAAGGGTACGAAGACGGTCGTACCTCCCATGTCGGAAGCCCCTGATCCTAAGCCTGGATTTAAGGAGGAAAAGATCCCTGAAAAGGTGGATACAGGAAAAATCCTCGAACCATTTGAGATTGGTGTCGACGGTGGATTATTCAACTAAAACTCCTCATCAAAAGCGATGTTTTCAGAATCATCATCTAGCTTTCCATAATCACCTACACGTTTCTCGAAAAAGTTCGTCTTACCATCTAGACTGATATTCTCCATAAAATCAAAAGGATTTTTGGAGTTCCAGATGGGAGGCTGGCCAATCTGTTTCAAGAGACGATCGGAGACATACTCGATGTATTCGGACATCTTTTCAGAGTTCATGCCGATAAGGTTGCATGGAAGTGCATCGATGATGAACCCCTTTTCAATCTCGACCGCCTCTTTGACGATCGAATGAATCGTTTCCGTCGAAGGTTTGTTTCTCAAAAGTTTGAAAAGTTCAACCGCAAACTCTTGGTGAAGCCCCTCATCTCGGGAGATGAGCTCATTACTAAAACAGAGACCGGGCATGAGACCTCTTTTCTTTAGCCAAAAGATGGCACAAAAACTTCCAGAAAAGAAGATACCTTCGACACACGCGAAAGCGAAGAGGCGCTCGGCGAATGGTCGGGACTTATCAAACCATTTCATAGCCCATTGGGCTTTGTTTTGAATACAGGGAATTGTCTGAATGGCTTCAAAGAGTTGCTTCTTCTCGGCACCATCCTTGATGTATTTATCGATGAGTTTCGAATAGGTCTCACCGTGAACCATTTCATTATGAGACTGATACGCATAAAACGAACGCGCTTCGGAAATTTGTACTTCATCTGCGAAGTTGTTGTTGATGTTTTCGAAAACAATACCGTCGGAACCGGCAAAAAACGCGAGAATGTATTTGATGAATTTTTGTTCATTGTCGTTTAGGGTTTTCCAGTCTTCTAAATCTTTCGAAAAGTCCACTTCTTCGGCAGTCCAATTGGACATCTGAGCCTTCTTGTAAAGCTCCCAAAGATGAGGATACTTCAGGGGAAACACTGTAAACCGATTTAACGTAGGAGCGAGAGTAGGTTCATATTCTTCTTCGATGTAGTCTTGAAAGTCAAAGTATGTTCCGACGTGACGTCCGTCAATAGATATTTGAGGGTAGGTTGTCGCTCCTGGACCACAAACTTTTTTGAGTTCTTCCTTGTCCACCATAACTTTTTCGTAGTCGAGACCTTCTGCCTCGCAGAGAGACACTGCGTGGTCGCAGTACTGACATCCATCCTTCGAATAAATAGAAACTTTCATCTGTGATATTATCGCTGATTATTTTTTGTCTGAAAACTCTAAGCATGATTGTGCCCTCCGAAATAAACCAAGATGATATAGTCAAAGTTTTAGTAAATGAAGATGGTGTAGAAGATGAGATGCTCGCCGTCGTCGCTATGAACACCGGAAATACACTGGGTCTCTACTACTTAAACCCAACTGAGTCCATATATAAATCCTCCTGTGTATATAAAATTGATAGGAATGAGATGTCTCCAGCTCCATACGAGAGTGTGATGGAACATCACCCAAGTGGAACCACATTTGCAGATTTAGAAATGAAATCTCTCGGAACCGACATGTATTCATATTACTCGGAAATCGACATTGACGAAAGTGACAGTGAAATTCATGAGATGCATCTGGAAAGTGACACAGATTCTGAGATGGCTGACTTTATCGTACCAGATTCTGAAGTTGAGGGTCAGAACATCGTACCACCCGATTACGCTTCAATTGATAAAGAATGGAATGAATGGAAACCATCTTCTCTGGGTGCCAAGAATTTCAAAGATACGATTGATTCGATCGAAACCCGCGTCAGGCGCCTAAGTGAATGATGCGTTTTTACGAAAATAATTAAAAAACTGATCAGAACAAAACAATGCTGGCAACTATATGGTCTGACATAGACACTCTATTACAACAAAATATCGAAGAAAAGCCGGTGAATATAAATTTGTGTCGTGAATGTACAGGTGTGAAAATCTTTTCACCCGAAGGGTTGCCGACGTGTTCAGAATGTGGACTCGTCGAAGATAGATATGTAGATGACACGGCGGAGTGGACGAGTGGGATGAATGATGATGGAAAAGTGAATGATCCATCTCGGTGTGGAAATCCAAACTCTAACCCAGAACTGTTTTCTCAAAACTGGGGAAAGGGGACGATCATATCTACACAGCATTCGTCGACGTATGAAAATAAACGGATGGCCAAGATCAATTTTCACATGTCCATGAATCACAAGGATAGATCACTGTTTCACGCATACAGAGATATCGATGAGGCGTGTCATACATTACCAGAGGTGGTTTTGAAAGATGCGAAAATGATGTACAGGAAGTTCAATGAGGAGAAACTGACGAGAGGTGCAGTTCGGTTAGGTATCAAAGCCAACTGCGTTTTATATGCGTGTCGTCTCGCGAAACATCCGCGTACGACAAGGGAAATTTCTGACATGTTTGGTATCCAATCGAAGGATGTGAGTCGAACAACACAAATCTTCAAGGATACAATCATGGGCATGACGGAAAAGAATTACGTGACGAAGGCGTTTGATGTGATGAACAGGCTTTTGAATTCATTCGAGGTCACGAGAGAGGAGAGACTCAAGTGTAACCAGTTATGTAAGGCGACGGATGACTGTGCAGATCTCATGAGTAAGACACCGAACAGTGTGGCTTCAGCTATTATTTACATCGTACTTGGTTCGAAAGTAAAAAAAGCTGAGCTCTGTGAAAAATGTAGCATATCGGTCCCTACACTCAATAAGATTGAGAATCTGATTAAAAAGCACTTAGAGGCTAAAGCGTAGTAGTAGAATATGGTGAAGTTGTTCTTAGCCACACCATGTTATGGTGGATTGTGTCTAGAAAAGTATATGTCTAGCATCATCAAACTTCAGATCCTTTTAATACAAGAAGGTATTCAGTTATTTTTGGACACCACAGAAAATGAATCACTCGTACACCGCGCCCGTAACGTTTCTGTAGGTCGATTCATGCAAAAGACTGATTGTGAGTATTTCATGTTTATCGACGCCGACATTCACTTTGATCCGGCGGCTGTCGTGCGTCTCATAAAGTCTGATCACGACCTTTCCGTATCGTGTTACCCTAAGAAGGTTGTCATGTGGGATCAGGCTGCAGATGCGGTCAAAAGAGGTGACGAACGTGACATGTCCATGCTTTCTTCAAGCCTCGTGATTAACTTTGGTGCCGCGAATCGACCCATCACAAATGGATTTATTGAAATTTTGGATGGACCGACAGGATTCATGGTCATCAAGCGATCGGTGTTCAAAACACTCGAGGAAAAGTTTCCAGAACTGTGGTGTAAAAACGACCACCAAAACCGAGACTTTGATGATTATCATGCAGCTTTTGATTGTATGATTGATCCTACGAACCGTCGGTATCTTTCCGAAGATTATGCCTTTTGTCGACGCTGGCAACAGGCGGGTGGTAAAATTTACGCAGATGTGAATACAACACTTGGTCACGTGGGTAATCTACCCTTCTCTGGATGTCTCAATGACAGGCTTAAGGTTTAGAAGACTAACACTAATAGATGAATATCGTTACTATTATCGTGACACGTTCGAAGGCGTGTCATGTAAAGACACTTCATTCGGTACTGCGTCTCAACATGCGGTGTATTCAGAAAAACGTCAAGAATGAAATCACCTACGTCGACGACGATCCGTACAGTAAAGCCGAAATCATTCAGCGGTACATGAAGTCACATGATCGTATCATTTTTATTGATTTTGGAATCGGTGTCGATGATGGATCACTCGATCAATGTTTCGAGAAACATGAAGGTGTTGGCTGTCTCGTTTTTCCGGGTGTGAAAGAAGGTATCGACTGGGAACTCTTCAAGAAGAAGGTGAAAGATGAGATTGACGAACCCGTGACACAGATGGGTCTTCATTTTGATACTGACGTCGGTAAGAAGGTTGGAAAGGATATTTACCAAGTGACGAACACGAACGCTCGCGCATGGATGATGAACGTCAAGAATGTTTCAAAGACGCTCCAGAAGGACAAAGACCAAAAAGTAAGTCCAAAGATGTTTGATAAATTTTTACGACAAGGTGTGCGAATTTGTGCATTTACAGCATCTAAGTTGACCATGACGTATACGCACGAATGTGTGAGTAATATTCTAAACGCGGCGGGAGTAAAAGTAAATTAAAGTTATCGCGTCAGTATAAAACATGTCTATAAAGCCGGACTCCCCGCTTTACAAATATGTTGTCGACTTTATTCATACGACGTGGGGAAGTAAAGACTATTTTCCCGGTCCACAACCCGTGTCTATTGAGTACCGTCACTTTCCAATTCTGAAAAAAGGAGACTATGTCGTGTGTGAAAAGACGGATGGAGAACGTCACATGATGGTGGCGTTGATGTTTGAGGGGAAGAAGAAATGTCTTTTCGTGAATCGTTCATTCAACATGTTCGAAGTATCACTCAATCTTAAGAAGAGTGTGTACGATGGAACAATCTTGGATGGTGAATTATACGAAAACACACTCATGATTTATGATGCGGTTTTGGTGTGTGGAAAGTCTGTATGGAATGTCAACTTGTTGGATCGACTCGGATATGCTAAATTTGGTGTCGTGGACAATATCATCTACATGAAGATGGATAAATACCGACTTCAACTGAAAGAGTTTCATCACATGAGAGATTTCCAGTCATTTATGGATGAATATCTTCCGAATGTTAAACAAGAGGTTGATGGTCTCGTCTTTACCCCCATCCCGGATCCGATACGGATTGGTACACATGAAACGATGTTCAAGTGGAAGCCACAGATGAAGAACACTGTCGACTTTCTCATGAAACGTGAACCTTCTCGCGAAACACCTGGATGTGTACCTGGCATTCCTTCATGGAGATTGTATGTACAAGAGAAGGGTAAACTGATTTTTGAGTCTGAAATTCCTCATAACCGAATGGAGGATAAATCGTGGTTTGAAGATGGCGCGATTGTTGAGTGTATGTATATGGGGTGGGAGCAACCGATGTGGTGGAAACCCCTCAAGAGGCGATACGATAAGACATATCCCAATAACCGACGGACATTTTATCGGACGATCGTGAACATTAAGGAGAACATTCAGATGAAGGAGTTTTTAGATTGTAGACCATAAAGTAAAAACCACCTTCATCGGGGAGATTGTGTTGACGAATCGTTTCATCGTCGATGAGGTGCCACTTGTTTCGAACCTTGACGAAACTCACGTAGTGGCCATCGTTTTGGCGTCCGACATGAAGTGCGCTCGAGACGAGATTGTATTCATAGTCGCGGATGAGTAGATTTTCTATGATTTTAATATGACTTTTTCGATCGAATGAAATCATCAACACTTGGGGTAATTTTGAAAAGAGCATTCGAGTTGTCGCGACATGGTGCACCTTTCCTTCTGTGTCTTCAAAATTTTCTAATACATTCCAACCGGTACTCTTCTTAAGCATTTCACCCATATCATTTCCTTCGGATGTAATCAAATGAATACTAAAATCTTCTTCATTCGATGTCTTTCCACCGGGCCATACAGTCTCTTGAGTTTTCTTACCGTAAAACCAGTGTTTAATTTCCGGTTTTTGCACCTCTAAAATATCGATAATACACAAGATGGCTTCCTGTACATCATGCTGTTCATTCGACTTGAATCGAGGAAACTTTTCACGAAAGTGTCCGAGTAGAGTGTTGATGTCTATGCTTTCACGACCTTTTGTCCAATACGTCTTGACGAGACCCGAATAACATTTTGTGAATGCACAGTCCCCATCATACGGGTATCTCAAGAAAAGGTTACTCAGTACCGGGATATACAGGAGACATTGCACAGCCGTGTTGAAATAGCACGTGTTTCCTTTGTTGTCGAAACCTTTCATTACACTTTTTGAATAAAAAAGGCTTAAGTAAAAGACGCAATATGTAAATGTAATCAAAAAACAATGGATATCAAGTCTATCACCGAAAAGATTAAGGATGTCTTTGAGACTCACAAGAATGAGGAGCACATCGAAGTAGAGATTCGTCTCGGAAAGCACAATGGCGCCCTGTTCGACACGAACGTCGGGAAAGATACGTTTGACCGGGTTCTGAAAGGTTTAAAGAAGTATGATGGCTGGGAAAATGTAAAAACGAGTACCACTGATGTCTATTATGATGATACCAATGGTATTCGTATCTCATCAGATGAAGATACGGGTGAACAGACTATGGTTCAAAAAATTAAAGTCGTCAAAGAGGATTTCAAATGTGAACCATTGGATGTTCGCTTCAGTATTTCGAGGGAAATTCCTACACATGGATCGTATGAGATGGATCGAAAGCGATCGAAACTTCGTCACTCGTTTGTGAGGAAGAATCTGAGTATCGACATGACCATCTCATCGGGTGACAGTGTCGACATGGATTCCGAAGATGCCTCATCTTATCAAATTGAACTTGAAATCGTAAAACCCGGTGACGTAAAGTCATATAATGAATTGTTCAATATTCTTCATAAGATTCACGATCTTTCGAAATTAATCTAAACGACTAATAAGATGTTATACTTGTTGTTGATTAGCATTATTTTATATTTCCTATTCGAGAAGCGTAAAGTTTCCAATGAAGTTGCTGGATCCAAACATTTTTACATTAGTAACGGTATGTCAAAAGATACACACACCTTAATGCATGTTGATGGATTGCCGAAATACGAACTCGATGCATTCGTCAACATGGAAGATAGATTTCTCGAATATGAAAAGGAGTCTGTGCATTCAGGAGCACCTCACATAGTTACAGCCACTGTTTTGTCTAATAAGATAAAAGAACGTTTCCCAAAATATAACTTTTCGTATCATTCTATTCATTTGAAACAAATTGCGGAACCTAATAAAATTATTAATCGAGCGCACGTAACATCTTGAATAGATTCCATATAAGCATTTTGTGTTTAGGACTTTCGATATCATTCCATTCATCTATGATCAACATGATGAGTTTGTTGTCATCAGGCTCATCATTTCGACGAAATGATAATGGGGCCGCATCACCCTCACTTCGTACCTGACGTATATAATCCGCTATGATGTAAATGACAGAGTCCAGGAGTTCTTCTCGCGCCATGTCCATCCACGAGTTTGTCGGTGTCCCCCACGTCCGTGTATCATCATTCACACGAACACCGTGATTATATCTTTTCAACCCGAGCTCTAACCGCCCGGTTAATGCTCCGCGAACGTCCATTTGTATTTACATTGTTTCGAAACTTTAACCAATTTTTCTTGAAGTCATCCATACGCTTCATAGTCGCACGTTTTTTGTTTGACTGTAAATTCATCACATAATTGATCGCCGCACGACGATACGAATTTCGTAGATTAAATGCGACTCCAGTCACGTTAATAAGATTCTTTTCGAGGTTTCTCACACGTTCACGCTTCCACTGTTCGACGAGTTTCTTTTTGAGAGCGTCGACATCACGCTTGAATGGTACACCGAGTTTATTCGTCTTTTTGATGTTACGAATCTTATTCTGAACCACCTTGATATCTTGTGCGAGACTGGGTTTGTACCGGTTCATCCACTTGGAACCATAGAGTTTATTGAGATCGTTGCGAATAGAGTTGTTATTGAGACGACGTTTCATCTCTGCATCATTTATCTTGAGTTGACGATTGATATTTTTACTGAGTTCCTTCGCAGCCTTTTTGTTGTTCTTGACTTTCTTCTCGACGGCACGGGGAGACAGAACAGGCTTGTTGGCGATGGCATTACGCGCCTTCTCGATGAGTTTACACAGGTCAGCCTTCTTTTCTTTTCCAGTCAAGGGAATTTTCATGACACTCGCGATACGAAGAAGTTCTTTGACTTTCATATTCTTACACAACACTTTACCAACCTTGAATCGAGCATTCGTACCACTGAGACCAATATTCTTTCCCTTGTTGGTATTTTTGTATGCAACTGTTTTGATACCTTGCTTCTTCTTGATCATTTTGCAAATTTCATCTTTGGTCGCTTCTCTTGATCCCTCATTGGTACGTGTTCTGAAATTAACGACACCGAGTGTTCGTGCAAAGTCTTTGAGTTCTGCAAGTTTCATACGCTTACACATCTTGGTATCTATCGCAAGGGCATTCAACTGGTTTTTAGAAAGTTTGGACTTCTTCACTGTCACCTTTGGCTTCGCCTTCGCCTTCGCCTTCGCCTTCGGTCCGGCTCTGAGATTGGCACTAAATTCACCAGTTACTTGAATTTCACCATTTTGATTGAGACGACGAATAAATTCACTCCCAAACGTGTACGCACGCTCAAGTTCTCTCGGACTTTTAGCGCCAGAAATTTGAACATTTCCATTGCGTGTGATGATGTATTTATGTTCGGGAGACTCTATATAAAGAAATGGTGTAAGCTCGGGTTCGTATGACGATTCAGTCATACCGTATTGACGAGCACGCATCGAGATGGAAGCAAGGTTTTTGAACACACCGTTAACCCTAAACTGACCACTCAGATTGTTATACTCGAAATCACTGTAGAGGAAGGGTTGTTTATCTGTATACTTTTCGACGACGAAGCGGCGAATGATTTCAGGTTGGTTGGTGATGTTCGTACCCACGAAACCCCCAGAAAACCGAATTTTACCATTTCTGAAGAGACTCACAGTCGCACCCTTCGTCTCGACGTTGTTGGTAACCTGTAATTTGATTTGCACCTGATTATAATTTTTGTTAAGATCTCCTTGTGGTCCCGATTCTTTGGTATGTGAAAATCCCTGTTTAAACTGACCGTACACACCTCGTATTTCAGTCGTGTCTATATAAAGACCCTCACCAACGGATGACCGAGCCAGTGGTGTCTTAAGAAGTATAGGTTTGAGATCGAGACGAGGCGTCTGTCCGAAATCTTTATTTACGAGTGCATTAAACATACCAGGATTCAATTTACTGATCTGTAAACCGGACATGGGTGGAGGGGCGATGTAGTTTAGGTTAGTGTTCACCATCTCCTGTTCGGCGAGAATGTTTTGAATCATCTTCTCGTTATTAGAGTTTAACACGACGTCATCAAACTCATTCGCGAGTGGTGAATTGTTTTCAAACTGTTTGAAACGACCATACGTTTTGTTGTTTACAAAACTGTTTTCTAATTTTTTGGGAAACTGCACCTGTCTGGGTGGGCTACGGAAAAAACGTTGTCCCTGTGATACACTGTTTTGACGCGCCTTTCGTTCTTGAATCATCGCGACGTCTCTTTCGAGTTCTCGAGCGAAATTGTTATTCGAATTTGACGCGGAATTGGGACTTTGAAGTTCCACACCAGATTTGCGAACAAACTCTTGAACCGACTGGCTCATATTACTATTGGTCACTATTTTTTTTAAAAATCCTTCGTGAAGCCGATACCCTCTTCGATTACATCGAGACCGAATACAACCGGCTGTCTCGGGTATGTTCTACCCTTGTATGTCACAATCTCTTCACGAACCTCGATGTCTCTGGAACTAAACGGCCCAGCATAGAAATCCTGGTTAAATTTGGGCTTGCCGAGATTGTTCGCTGTGCAATGCTGATTGAACACCTGTACAAAGATCGTCTGGGGAACAAACATGTCTTTGCCGTATGTAATCAGTGTCGATTCCATGAAGTTTGTCAAGGTACTCGCCACCATTGCCACCTGCTTCTGGATAAGCTTGAAATAGGGTGGAACGACGTTCCAGATGTCTCGATCCCTGTACCTATTCGAATAGTCGAGATAGGCACGAACACACTTCAGAAGAATGATAGGGAGTTCCCTGTTCAACTTCTCATCAAGTTGTGGGTCAGCTTCACGCACCTGCTTCGTGAAGTTCCAGGGTAGGATACGGCGAAGAATAGACCCCGAATTGTCTCGCCAATTCGGCACTTCGTTTCCACCGAGCACACCGGGTACTTTCCACTCAATCGAAACGGCTGTCTTGTTCTTTACGGCAATAGAAACGTCTTCACCGGAAACGATCGACTGGAACTCTGCCTGTTCAAGACCAAGATCCGACTTAATCTCGGGAGCGATAAACATGAAGTTATCTTTGATTGCAGAAAGACCGAACTTCTTCTCGATGTTGTTCGCCAACACACCGACATCCTCACTCTCGTAAAACTTCTTAAACACCTTCGTAATCAGAGTAGATTTACCAGACCTGGCGATACCCTTGAAAAAGGGGATAATTTGCCAGGAATCTAGCTCACCAATATCGTAGCACAGACGACCACCCATGACATACGCCCAGTTACACACCTCCTTCTCAAGCTTTTGGTACTCAAGAACCTTATCAAAGTTGGGTGTAGGGATATCTTGCCAATTTTCAACATGAGAATAGTCATCAAATCGCTGATCGAAATACTTGCATGAAATGATTGTTGGGTCAAGGCAGGCGAAATCGGAGCTATCGTATGGGTAGAACCGACAGTCGTAGACGCCGCGCTCCGGGATCCATTCCTTACCGACGAATACACCATTCTTAAACGACCAAACGTGGCGACGCTTACTGATTTCAGGGAACTGATTATCGTCACATTTTGATAGGTTATCGATAACTTCCCGAGCGATAGAACCCTTACTCGTGAAATTTTTCCAGTTGTTAAACTTGTAGTCGCGTCGTGCAATCGAATAGACAAATTTCTCGATTGTAAACTTGGGGTACCAAGCCCTCGTCTTGTACCCATCAGGTGTGGTAATCTCTTCACAACAGTGTCCCTTGTATCGACGATACCCGGACTTGTACGCCTCATCGAACGCAACGACGAGACATTTCTGGAGAGGTACAAAGTTCTCGATGTCTTCATCATCCATCGTCGAAGGATCTGAAAATCTAGGATACTGTGGCTGAACTGTGGGTGTACTCACACGCTCATATGAAATGTAGTGTCGCCGAATGTTTTCAAATCCATCTTCGATATGAAGAATGATGTTCGAGATTCGTTTATCAAGACTAAGACCAGATTCATCAAAAACATCTTCAGCCGCTTCACCGTTTGAAACTTTCTCTTTTTTCATTTTTTTGATATGGTTTCTAAGTTCAACAGCAAAGTCGAGATTCTTCCTTCGAATCTCTTTGATGGCACTGAGATCGATGTCGTTGATAGACACTGCACCATGTTGGTTGAAAGATGTACTGGAAATGTATTGGTTGTAACCCAGCATCTGATGTCCCAGAAAATCCTTTTCGTGTAAACCCCAAGCATCTTCCAATTTTTCCAAAATACGAGTAGCCTGTTCCTCTTTCATCGACCGAATTTGTTGGTTACGAAGTTCCGCCAATGCTTCATACCTGTTTGGGTCCTTGTCGATGAAGTGGGTATTTTCCATTACTCATATTAAGAATTTTTCTTTTAATTAGTTTTTCATGGCTTGAAGTTGAGCCAACATTTTCACGAGAATTTTGTTTTGGACTTGAAGTTGGTTGGAAATCCCAACTAGAGCGGTACAGACCGTGTCTCCATCATCAGTGGCAAGCAGGGAGGTCATGAGTTCCGCAACATCGAAATCGTCCTCGCCTGGTTCCATATCCATCTCAGATTCGGAATCGATAATTTCTCCTTCTTCAATTTCATCAGGGTGCTCCGACATTTTTTATATAAAGCGAGAAAAATCAAAATCAAAATTTGCGCGTTTGGCCAGAATTATTTTCTCTGCTTATAGTACAACAACTCTCAAAATGGCCGGTGGTCTTATGCAACTCGTAGCTTACGGCGCCCAGGATGTCTACCTGACTGGTAACCCTGAGGTGACCTTCTTCCAGGCGAAATACAAGCGCCACACTAACTTCGCGATGGAGAACATCGAGCAGACCGTCAACGGTACTTCCGCCAACTCCGGCCGCGTGTCCGTCACCGTCGCCCGTAACGGTGATCTCGTCGGTGACATGTACGTCGAGCTCAAGGCTGGTTCGGATTCTGTGACGCTCACCGAGTCTCAAGCCGCGTGGGTGGCCGAGCGTGCCATCAACAACGTTGAGCTTTCCATCGGTGGTCAGCGCATCGACAAGCAGTACCAGAAGTGGTGGCGTCTGTACACCGAGCTTTACCTCGATGAGTCCAAGAAGGCTACTTACGGTAAGATGACCTCTGGTATGACCGGCAAGTCTGTCTACCTCCCCCTCTACTTCTTCTTCAACCGCAACCCCGGTCTCTACCTCCCCCTCATTGCCCTCCAGTACCACGAGGTCCGTCTTGACTTCGACCTGTCGGCGCACTTCGACGAGTGGCTCGATACCTCCACCTTCAAGGTGTGGGCCAACTACATCTACCTCGACACTGAGGAGCGCCGCCGCTTCGCCCAGAAGGGTCACGAGTACCTGATCGAGCAGGTGCAGCACACCGGTGCCGACACCGTTGACTCCGGTTCCACCAAGCAGGTCCGCCTCTCGTACAACCACCCCGTCAAGGAGCTCGTGTGGTGCTTCTCCAACACCGCCACCCAGAACTCCATGTGGAACTTCACCTCCGCGTCTCTCGATGCGGACGTCAAGCTTCACACCGCCGCCGGTGATTCCAACTGCCTTGTCTCCACCTCCACCTTCGGTGCGCCCATGCTCGGTCTCGGTGAGGTCGGTGGTAGTGCCACCTTCGCTGAGGATTCCGTCGGTCCCCTCAACACCTTCAAGCTTGTTCTTAACGGCCAGGACCGTTTCAAGGAGCAGAAGGGCAAGTACTTCAACCAGGTGCAGCCCTTCCAGCACCACACTGGCTCCCCCTACGCGGGTGTCTACTCGTACTCCTTCGCGCTCAAGCCCGAGGAGCACCAGCCCACCGGCACCTGCAACTTCTCCCGCATCGACAACGCGCAGGTCGCTGTCACCATGGGCGCCGCCGGTAACGCGACCACCATGCACATGTTCGCCACTAACTACAACGTCCTCCGCATCCAATCGGGTATGGGCGGCCTCGCTTTCTCCAACTAAGCACCAAGTCTTAGTTTTTTGAGAATATCAATAAAATATAAAAATTCATTTTTAAAATGCACAGTACCAATGCTGTTTAAAAATGATCGCAGATTTACAAAGTATGTTCATAAATTCGAAGAACTTACTAGGCCGCCACCCCTGCGCCGATCGAAGCGCTTAGCAAATAAGCGTACTTAAATACAAGCCTCTCATTATAGATAATGTTCAAGAAAGTGCTTGACCTTTTTATTAAAGTGGATAAACCTGTGTTGGGACGCTGGTCTCTAAAATCTTGTAATGAAATTTCAACATCCATAAACTCTGTCTACCAAAACCGAGATCATTGTGGTGACACGATCTGTAAAACACCTAAGAAAGCTTCAGAATATAAGGATAAGTCTAAAAATGCTGTGCCATGAGACATAGGCGGTCCCTACAACACTCATTTTAAAATACGTATGCGATACATATTTTAAAAATGGATTGATTTATTTTTTAGAGTTGCGTCTTTTCCATATCGCATAGCCACCCGTTCCTACCGAAAACATACATGATATACAGCAACAACAGAGTAAAAGAAGAATGATAAGAGGAATCATATCATTAAGTGCCTGTTCGTTAGCCGCGTCGTTTACATCATTTTTACACAGTTTCGTGAATGATGAATTCGTATTAAGTTTTGACTTTTCCGCATTAGACGCGTTGGCGTTTAGTTTTACATCTCTACACACACGTTTAGGAACTTTGAAGTCCTTAGGTATACGTGGTAACGAAAGGATATACTCCTTCGTTAGTGGTATAGGAAGTGCTAACGCTTTAGACACTATATCCATCTACTGTACTACGAGATTATCTTCCCAATCCCAGAAAACGTAATCACCGACTGGGATCTTGTGATCATTGGTGACGAGACAATACACGACAGAGTCCACTTGGGTCGTCGCTTCAGCGTCGGGAAGATTTTTAACTTGTTTGAATGTGTCACCATCCTTGACGTAGTGAGAACCAGTCACAAGAATGTCACCGGGAAGCTTGTAGTAGGGGTCGTCCTGGTTCTTGATTTTCATGGTAGCGTCGACGACACTTCCGTTCACGAGAACATCCCCAAGCTCGAGTTCGTGTATCTTACGAGATTCACCATTTTGAAGCTTGATGATCGTGTCGGGGGCGAAACAACGGCGTCGACGGCGTCCACGTCCACGTCCACGTCCGCGTGGACTTGTTGCAGGCTTCTTCTTCCTCATGAGAAAAAAGGCAGCCGCTCCGGATGAAGATGAGCTGCAACAACACGCGGCCGCTAGGGCCACATACATCATCGTGTTGTCCTCAGACATTTATTATACGACAAGATTATCTTCCCAGTCCCAGAAGATATAGTCACCGACTGGGATTTTGTGATCACTGGTGACCAGACAATACACAACCTTTTCGATTTTGTCTGTGCGTTCAGCCTTTTCGAGATCCTTGACACGTTTGAAGGTGTCACCATCCTTGACATAGTGAGAACCAGTCACGAGAATATCACCAGGAAGCTTGTAGTAAGGATCATTTTCGTTCAGAATCTCCATAGTAGCCTTGACGATACTACCATTGATGAGAACATCACCAAGCTTGAGATCCTTCATAGCGACTTCATTACCATCTTGAAGTTTTATGAGGGTTTCGGGGGAGAAGCACCTCCTGCGACGCCGGAATAGTTTCTTAATACCCCGCCCAGCCTTTTTGATACCACGATTCATACGTTTACCGAACCTCGAACGGTTAAACTTCTTACCGACACGACTCTTGTTAAAGGCACGTCTCGCTATGTTAGCGGGGTGATATTTAAGAGCGAGTTTACCCGCCTTGCGAGCACCTCTACCTATACGTCGAGCGGCGCGACGACGCTTAGGGCGACGGAAGAGCTTCTTAATACCACGACCAGCCTTTTTGATACCACGATTCATACGTTTACCGAACCTCGAACGGTTAAACTTTTTACCGACGCGACTCTTGTTGAAGGCGCGTCTCGCTATGTTAGCGGGGTGATATTTAAGAGCGAGTTTACCCGCCTTGCGAGCACCTCTACCTATACGTCGAGCGGCGCGACGACGCTTAGGGCGACGGAACATTTTCCCGATCTTACGCCCGATGCGTCTGGGTTTGCGTTTAATACGAATACGCTTCGCCGCACGTCCTCGTGGAGCAGTAGGTCGTGGCGCTCGCACAGCGCCACCACCGACGGGGACTGGGGCTGGGGCACCACCACCTGTCTTCTTACCAAACAAACGGTCTCTAAATGCAAAACCCAGACCACCAGAAAGGGACGATGAACAGCAACAAGCCAAAAGTCCTATGATCATCATTGTATTGTCACCCCCCTGTGGGGGCCCTAGTGGGATAGGTCCTGACATTATACTATTGTACAATAATTTATTTTACGGTAACAGATCGCTGAGACTTCAGTTTCCTGAAAATAGTGTTAACATTCTCCCGAGTCGGGATGAGGTTATCTTCCCAATCCCAAAACGTGTAGTCACCAACGGGGATTTTATGATCACTCGTCACGAGACAATAGACGACTGGGTCAACCTTACCAGTGGGTTTCGCATCGGGTACATCCTTCACACGAATGTACTTACCACCATATTTCACGTAATGTGTACCAGTCACGAGAATGTCACCGGGAAGCTTATAGTACGGATCATTTTCATTCTTAATCTTCATCACCGCATCAACGATGCTACCGTTGTTGAGAACATCCCCAAGTTTTAGGTTTTTCATCGTGACTGTCTTTCCACTCCGGAGTTTGACGAGGGTTTCAGGGGAGAAGCACCTCCTGCGACGCCGGAATAGTTTCTTAATACCCCGCCCAGCCTTTTTACCCACTCGTGAGATACCACGTCCAGCCTTTTTACCCACTCGTGAGATGCCACGTCCAACCTTTTTACCCGCTCGACCAATTCCCCTCACAGCTTTTTTACCGACTCGGGCAACACCTTTCGCGGCACCCTTCACCGCTCCACCTATTTTACCAGCCGCTTTGAAGGGATTGAGATAGCTACCAATAAATGCGGCTATTCTCGCATAGAAGTACCATATGAGAAGTGTTGGACTAGAAATACATGATGAACAACTAGAAGCCATACTAGACATCATCATCATGGGCATCATAGCGGCCGCCATGTTGATACCTCTGTTATTGTCTACTGAGAAAAAATATATAAAAACATGATACGCTTCAATTACATGTACGAAGTATACACAGATGGATCTTGTTTAGGAAATCCGGGTAGGGGTGGATGGGGTGCCATAAGTGTAGATTTCAAGCTATGTGGATCGCGGGCAAATACGACAAATAACGTGATGGAAATGACTGCAATCGTGAAAGCACTCGAACAATGTTTACATATGGATAAAACTCAGGTGCGTATAATCACCGACAGTAACTATGTGAAAAATGGAATCACGAAATGGATTCACAACTGGAAGAAGAATGGATGGAAGACTTCCAGTGGTGGAGATGTTAAAAACAAGGAACTGTGGATTCAAATGGATACTCTACGTTCTAAAATGAAAATGATTGAGTGGAAATGGGTCAAGGCACATAATGGACATCCACAGAATGAGGCGGTTGATACATTGGCCAGAGAGTGTGCGAAAAAATTGTCTACATAAGTCATGAATGACCCAGACTGTGAGTGGTGTGAAAAACAGGAGAAGCTACTCATAAAGTGGGCTGAAAAAGCTGCGGGGTACCGCTGGCTTCATAATCACGCACGTTTATATTACAAAAATCAAAACGACTGGCTCGCGTATCCGAGTATAGTGATCGCGAGTATTACAGGTGTAGGTGGTTTTGCTGTACTGAATCCAAGTGGGAATGAAGATGTTTCACAAGATATGAAAAATAACATCATGATCATTCAATACTTTTTCGCATTTCTAAACGTACTTGGAGGTATTCTCACATCCATCAGTAAATTTAGTCAAAGTCTCCCACTTTCTGAGGCACATTCGGTCATGTGTGTGAAGTGGTCCAAATTTTATAGAAGTGTCGACATGGAAATTTCACTCGACACGAAACACAGGGAGAATGTTGTTGAATTCATCATGAAATCTCGTGAAGAATACGACAAACTCTTGAGTGACGCACCTGACATACCATCCTTTTCCATCAAGGCGTTTCTCGAACAATTTCCTGATAAAGAAAACAAGCCCGATGTGTGTAACGGTCTGAGTATTGTTGTCAATGACGACACTGCATCGATCTCTTCATCTCGAGCAGTCACCAGGTGGCTCGGTGCTTTCAAAAATATCAGACGAAGAAGTGAAGAGTTACACCGTGTAGAGTCTGTATAAAAATCTCAGTTATCTATAAAATGCAACGTTTACCTGCTGTATTCCTCATCACTTTTGTATTCGGTATTCTTTATTCTCTGCTCGACCGCATGAGCAGTAAGAATTTTGGTTTCAAGTCTCTTCTTGATCCCTTTTACTTTTCTTTCACCACGATGAGTTCTGTGGGCTATGGCGACTATACTCCCAAGACGGACATGGCGAAGATGTTGGTCATGGTTCAACAGGGTATTCTCATCGGTGAAGTGGTGAGTCTTCTCGGCCTCGAAGCGAATGCGAGTCTCTCGAACCGCATGGCGCAGGTATCTGCCATGATGCCTCCCATGAAGACTGCTTAAATAGTACACGACTTATCAGCGACGAGCGCATAAAATGCCGTCAGGCCCAAAGTGATACCTATGAGAGGTGTCTTGTATCTGGGAAACACTGCCAGAGCTACGATGAGTAGACACAGTACATGTATGTATACGAACTGTGTGTATTCCACGAAAGCGCGTGTATACCTCGAAAAACCTGGACTCGCTGGGTACGAGACAAAAATCGCATCAGATTCTTTGTTCATGTCACGGGGGCTGATATTCTTAAAAATCTTTTCATCTTCATCAACTTTTATACCGGGATGTTTGGCACAAGAAGAATTAAAGTTTACTTGATCATCTTTACATTTTGGACCGAGTGTATCTTCCAAGAATGCCCGCAACTCTTTCGTGTATCCCATGTATAACCCAGCATTCGCGATATTGTTTTCGTTACACGTTCCAAAAATGGTTCTGGATATGGGTCCACCCATCAATTCGGGGTCTTTTGACACAAGCACTTTACATTCACACTTTTGAAAAAGATTCAAGAGTTCATCTGGTTTTTTATTCACTTTCGTGTCAAAACCGTCGAGAAAGACGACAATGTCTGTATCACTCTTCGTTTCGAGGTACTTTAAAACACCTTTCGTCTTGTCTGTGTACCCTTTCCATTCCGTACCCCACCCCAAAACTTTTATGGGTACAAACTCATTGTTTACGAGTTCTTCAAACATGCCCTGAGATTTGTTCGCATATGTCACGATTTCTATGGACATTACTCTATACATTATAGAAACATCTTTCTTCGCCGATGAGTTTACACAAAAGATTACTCTTTCGATCCTGTAAATATGGAGTCAGATGATGATTCACGATGTATGAAAAAATGAGTGACAATTTTCGATACAACACGTCGAGTGTCACACTGTTCCGCTTGGTACAGTCACCATGTTTTTCCTTTCGAATACCTTTGAGATGTTTCAATTTTTCGAGATCATCCCTGTGAGCGATTTTGTATTGCACGGCTTTACGGGGTTTCTTCTCAAGGTTGAGAGAACCCGCGTGGACGACATCGCAGTTGAACAAGACTGAATTTGCGTTGACAGTCACTGGTCTGGAATAAAGTATAGGAACGGTCGCGTGACTGCCGGGACACACAGATAGGGCTGGACCGTCGTACTCGTACGTGATGAATGTGTATACAGGATATTCTGTCTTAAACACGTACTGACTCGATGTTACATCTCTGTGAAACGTTGAGAGGGTACATCCATGTATAGTGTAGATATAGTCAAGAAATTCATAACCTTCCGGGAGTTTCCGAAGAATGTCATCTTTCGAAGGGTGATCCATTAACACGAGTCCATCCTTTTCGAGTGATGGATCAAACGATGGAGACGCTTTTCGTTCCATCGCGTAAATGATCAAAAATGCTATCACTATTACCAATAGCAAAACCAGTATCATTCTTGAATATATCTAAGATTTTATTAACTTAAAGTATAGACACTTATGTAAAGTGTG
>Ga0209654_1001017_pt1 | contig 23918 bp, 25 predicted proteins | sample SaaInl1SG_22_DNA_FD_184646 | JGI IMG/M metagenome (GOLD analysis project Ga0209654, IMG submission 184646) | Marine microbial communities from expanding oxygen minimum zones in the Saanich Inlet - ESP_161SG_22_DNA (SPAdes) (version 2) | ecosystem: Environmental > Aquatic > Marine > Intertidal... | reverse complement strand
GAATTGTCCGATTTCATAACGTAAAAAACTGACCGTGAAATATATTATGATCCTACTTGGAGCACTTTTAGCTGTCATGCTATTCGCCTACTTAACCCTCAAAATGGAGTACAACAAGCAAAGTTCAGACAAGGAAGTCGTTCAGAAAACGAGGGTTGTAGTATGATCAAGTGTTGGTAGTAAAAAGTTTTGTGGACACCTATCCCTTCAAACTAGCAGAAAGGTATTCGCGATTCATACGCGCAATGTTTTCCAAAGAAATACCTTTGGGACATTCTACCTCACAAGCTCCGGTATTGGTGCAATTTCCAAAGCCTTCCAAATCCATTTGAGCCACCATATTTTGCACTCGTTGAGTTGCTTCTACTTTTCCTTGAGGAAGCAAAGCATATTGCGATACTTTAGCTCCAACAAACAGCATAGCTGACGAGTTTTTACAAGTCGCTACACAAGCTCCGCATCCAATACAAGCCGCCGCATCAAAAGCGAGATCTGCTTTATTTTTTTCAATAGGAATGGCGTTGGCATCTTGGGTATTTCCAGAGGTATTCACCGAAACAAAACCGCCTGCTTGTTGGATACGATCAAATGAAGATCGGTCTACAACCAAATCGCGGATCACAGGAAAAGCTTTGGCACGAAAAGGCTCAATAGTAATGGTGTCTCCGTCTTTGAATTTTCGCATATGCAATTGACAAGTCGTAACATTTCGGTCAGGGCCGTGAGCTTCTCCGTTAATAAACATCGAGCACATCCCGCAAATTCCTTCCCGACAATCGTGGTCAAAAGCAACGGGTTCTTCATTGCGAAGAATGAGCATATTGTTTAACGCATCAATCATTTCTAAGAAAGACATGTCCGGTGAAATATTGTCGATTGGGTAGGTTACCATACTACCTTTTTCTGTGGCATTTTTTTGTCGCCAAATTTTAAGAGTCAACTTCATAACTACTTGTAAGATCTAGTTTTCAATTCAATGTTATCATACGTCAGCTCTTCTTTGTGAAGAACAGCATCGCTGGGTTTTCCTTTGTATTCCCATGCCGAAACAAAGGTGTAGTTTTTATCATCTCGAAGCGCTTCGCCTTCGGGTGTTTGGGATTCTTCTCGGAAATGACCGCCACAGGATTCAAAACGATCCAAGGCATCTTTGGCAAACAACTCTCCCAATTCCAAAAAGTCGGCTACGCGTCCTGCTTTAGCGAGTTCTTCATTGAAGGAGTCTGCCGTTCCAGGTACGCGAACGTTTTTATAAAAATCATCGCGCAATTCTTGAATTTCTTTGATTGCAGATTTCAAATCTTTTTCGTTTCGAGACATCCCGCATTTATTCCACATAATTTTTCCCAATTTTTTGTGGTAATAATCCACAGGATGGGTTCCATTGGCATTTAAAAATGCATTGAGTTGATCTCTAACTTCTTTTTCGGCTTGTTCAAATTCTGAAGTATCTGTAGAAATGGGCCCTGTACGGATATCATCCGAAAGATAGTCTCCAATGGTGTAGGGCAACACAAAATATCCGTCTGCCAGTCCTTGCATCAATGCAGAAGCTCCGAGTCGATTGGCTCCGTGGTCAGAAAAATTCGCCTCTCCAATTGCAAAGCATCCTGGAATGGTAGTCATTAGGTTGTAATCCACCCAAACACCACCCATGGTATAGTGGACTGCAGGGTAAATCATCATGGGTGTTTCGTATGGATTTTGATCTATGATTTTTTCATACATCTGGAACAAGTTTCCATACTTGCTTTTTATGATGTCTTTTCCAAGTTTTTCAATCAACGATGCATCATCTTCATCAAGTCCTTTGACATGTGCTTGTTCTTTTCCGTAGCGAGTAATTGCTTCTGCAAAATCTAAATATACTGCTTCGCCAGTTGCATTGACTCCAAAACCTGCATCGCAGCGCTCTTTGGCCGCTCTTGAAGCCACGTCACGAGGCACTAAGTTTCCAAAAGCAGGATACCGTCTTTCAAGGAAATAATCTCGCTGATCTTCAGACAATTCTGTGGGTTTGAGCTTACCTTCACGAATTGCTAGAGCATCTTTTTCGTTTTTAGGCACCCAAATTCTTCCGTCGTTTCGCAAAGACTCAGACATGAGTGTCAATTTGGACTGATCTTCTCCTGAAACAGGGATACAAGTTGGGTGAATTTGTGTAAAACAAGGATTGGCAAAATAAGCGCCTTTTTTATGAATTTTCCAAGCTGCAGAAACATTGCTTCCCATGGCGTTGGTCGATAAGAAAAATACATTTCCGTAACCCCCCGAAGCGATAACAACCGCATGAGCCGAATGTCGTTCAATTTCACCCGTTACCAAGTTTCGAGCGATAATTCCACGGGCTTTTCCGTCCACCTTTACAATGTCAAGCATTTCGTGACGGTTGTACATTTTTATTTTTCCTCGACCAATTTGTCGGTTCATAGCCGAATAGGCTCCCAACAACAATTGTTGACCGGTTTGGCCTTTGGCATAAAAAGTTCGAGAAACCAAGACACCTCCAAAAGATCGGTTGTCTAATAATCCTCCATAATCACGTGCAAAGGGAACTCCCTGAGCTACACATTGATCGATAATATTTGCAGAAACCTCAGCCAAACGATATACATTGGCTTCACGCGAACGGTAGTCACCTCCCTTAACGGTGTCGTAAAAAAGTCGGTAAATAGAATCTCCATCGCCTTGGTAGTTTTTCGCAGCATTGATTCCTCCCTGTGCTGCAATAGAATGCGCTCTTCTTGGGGAATCTTGAAAACAAAATGATTTTACATTGTATCCCAACTCAGCCAATGTGGCCGCTGCCGATCCTCCTGCCAAACCTGTTCCTACAACGATTACGTCAATGGATCTTTTGTTAGCAGGGTTAACAAGGTCAATGTTGTTCTTATGTTGTGTCCACTTATCTGCCAGTGGTCCTTCGGGTATTTTTGAATCTAGAACTGCCATCTGATTATAAAGTGTTTAAATGATGAAACAAAGCAATAAAAGCAAATCCTAGTGGAACAATGATTGCGTAGGCTGTTCCAAAAGATTTTAGGCATCGGGTGTATTTGTTGTTGGCTCCTACCGATTGAAAGGAAGATGAAAACCCATGAAGCAAATGCAAGGATAAAAATACAAAGGATATGACATACAATCCTACTCGGATAGGGTCGTGGAATTTATGAACCAATTCCTCGTAATATCGTGACGGGTCTTCAGGTAAAAATTCCACATATTTATAGGTGATTTCTGGCACCCAAAAATCGTAGAAATGTAAAATTAAAAACAGCAACACAACGCCTCCAGAATAAATCATATTTCGAGACATCCAACTGGAGTTGGTGTTGCCTTTGAACTGAACATACCCTACAGATCGTGCTTTACGGTTTTGTATTTCAAGAGCAAAACCCATCACAAAATGAAAGATGACTCCTAAAATTAAGACCGGTTGCAGAGCGAATTGAACCAATGGATTGGATCCCATAAAATGAGAAATCTCATTGAACATAGCTTCACTAAAAACGGAAGTAATGTTGATTAGAAAATGTTGTAATAAAAAAACCATTAGGAATAACCCTGACAATGCCATGGCTATTTTTCTGGCAATCGAACTGGATAGTAGGCGGCTCATGAAAGTGATTTAAATTTATACAAAATTAAGCCCTAAAGTGTTCATACCCAAAAAAAAAAGGGGTAAATACGTGTTGACTTTTAGATTCTTTTATTCTCTCCGTTTTTTGTTTAAAAGATGTTGTCAAAACACACCATATTTAGGTAAAGTTTTAAACAAAGCAACTTGTAGTACTAGAAAAAAACTTATTTTTGATACAAATAAATTCTTATGAAATACGATCCCATTCCTTCCGAACTTTTTGTGAAAAACCGAAACAATTTTATGGATCGAATGATTCCAAAGAGTCTAGCCGTTTTTAATTCCAACGATATTTACCCAATTAGCGCTGATAGCACCTTGCCTTTTGAGCAACATCGTGATATATTTTATTTGAGCGGAGTGGATCAAGAAGAAAGTGTTTTGGTGTTGTTTCCAGATGCTAAAAATCCTGTACACCGAGAAATTCTTTTTTTAAAAGAAACCAACGAGCATATTGCTGTTTGGGAAGGCGCTAAACTGACTAAAAAACAAGCAACTGCTGTTTCTGGAGTTCAAACCGTTTACTGGCTTGATCAATTAGAGTCGGTGTTTTTTGAGCTAATGAGTCAGTGCAACAATGTTTATGTAAACACCAATGAACACTACAGACAATCTGTAGAAACCGAAACTCGAGAGGATCGGTTTACCAAATGGTGGAAAGAAAAATACCCTTCTCATACTCCACAGCGAAGCAATCCAATTTTGCAGCATCTTCGGTCTATTAAAGATCCTATTGAAATTGATTTGATTCAGCAGGCGTGTACTATTACAGAAAAAGGATTTCGAAGAATTTTGGGATTTGTTAAGCCCGGAGTTTGGGAATACGAAATTGAAGCAGAGTTTGCTCACGAATTTCTTCGCAATCGTTCTCGAAGATTTGCCTATACCCCTATTATTGCGTCTGGGAAAAATGCCAACGTTTTGCACTACGTCGAAAACAACCAGCAATGTCAAAAAGGAGATTTGTTACTTCTTGATGTGGGGGCAGAATACGCTAATTATTCCAGTGACATGACCCGAACCGTTCCTGTTTCAGGAACTTTTACCAAACGACAAAAAGAAGTGTATAATGCGGTTTTGAAAGTCAAAAACGAAGCCACAAAACTATTGACACCAGGAACGTTGTGGAAAGAGTTTCATGTTGAAGTTGGAAAATTAATGACTGCTGAACTGCTCCAATTAGGGCTTCTCACCAAGGCAGATATTCAGATGGAAACCGACAAAAAACCTGCCTATAAAAAATACTTCATGCATGGAACTTCTCATCACATGGGGCTTGATACTCATGACTACGGCTTGTTGAACGAACCTATGCAAGCTCAAATGGTTTTTACTGTTGAGCCTGGTATTTATATTCCTGAAGAAGGCTTTGGAATTCGTTTGGAAGACGACGTGGTTGTTCAGCCGCAAGGGGCTCCTATCAATTTGATGAAAAACATCCCTATTGAAGCGGACGAGATAGAAGCGATCATGAATGCCTAAATACACAATAACTGTTAAAGGAATTTCCGTTTCTTATTCCGATTCTGGAAAGGGAACTGCGATTGTGTGTTTGCATGGATTTTTAGAAACAAAATCTATGTGGAAACCTTTGAAAGAAACACTTCCAAAAAAATACAGAATCGTTAGCATTGATTTGTTGGGACATGGAGATACACACTGTTTGGGATATGTTCATAGCATGGAAATGATGGCCGAAATTGTTTTCAGAGTTGTAAGCAAACTTCGTTTGCGTTCTTATTTTGTAATAGGACATTCCATGGGCGGTTATGTCGCCTTAGAAATGCTTCACAGCAAACCAAAAAATATAAAAGGGGTATTGATGCTTAACTCAACTCCAATGGAGGATTCCGAAGAGAAAAGAAAACAGCGAGACCGCGCCATTCAAGCTGTAAAATCCTCAAAAACTCATTTTATGGGAAGTGCTATTGAAAACTTATTTGCCCCCTATAATGTTTCGCTTTACAAGAATCAAATTAAAGAAATAGTGTTGGATGCCAAAAAAACGTCTATTCAAGGAATTATTGCAGCACTGGAAGGAATGAAAATTCGGAAAAACCACCTAGAGACCCTAAAAAAATGTCACTACGCACGTGTGTTACTCGGCGAAAAAGATCCCGTTTTGAATTACGAATCGCTTCAAGGAATTTTCAAAAAAAACAACATTGACTTCGACACCATTCCCGATGGACATATGAGTCTTGTGGAACAGCCCGCATTGACTGTTGAGATGATTACGAAATTTTTAAAAAGACTTCCAGCCTTGAGCCGTTAATGGAATTTTTTCGTTTCCTCGAGTCACCAAATTTACACCCATCGAAGCATCTGTAACATGACCTATGACAGTAAGGTTGGGATTGCCTTTGATTTTGGAAAAATCGTCTTGATTGATTGTAAAAAGTAATTCATAATCTTCACCGCCACTCAAAGCAATTGTAGTGCTATCCAAGTTAAATTCTTCGCAAGCATTGATAAAAGCGGGATCCAATGGAAGTTTTTCTTCATACAAATCACAACCCACATCGGATTGCTTACAAAGATGAAGTAGTTCGGAAGAAAGTCCATCGCTGATATCAATCATTGATGTAGGCTGTACCTCCAATGCATTTAAAAGGACAGGAATGTCTTTTCGAGCTTCTGGTTTTAGCTGTCGTTCTATCAAATACGTGTACATTTCCAAATCGGGTTGATTGTTTGGATTGGCCTTGAAAACTGCCTTTTCTCGTTCTAAGATTTGAAGCCCCATATAAGCCGACCCGATATCTCCAGAAACTACAAGCAAGTCGTTTTGACTGGCGCCCTTTCGATAGGTAATGTTTTCAGATTCGGCAACTCCAAGAGCGGTAATACTAATTATTAGTCCACTTGTAGAAGACGTGGTATCACCTCCAACCAAATCTACGTTGTATGTTTTACAAGCAAGACCAATTCCCGCATACAATTCGTCAAGAGCCTCTAACGGAAATCGATTGGAAACCGCTATGCTAACCGTAATTTGAGTAGCAATAGCATTCATCGCATAAATATCCGAGAGGTTTACCATTACAGCCTTGTAACCAAGATGTTTTAGCGGTACATAACTCAAATCAAAATGAACTCCCTCAATGAGCAAATCGGTAGAAACCAAGGTGGATTTGTTTTCAAAATTCAATACGGCGGCGTCGTCTCCTACTCCTATTTGGCTTGATTTTTGAGACAAAGAGAATGATTTTGTTAAATGATCAATGATGGCAAATTCGCCTAAATCAGCAAGAGGTGTCTTTGTTGGATTTTTGTCTTCTATCATATTGCAAAAATACATTGCAAATTGAAATATAGATTATTATCTTTCATTTTTTATAATTTTTTATATTATTCCTGTGAGATTCAAACGTTATAATCTTTTTTTAGCAATGCTTATTTCAGCACTCTTTATATTTAGTGGCTGTAAAGATGAGCCTATTGATGATAGCTTTGACTCTACTATGACAGATAATCCTGGAGATGAAAACGATGAATCTGGAACCCCAACTGCTATGGAAGCTCCCTGTGAAAATGGACTAGCTGCGGGTTTTGCATGCAAGAATTATAATTTGATAAGTCGCCTATCACTAGAAGTATTTGATGCGGCAAGCGCCAGCGATATTTGGGGATGGACTGATCTAGAGACACAAAAAGAATATGTACTCATTGGCTTAGACAATGGAACGGGTTTTGTTGATATTTCTACTCCTTCGGAACCTCTTTATTTGGGAAAATTACCTACTGTCACCGTTAATAGTTCTTGGCGAGATGTAAAAGTTTATGACCATTATGCTTTTATTGTCAGTGATAATGCTCAAAATTATGGCATGCAGATCTTTGATTTAACGAAGTTAAACACTGTCGAAAATCCTCCTGTAACATTTGAGGTTGACAAACACCTGACTACTTTTGGGAGTGCTCACAACTTGGTCATTAATGAAGCCATTGGCTATGTTTACCCTGTTGGAACAAATCAGTATAATGGTGGTCCGCACTTTATCAATATTCAAGACCCCTTAAATCCGATAGATGAAGGTGGATTTTCGGAATCGGGCTACAGTCATGATGGACAGGTGATTACCTACAATGGCCCCGATGAGGAACACCATGGAAAAGAAATCTTTATTGGGAGTAATGAAAATGAAATCGTAGTCATAGACATCACTGACAAATCAAATCCTGTTTCTATTTCCTCTGCAAGCTATTCAAACTATGCATACACGCATCAGGGATGGTTTGATAAAAACCAGCGTTATTTTTATGTGGGAGATGAACTTGATGAACAAAATTTTGGCTACAAAACTCGGACATTGGTTTTTGATTTATTGGATTTGGATAACCCGTTGATGCACATGGAATATTTGGGCGCTACCACCGCAATTGATCACAATGGATACATTCACGAAGATACTTTCTATCTTGCCAATTATACCGGAGGTGTTCGAATGATAGATGTTAGTGATATTGATTCAAAAAACATGACTGAAACAGGATATTTTGACACCTATCCGGCCCATGATAATGTGGGTTTTGATGGAGTTTGGAGTGTTTATCCCTTTTTTAAAAGTGGAAATATCGTTGTCAGCGACATCAATACAGGTTTGTATGTTATTCAAAAAAAATAACCCATTGAAACATCCTTTTTTACTCATTTTCATCCTTCTAATTCTAACGACAAGTTGTGAGGACACAACATTAGTTCCTGAAATAAAATTCAAAGGAGAACTCATGGAAATCATGACTTTTGGAGGATCTCAGGAAGACATTGGCTTTGATATTATCGAAACGCAAGACGGAGGATTGGCTGTTATAGGAAACACCAAAAGTGTCAACGGAACTGTAACTGACAAGACCGTAGAGGTGAGCGATTATTGGTTGCTTCGGTTTGATTCTCAAATGGAATTGTTGTGGAGCTATACCTACGGAGGTAGTGACGACGACCGCGGACAATCGGTAATTGAAACAGCCGATGGGGGATTTGTTTTGGCCGGATATAGCAAAAGCTCTGACAATGATGCTAGTAAGAACCAAGGGCAACACGATAATTGGATGTTAAAAGTAGATGCCTTTGGGAATTTTCTTTGGGAAAAAAGTTTTGGATATTCGGGCCACGACCATGCATATACGATCATATCTACCCAAGATGGCGGTCTTCTCATGACTGGTTTTATTGATGTAACCGCTTCGGGAGGAAAAGGAAATATTGCAAAAGGAGCTTCGTTTCATGGAGTGGGGGAATTTTGGACACACAAATTTGATGCACTTGGAAACGTTCAATGGAGACGCTACCACGGAGGCACCAGCAACGACCGATCGTATGATGCCGTAGAAGCCAACGATGGTGGTTTTGTCATTACAGGAACTACCGAAAGTACTGATGTCGATGTAACATCAAATCAAGGAGAATATGACGTTTGGGTGCTCAAACTAAACGCCGAAGGAACGCTGCAATGGGCCAAAACATATGGGGGTTCAGGAATTGACGGATCCAATGGGATACTAAAAACGGATGATGGAAACTACTTGTTGGTAGGCAATACTTTTTCCAACAACGGTGCGGTTTCGCTCAACTATGGTGCATCCGATGTTTGGGTTCTTTCCATCAATGATCAAGGAAATTTGTTGTGGGAAAAGACCTATGGAGGCTCAGAGTTTGATTTAGGAAGAGGAATCACAGCGGGTCCAGACAATACAGCTTTTATTGTTGGTAATTCCAAAAGTAAAGACAATTACCTCCTTCAAAATCAAGGAGAAAACGACGCTTGGGTTTTCCAAATTGACACAACCAATGGAAAATTGCTATGGGAACACTCTTTTGGTGGTTCAGGAATTGATTTTGGTCACAATGCCGTGTTTACTTCTTCAAAATCCTTGTTTGTTGTGGGAGAGACTGCTAGCAGTGATGGGGATATTCCTTCCAACAAAGGCGATAAGGATTTGCTAATCGCATCTTTTCAATAGGCTTGTCCATTATCAGAAAAACCAATTACTGCATCAAATATTGTTCTCATTCCAATGGAAAAAGTGATTCAAATGCTGTATATTTGCGCTTTATTTAGAAACAATCTATTTAAAAATGATAAAAGTTTCAGACAGTGCTAAAGAACGTGTAGAACAACTCATGAAAGAAGGTGGGTATAATATTCAACACGATTTTGTTCGAGTAGGAGTAAAAAGTGGAGGATGTTCGGGTCTTTCCTATGAGCTTTCTTTTGACCAAAATAAGCAAGAAAACGACAAAGTTTTTGAAGATAATAAGATAAAAATTGCCGTTGATAAAAAAAGTTTTTTATACCTCATCGGAACCACATTAGAATATTCGGGAGGACTCAACGGAAAAGGATTTGTGTTTAATAATCCCAATGCAAATCGCACTTGTGGATGCGGAGAAAGTTTTTCTTTATAACAAAAGCACAACACTTTGAATACGAACCTATGGGGTACACAGAAGAAGAGTTAAAAAAAGAATTAGAAACCAAAGAATACGAATACGGTTTCTACACTGATATAGAATCAGACACATTTCCTGTGGGTCTTAGCGAAGAAATTGTCATTGCCATATCGCAACGAAAAAAAGAACCCAAATGGATGACTCAATGGAGACTCGAAGCATATAAAGCTTGGACAGAAATGGAAGAACCGAATTGGGCAAACGTTCGCTATCCCAAACCCGATTTTCAAGCCATTTCGTATTATTCCGCACCTAAATCCAAAGACAAATACAACAGTTTGGACGAGGTTGATCCAGAACTGCTAGACACCTTCAAGCGTTTAGGAATTTCTTTGGACGAACAAAAAAAACTTGCCGGTGTTGCCGTTGATATCGTTATGGATTCTGTATCGGTAGCAACAACATTCAAAGATACATTGGCCAAAAAAGGAATTATTTTTTGTTCCATTTCTGAGGCTATTCAGGAGCATCCCGAATTGGTAAAAAAATATTTAGGAACGGTGGTTCCTCAAAAAGACAATTACTACGCAGCACTCAATTCAGCGGTATTTTCAGACGGTTCGTTTTGTTATATTCCAAAGGGAGTGCGATGTCCCATGGAACTCTCAACATATTTTAGAATCAATCAAGCCGGAACAGGACAGTTTGAGCGCACGCTTGTGATTGCAGATCAGGAAAGTTACGTGAGCTATTTGGAAGGTTGTACGGCTCCTTCAAGAGACGAAAACCAATTGCATGCTGCGGTGGTTGAATTGATTGCTCTTGATGATGCTGAAATCAAATATTCAACGGTTCAAAACTGGTTTCCTGGAGATAAAAACGGTAAAGGCGGGGTTTTTAATTTTGTGACCAAAAGAGGAATTTGTCACAATCGCTCCAAAATTTCTTGGACGCAAGTAGAAACTGGATCGGCAGTAACCTGGAAATATCCTTCTTGCATTTTGAAGGGCGATCACAGTATTGGAGAGTTTTACTCAATTGCTGTAACCAACAATCTGCAACAAGCCGATACTGGAACCAAAATGATTCATTTGGGAAAGAACACGAAAAGCACCATTATTTCCAAAGGAATTTCCGCTGGAAAATCTCAAAACAGTTATCGTGGTTTGGTACAGATTAATGGTCGAGCCGAAAATGCTCGAAATTTTTCACAATGCGATTCCCTATTGATGGGAAATGCTTGTGGAGCGCACACATTCCCTTACATCGAAGCCAAAAACAAAACAGCTAAGATCGAACACGAAGCTACTACCAGTAAAATTGGTGAAGATCAAATTTTTTATTGCAACCAACGAGGGATAGACACCGAAAAAGCCATTGCCCTTATTGTCAATGGGTTTAGCAAAGAAGTCCTTAACAAACTCCCTATGGAATTTGCGGTAGAAGCTCAAAAATTATTAGAAATTTCCTTGGAAGGATCTGTTGGCTAAATACTAAGAAAGATGAAAAAAATAACATTTTTATTGATCGGAGTTTTACTATTTTGGAATTGTACTTCCCCAAAAAAATCAAACAAACAAACGGAAACCGTTTCGCTTCATGGAGAATTTTTATTCTTAAATGACGCGGCTGTCCTCAATACAGGCAATGAAATTTATGGAGTTGTCATCGATGAAAAACTTGTTGAATTGGATTTGCAAACAAGACCTCTACAGAAAGATGAATACGATATGGTTCAAGTATTCATAAAAGGGGTTGTTGAAAAAAACCCCAATGAAGAAGGATGGGAAAATATTGTACGTATAGTCGCTATAGATTCTGTAGCTCCGTCAATTCCAGAAAACAATTCAATTATTAAATTAAGCACAAAATAACAATGTTAAGTATCGACAACCTTCACGCAAGTGTAGAAGATAAATCTATTTTAAACGGAATCAGTCTTGATGTAAAAGCTGGTGAAGTTCATGCAATTATGGGCCCCAATGGGTCTGGAAAAAGCACCCTTTCGGCTGTAATTGCAGGTAACGAAAACTATGAAGTTTCAGAAGGAGCCATATTGTTGAACGGAGAAGATATTGGAGAATTGGATGCCGAATCAAGAGCCCACAAAGGAATCTTTTTGTCTTTTCAATACCCTGTGGAAATTCCCGGAGTAACCGTTACAAATTTTATCAAGACCGCTATTAATGCCTCCCGAAAAGCACAAGGTCTTGATGAAATGCCTGCTAAGGAAATGCTTAAAAAAATTAGAGAAAAAGCAACACTTTTGGAAATCGATTCTCGGTTTTTATCCCGATCTCTCAATCAAGGTTTTTCTGGAGGAGAAAAAAAACGAAATGAAATTTTTCAAATGGCAATGCTCGAACCCAAGCTAGCAATTTTGGACGAAACCGATTCGGGACTCGACATTGATGCTCTTAGAATTGTGGCCAATGGCGTCAACAAATTACGAAACGAAAACAACGCAATTGTAGTTATTACTCACTACCAGCGCTTGTTAGATTATATAGTTCCTGATTTTGTACACGTACTGCATGAAGGAAAAATCGTTAAGTCTGGCACCAAAGAGTTGGCAATGGAACTCGAAGAAAAAGGCTATGACTGGATCAAAAAAGGAGCCTAATTCATTTAAAATTTTCAATAAAACGCCCAATGCAATTAGAAGAAAAATTAATGTCGTCGTTTGTTGCTTTCGAATCCGAAGTGGACACGTTAGCACCTGTACATGATGTTCGTGAAAAGGCATTAAAATCGTTTGAAAAGTTAGGGTTTCCAACCAAAAAAAATGAGGAGTGGAAATATACTCCGCTCAATTCGCTTCTTAAAGAAGACTTCCATATTTTTTCGAAACACGACAATACGGTTGAGTTTAAGGATGTGAAGCAATATTTCATTCATGATATTGATACTTATAAAATTGTGTTTGTTGATGGCGTTTATAACTCTTTTTTGTCGGAAACCACACATGAAGGAGCGGATATTTGTTTGTTGTCTGCTGCGCTAGCTCATTCAAAGTATCAAAAAAATATTACCGATTATTTTCATAAAATCGCATCAAAAAACGACGCCTTTACCTCGTTAAATACTGCTTTTGCAAAAGAAGGTGCATACATTCACATTCCAGAAAAAAAGATTTTAGAAAAACCGATTCAAATCATTCATTTTTCTACTGGAAATGACACTGCCTTGATGCTTCAGCCCCGAAATTTGATCATTGTAGGAAAACAAGCTGAAGTCCAAATCATTGAGCGACACCAAAGTCTTTCCAATCAAAAAGTATTTACCAATTCTGTAACAGAAATTTTTGCCGATCAAAGAGCCCAAGTGGATTATTACAAAATTCAAAACGACCAAGAAGAGGCTTCATTGATTGACAATACCTACATTCGTCAAGAAAAAGAAAGTCATGCCAAAGTACATACATTTTCTTTTGGCGGAAAACTTACTCGAAACAATTTGAATTTCTATCACAACAACGAACACATTGAATCTACTCTAAAGGGCATCACAATTATTGAAAATAAACAGTTGGTTGATCATCACACATTGGTGCATCATGCAAGTCCTAATTGTGAAAGTCATCAGGATTATAAAGGGATTTATGCTGACACATCAACGGGGGTTTTTAATGGAAAAGTTATTGTGGAAAAAGAGGCTCAAAAAACCAATGCGTTCCAACAAAACAACAATATTTTAATCGACGATAAAGCAACCATCAACTCCAAGCCCCAGCTTGAAATTTTTGCCGATGATGTAAAATGTTCGCATGGATGTACAATTGGCCAATTGGATGAAGATGCTCTCTTTTATTTGAGAACAAGAGGAATTCCTAAAAAAGAAGCAAAAGCTTTGTTAACATACGCCTTTGCAAATAACGTATTGGAAAGCGTTCAAATTCCTTCTGTAAAATCAAGAATTAATAAAATTATAGCGACCAAGTTAGGTGTTGATTTGGGCTTTGATGTATAAGAAATGGGGCTAAACATAGAAAAAATTCGCGCAGATTTTCCTATCCTTAACCGTAAAGTTAATGGGCAAGCCTTGGCATATTTTGACAATGCGGCGACCTCACAAACCCCTCGCCAAGTGATCGACAGTATTGTCCATTACTACGAGTCAATAAACGCAAACATTCACAGAGGAGTTCATGCCCTCAGTCAAAAAGCAACCGATGCATACGAAGCTGCAAGAGAAAAGGTTCGGAAGCATTTTAATGCGCTTCATTCGCATGAAATTATTTTCACCTCAGGAACTACTCATAGCATTAATTTAGTGGCTTCTGGTTTTGCCTCACTACTTCAAAAAGGAGATGAAATCATAGTCTCAGCATTGGAGCACCATTCCAATATTGTACCTTGGCAAATGTTGTGTGAAAAAACAGGGGCGGTTTTAAAAGTGATTCCCATGACGCTTTCTGGAGAGTTGGACATGGAAAAATACACCCAATTGTTGAGTTCAAAAACAAAGGTGGTATTTGTGAATCATGTTTCGAATGCCTTAGGAACCATCAACCCCATTGAAAGTATTATCGCTCAAGCCCACGAAATAGGTGCTGCGGTATTGATTGACGGAGCACAAGCCGCGCCCCACATCAAAGCCGATTTACAGGCGTTGGATGTGGATTTTTATACCGTATCAGCTCATAAAATATGTGGACCAACGGGCGTAGGAATTTTGTATGGAAAAGAAGAATGGCTTCAAAAATTACCGCCCTATCAAGGAGGTGGAGAAATGATTGCTGAAGTAACCTTCGAAAAAACCACATATGCCGACTTGCCTCATAAATTTGAAGCTGGGACACCTAATATCTGCGGAGGAATTGCTTTTGGAACTGCTTTGGATTATATGAATCAAATTGGTTTTGACGAAATTGCAGCCTACGAAAACGAATTGCTTACCTACGCTACCGCAAAACTTATTGAGATTGATGGTTTGAAAATTTACGGAGAATCGGCTCAAAAAACTGCAGTGATTTCATTTAATGTAGGGAACATTCATCCTTACGACATTGGGACGCTGCTAGATAAAATGGGAATTGCTGTACGAACCGGACACCATTGTGCCCAGCCCATTATGGATTTCTATCAAATCCCTGGTACCATTCGAGCTTCCTTTTCCTTTTACAATACTTTTGAAGAAATTGACCGCTTGGTAGAAGGTGTTAAGAAAGCCGTTACGATGCTTAGCTAATTTATATCTTTGTGACTTAAAATCCAAAACAATGAGCATTCAAGAAATTCAAAACGAAATTGTAGAAGAGTTTAGCCTCTTTGACGACTGGATGCAACGTTATGAATATATGATTGAACTGGGGAAATCACTTCCTTTGATTGAAGATCAGTATAAAATAGACGAAAACATTATCAAAGGATGCCAAAGTAGAGTATGGGTTCATGCAAAACTTGAGAATGACAAAGTTGTATTTACTGCAGATAGTGATGCAATCATTACCAAGGGAATCATTGCCATTCTGATTCGTGTTTTTTCTCACCAACATCCTCGAGATATTTTAGATGCAAACACAGATTTTATTGATGAAATTGGATTGAAAGAACACCTTTCTCCTACTCGCGCCAATGGTCTTGTTTCTATGATAAAACAATTAAAAATGTATGCCATTGCATATCAAACACAATTAAAATAAATTGTATGTCAACAACTCCTCTTGATCCCAATGCATTGGGCGAAAAAATTGTTCAGGTTCTAAAAACAATCTACGATCCCGAAATTCCCGTTGATATTTATGAATTGGGATTGATTTACGATGTTTTTGTCAACGAAGATTTTGAAGTCAAACTGCTAATGACACTCACCACTCCCAATTGTCCAGTGGCCGAAACCTTGCCTTTGGAAGTTGAAGAAAAAGTAAAGTCAATTGATGAAATAAAAGATGTGGAGCTAGAGCTTACCTTTGATCCGCCATGGACACGTGACTTGATGAGTGAAGAAGCAAAATTGGAACTCGGTTTTTTATAAAATGTCTCAAGAAATCATCAATCGCGTTGCCAACAGCCAATTAGTCACCATTGACTTGGAAGATTTTTATCCCAAAGGTGAGCGAGTTTGTATGGATTTAAAAGATTGGCTGGAAGAAGGACTCATTCTTCGTGAGAAAAACTTTCGCAATGCTGTAAACGCATTCGATTGGAATCAATACAAAGATCAATACGTTTCCCTTCACTGTTCTTCGGAAGCGATAGTACCGGGTTGGGCTTATATGCTTATAACAACCAAACTTTCTCCGATTTGTAAAAAAGTAGTTATCGGCACCATTGAAACTTTAGACACCGTGTTGTTTCAGGAAATACTATCCGATTTTGACGTTGCTCCCTACAAAAATAAACCTGTTATTATCAAAGGTTGCGCTCATTTACCGATTCCCGAAAATGCATATGTAACGCTTGTATCCCTATTACAACCGAAAGTAAAAAGTCTTATGTATGGTGAGGCTTGTTCTTCGGTTCCTCTTTTTAAAGCATAAATATTAACCTTAAACATTTTCCTCAAATGAAAAAAACAATCCTACTCCTACTCGCTTTGATTCCCATTTATTTAATTGGTCAAGAAACTCCTCAAGACTCTATTCCCAAGTGGAAAAATTCAGGAACCATTAGCTTGTTAATTAATCAAGCTGCCTTTAGTAACTGGACCTCTGGTGGTGAGAATAATGTCGCTGCTACATTGGGTATTAATTATGACATTAATTATTTCAAAAATGGATTGTCTTGGGATACCAAAATTATAGGTGCTTATGGAGTCAATAAAAGCGCCAACAGTTCGTACTACAAAAAAACCGATGATCGTTTTGAAATCAACTCATTATTGGGTAAAAAATTCAACAAAGAATGGAGCTATTCTAGTTTTTTGAATTTTAAAACCCAATTCGGAAATGGATACAAATACAGAAAAGACGAAAATAATAAAGAGAACCGAACACTAACAAGTCAATTTTTTTCTCCTGCCTACCTTCAACTTGGAATTGGTTTGTATTGGAAAAAAAGCAACGACTTGTGGGTGAATATTGCGCCTTTAACTGCGCGACTTACTATGGTAAGCAATAATTTTACGCGAAACCTAAAAGCCGAAGAAACTTTTTTTGGAGTAGACCGAGGGAACAGCTCACTGTTCGAATTGGGAGCTTCTCTCAAGGGATTTTATAAAATAGAAGTCCTTGAAAACGTAATTCTAGAACACTATTTGAGCTTGTATTCGGATTATTTGGAAAAAGCAAAAAACATTGATGTTGACTATACCTTAATGGTCAAAATGAAAATCAATGAATATTTGTCAACTCACTTAAATATTCAAGTCGTTTACGATGACGACGCTATCAAACGGGTTCAGCTTCGCGAAATTTTTGGGCTGGGTCTTACTGCAGATTTGAATAAGGTTTACTCGAAACTTTCGGGATACAAAAAGTTGTTGTAAGGAAATCGAGTGATGTGAATTTCTCTTACCTTTTGATACACTTTTTGACGAAATTCCTCCAAGTTTTCTTTTTTAATTGCTGACATAAAAAGCGCTTGTCCGTTCATTTTGGCCATCCACGTTTGCTCCCATTCTTTGAGGGAATAATGTCTTGAAGTGCGCTCTGTGATTAGATCGTCTTCGTCAAGCGTTTCGGGTTGGTAGGCATCAATTTTATTGAACACCATTAATGTGGGTTTTTCCTGTACATTAATTTCGGTCAAGGTTTGATTGACCGAACGAATGTGATCTTCAAAATTAGGGTGGGAAATATCCACAACATGGAGTAATAAATCTGCTTCGTGCACTTCATCGAGGGTGCCTTTAAACGATTCGATAAGTTGAGTGGGTAGTTTTCTAATAAACCCAACCGTGTCGCTCAAAAGAAACGGCAAGTTGCCAATAACCACTTTTCGAACGGTGGTATCGAGCGTTGCAAAAAGTTTGTTTTCCGCAAACACTTTGCTTTTGCTAATCACATTCATTAATGTTGATTTGCCGACATTGGTATATCCTACGAGTGCAACTCTTACCAAAGCTCCTCGATTTCCTCGTTGAGTAGCCATTTGTTTATCAATGGCTTGAATTTTCTTTTTTAACAATGAAATTTTATCCCGAACAATTCGGCGGTCTGTCTCGATTTCGGTTTCTCCAGGTCCTCTCATTCCAATACCTCCGCGTTGCCGTTCGAGGTGCGTCCAAAGACCCGTAAGACGCGGAAGTAGGTATTGGTATTGTGCCAATTCTACTTGGGTTCGGGCATAACTGGTTTGGGCACGCTGTGCAAAAATGTCAAGGATCAAACCGGTTCGGTCCAAAATTTTGCATTTCAGTTCTTTTTCAATATTTTTTTGTTGGGCAGGTGTCAATTCATCATCAAAAATTACAGCACCCACATCATTGGCTTTGACAAACTGAGCAACTTCTTCGAGTTTTCCTGCGCCGATCATTGTTTTGGGGTGAGGAGGGTCCATTCTTTGAGTAAAGCGTTTGCTAACCTCGCCTCCTGCGGTATAGGTTAAAAATGCCAATTCGTCCAAATATTCTTTTGACTTGACTTCGTCTTGTTCTTTGTTGATGATTCCTACCAATACGGTTTTTTCGAACTCAAGATTGTTTTTTTCAATCATATAGCATGGGACTTGGGCTTCCAGTTTTTGAGGGTAAGTTGTTCTCCATCAAACTCGGCATAGGTGTAATACGAAATCCAATCGCCCAAGTTGATGTATTGAGAATGGTCGTTTAGAGGAATTTCTAATGGCAAGTGCCGATGCCCAAAAACAAAATAGTTGAATTCTTTTTCTTTCAATTTGTCTTTGGCATATTGGAAGAGCCATTCGTTTTCGGCGCCGTTAAATTCAACATCATGATCTCCGGAAATTAGTTTGCTTTTGACGGAAAAGTACTGTGCAATTCGCACGCCAATATCGGGGTGAAGCCAACGGAAAAGCCATTTACAAATTGGATTGGTAAATATTTTTTTCATGAATTTATATCCGCGATCTCCTGGACCCAGTCCGTCGCCGTGTCCAATCAAAAAATGTTTACCATTGAACTCAAATTCTTGGGGTTCGGTATACACTGGAATATTGAGTTCTTCATTGAAATACGAATTCATCCACATATCGTGATTACCAACAAAAAAATGAATGGGAATTCCGCGATCTGATAATTCGGCTAATTTTCCGAGCGTACGCGTAAATCCTTTGGGGACAACGGTTTTGTATTCGAACCAAAAATCAAACAAATCGCCGAGTAAAAAAATAGCCGCCGCATTGTCTTTGATGGTGTCTAACCAATCTACAAAATGGCGCTCTCTTTTGGCACTTGCCTTCCGAGTAGGAGCTCCTAAATGGTTGTCAGAAGCGAAATAAATTTTTTGTCCAGCTTTGATGTTCATAATCACAAAGGTAACGAATTACTGATCGCTAGCATGCCATTCTGCAAAGGAGGTTTCGGTTTCTTGAAGTTTTAGGGAGTGAAGCTTGATATTGGAAGGAAGACGTAATTTTATTTTTTTTGAAAAATCAATGATCATTTCTTCGCTAGTAGGTTGGTAATCGACCAAAATTACTTTGTGACCGCTTTTTTCTAGGGTTTTGGCGAGCTCTACGTGCGGTGTGTTTTGGTTGAATACGGTCGCATGATCAAAAAGATCGACAATTTCTTCTTTGACAATTTTCTTTAAATCTTTAAAGTCAATTACCATTCCGTGTTTAACGTGATGGGTGTCTTGAATAGGAGTTCCTAAAACGGTTACAGAGAGTTTGTAGCTGTGACCGTGAACATTTTTGCACAAACCATCGTATCCGAAGAGCGCATGTCCAGTTTCAAAAGTAAATTGCTTTGTGATGCGAATCAAACTCATGAGCGATTTTTAAATGATTGAAGTGTTTTTTGAGTCGTCTCTGAAAGAACCAATCGTCCCGATATTTCGGCATTTTCTTCCAAAATCTGGTCCCAATGTTCGGTTCCTTTCCAAAGTGCTTTTTTGAGTTCAGAAACTCCTTGTGGAGAGTAAGAGGCAAGTTTTTGAGTCAACAAATCAATTTCTTTGTCCATTTTGTTCAGGCTATCAAAAACACGTGCATACAATCCTTTTTCTTTGGCCCAAAAGGCATTTTTCCATTCATGGGCTGTAAGCGCTAATTCAGAAAGAGCAGCGACTCCTATTTTTCGTGACACAGCCGGACTGACAACAAATGGACCAATACCTATAGCAATTTCGGAGAGTTTTACAGAGGCTGCATCGGAAGCAAAAGCGTAATCACAAGCCGCCACAATCCCTACGCCACCTCCAATAGCGCGTCCGTGAATGCGTCCAATGATGGGTTGCGGACACTTTCGCATGGCGTTAATGAGGTTGGCAAAACCCATGAAAAAATGTTTTCCCTGCTGAGCTGTTTTTACTTGAAGCAGTTCGTCGAAGGAAGCCCCAGCGCAAAAAGCATAGGCTTCGTCACTTTTTAGTAAAATAACATGAACTTCGGCATCGAGAGCAATTTGCTCAAAGGCAGCTGTCAGTTTTTGTAGCAATTCTCTTGGAAAAGAGTTTTGCTTGGGATGCGAAAACTTGATTGTTGCCACATGATGCTCCGAATGAACATACAGTGATCCCGTATTTAATTGCTTTGACATAATGACAAAAATACGAGTTTATATTGAACCTGTTTTCAAAATAATTTTTTAAGAGGCAAATTTGTTTTTTTAATGTATTTTTGTTGACAGTTTGGGGATGTAGCTCAGTTGGCTAGAGCGCTTGACTGGCAGTCAAGAGGTCGTGGGTTCGAATCCCATCTTCTCCACGATAAAACAACGAAAGGTTTGCAGCGATGTAAGCCTTTTTTTATGCGCTCTAACCCGTTGTGAAAACCCGTATTAAAATTTCCTCACTTGATACTAAAAGACATCAAAGAACGCTGTAAACATATAAAATTTGACAGACAATTGACAGACATTTCTGTTCTTTTCGCTTTTAGTTGTTTTCCCAACCCGTGTTGTTCCAACCCGACTGAGCTTACGGAGTCATTTTTTTTTCATCAAAAAAGCAAAATCACTTTTTCTTTACGTTATATAAATAAGATGATTAGACTTGGCACATAGAATCATCTAAATGTGTTTAGAAAACCAAGACATTTTCTATAATAAACCTTTAGCTTCCCAATAAGGTTTGACACAATAAACTCGAATAGAGTACGTAAGTGGGTAAGCGTAGCAGTTTTTCCTGTGTCAGTAGTAATAGACACCGCGTGAATAGGTTTTCTGCCTTGATTTTGATGGAGGGTTCTTCATTAATAGATAGCAATATCTTTTTTAATGAAGTTAGGAGAAGAATATACTGTGAAAGTGCCCTTAGGGGCAGATGTTTAAGTGAAAGAAAATCTAAAATAGTTTGAAATAGATATGAATACAACAGGAAAGAAATACGGAGGACGAAAGAAAGGAACACCCAATAAAGTTGGCATTCAAGTAAAACAAAAGTTAGCCCTTATAATAAACGAAACTATAAACTCTATAGACATTAATGAATTGTCTATTAATCAACAATTAAAATTACTTCAATTAGGAATTCCTTATGTAGTTTCTAAAGCACCTTTGGAAATAGAATCTACAAATGTTTTAGAGATAGATATACTTAAACAACTAAACAACCATACAGACAAACAAATAGAAGATGCTATTGATAACCAATCCCAGAGAAGCTATCATTGAAAGCTTTAAACATCCTGTTAAGTTTAAAAATAAAGTGATTTATAGAGGAGCGGTATTGGTCGTGTTTAAGTAATTTTATAATTTTTTAGACTGTAGGTTTATCAACAAAAAACCTCTAAAAAAAAATAATTACTTTTGTTGTAAAACCAATTATTATGAAAAAAATACTTTACTTATTTTTAGCTGTAACAATCTTCGCTTGTAGCAGTGACAGTGATGGAAACTCAAATACCTCATCAGTTGAAGGAAGATGGAATTTATCATCGTCAAGTAATAATGGTGTAGAAGAAAATTTAAATTACTGTGATTTAGAAACGTACATAGAATTAAACAATGACGGTTCTGGTTTAGGCTATGTTTATTACACGGATACTCCTGATAATTCTGAAACTTGTGGTTTAGATTTCACATTTGATATTACTTTTTCAGAAACTTCTAATAATGTATATTCAATGAATTGGGAGGATAATGACTTTAATGTCACTGGAACTGCTGATGTAAATAATAATATACTAACATTCAATTATACTGATGAGGGAGAATATTTTGAAAGTAATTTTACAAAACAATAACTAAATGAAAAAACTACTTATACTCTTCGCTTTATTCATCTTCGCTTGTTCAAGTGATGATAGTTCTACTTCCGCAACTGGCATAAATCCCCCATCTTGGATACAAGGTGTTTATTTACAGGAGATTTCAGGGCAAGTGTATCCCAATGGATACGAATTCAAAACAAATGACTTCTGTACAATAGCGGTTAGTACATCTTGCAATAAGGCAATAATGGATATGTACGATGGCGCCTCTAGTATTGAAACTAATGTTTACGAGGAAATAGATAGCAATAGGTATTATATTGAAATAACTATTGGCCCAAACATCTTTGATTATGAATTCATTAAGATTTCAAGCACCAGTATTAAACAGATACTAATAACAGGAGATGAAGCATTCTTTATACTTCAATAAATCAACAATCCATAGGCATATCTTCTTCTTTTAATTCCGCTATTTCCAAGCCTCTTATATAGAATGATAATATGAAAATAATAACTTGGAATTTAAAAAGCAGCACTTCATCCTCCAAATGTTGGGAAATTATACTGAATCACAATATTGATATATGTATGCTTCAAGATGTAAAATCAATACCCAATGCTATCAAGCATAAATATTTCATTAAATCAGAATATCCAACTAAAAAGAACTTGGAAAAACAAAAGTTTAGCACAGTTTGTCTTATAAAGAAGGGGATTGTGTTTGAGTCTGTAACATTTTCATTGGAATCAATTTACCTTGAAAAGATTTACAATTCATTTCTTGGTAATATTGTGGCACTTGAACTTAATGACATTGTATTCATCAACTTTTACAACCCTTATTGGGAGATACCAAAAACTCTTTACGATTGGTCAAAAATTGAAAATATTAGATTAAAAAACCAGACCAAACTTTTTCTTACAGAAATTCTCTATGGAATTATATCTACAATTGATGATAAAAAAATTGTCATAGGCGGCGACTTTAATCACTCGATTAAATTTGATGAAAAAAGGGATGACAAATTTAATTCAGAAAGGTTCTCTCGCTTTAATAAACTCGGTATTTATGACGCCTTATCATACAAATTGAAAAAACCTGTACCAACCTTTATAGACAGAAATAAAAAACTTATCCATCAATTAGATTATATGTTTGTTTCCGAAGAATTTTTAAACTTTGGGAAGTCAAATATTTTAGAAAAGGATATAATTTATAACAACAATATTTCAGACCACTTACCTATATTTTTTGAATTCTAAACCATAGGCAAATGTTCCTCCTTTAGTTCATCTATTTCCAAGCCTCTAAAAAAAAATTATTACTTTTGTTGTAAAACCAATTATTATGAAAAAACTACTCTTACTCTTCGCTTTATTAATCTTCGCTTGTAGTAGTGATGATGATAATAACAATAATACAACAAATTCAGAGTTTCAAGGCGAATGGTCTGGAATATTTTCTGGTGATGACAATGGTACTTGGTCTGCAGGTATAAACTCTAACGGAGATGTTAGTGGGACTGCTTACTCCATCATTTTTGCTGACAATTATTCTCTAGAAGGCTCTGTAAGTTCTTCTGGACAGTTTCAAGCTACATTTGGAACAAGTTCAGCTGGGGGAGAGTTTACAGGTCAGCTTAATGGTAATTCAGGCAGTGGC
>Ga0209654_1001015_pt1 | contig 23921 bp, 22 predicted proteins | sample SaaInl1SG_22_DNA_FD_184646 | JGI IMG/M metagenome (GOLD analysis project Ga0209654, IMG submission 184646) | Marine microbial communities from expanding oxygen minimum zones in the Saanich Inlet - ESP_161SG_22_DNA (SPAdes) (version 2) | ecosystem: Environmental > Aquatic > Marine > Intertidal... | reverse complement strand
GAAGCCCACTACGCGAAGGTGCTGCTTGATGCTCTGTTTGGAAGAGAGTGCTTCCTAAACGAGATCATCTGGGCCTACGACTATGGCGGGAAGTCCAAGAGTCGCTGGCCCGCCAAGCACGACACCATCCTGGTTTATGTGAAGGATCCGGATAACTACTACTTCAATTCCGAAGAGGTAGACCGAGAGCCATATATGGCTCCCGGGCTAGTTACCAAAGAGAAGGTGGAAAAAGGCAAGCTGCCAACCGATGTTTGGTGGCACACAATTGTTTCGCCAACCGGAAAAGAAAAGACCGGGTACCCAACCCAGAAACCCCTTGGCATCCTGAGGCGAATAATCTCGGCCAGCACCAAACAGGGTGATCGAGTGCTGGACTTCTTCGCCGGGTCTGGAACAACCGCTCATGCAGCCTGGGAACTGAAGCGAGAGTTTGTGGTGATTGATCAGAACCCGGAATCACTAAAGGTAATCAGGCAGCGGCTTGACGATCTCGGCGTGAACTACGACTATCACCAGAAATAACAAACACAACCAACGCAACCAAGACAATAAACAGGCTGGCAGCAGTCATTGCCATGCCCAGATTCTCAGCGCCCGGTCTAGAAATCAGTCTGAACAAAACCAGGGGCAGAGTGGCATCTGATCCGTAGGCAAGGAAACTAGCGGCCCCAAATTCACCCAGTGAACCAAGAGCCACAAACGCTGCTGCGACAGTTATGGGCTTTCTCACTAGCGGCCCTTCCACCGACGAAAACATTCTCCAGCCAACTGCTCCGTCAATCATGGCCGCGTCACGAATCTCAACCGAGACTGCCTGCCTGGCAGGCCGCATCACCTGGTAACTCAGTGGAATCAAGAACAGGCTCTGCACAATAGGAACCAGCACCCAGCTGGTGCCAAAGCTAGTTGGAAGATATCCACTCAAGACCAAAAACAGCAACCCAAACACAACCGGCGAAATCCCAATCGGCAACAGCACCAAATAGCTGGTTCTCCGCTTGCCACTTGCAAGCCAGGCAATAGGCAGAGCAATAAGTCCTGCGACAACCAGGTTTCTAAAGCTGTTGCCGGTCGCTTCCAAAACAGACACGTTCAGCACGTCCCTGGTTCCGCGGCCTGCTAGGTTCATGAAGTTTCCAACAAGGCCTGGACCCAGGCTCCAAGACCGCACAAAAACTCCACCAATCACAATCACAATCGCGACCAACAAGCCAAGTCCCATGATCTGGCCCAGACGACTTTTGCGATGCGTTGGTTCAATCTCCCCAAATAGCTCGCTGGGTTCTGCGCGAATGGCCCGGGCGAGGATGAAGAAACCGAGCGTGAGGGCTGTCTGCAAACCCGCCAGTAGCAACGCAAAACCCAAATCAAGATCGCGAAGCGCCGCCGTAGCGATCCTTGTCTCGAGAGTTTCAACCTGTCCCTGGCCAAGCGTTAGCACCAGTCCATAGCTGGTCGCACTATAGAGAGCAACCAGTAGCGCCGCAGACAGAATGCCGCTTAGCTGTTGAGGCAATTCAATTGCTAGTCGAGCCCGCAGGCTCGATGCACCATCCAGGCTGGCAGCTTCGATTTGATCTTTAGGAACCTGGCTAGCGGCAACCACGCTTGCCATGAAACCGGCGTTCATCAGAACGTGCGCAGCGATGATCCAAAGTATTCCAGTTATGGAATTGATTCCAGTTGCCTGCAGTGGCAACAGCGTTAGTCCGATTAGAAACGGTGGAAGCAGGAATGGAATCAAGACCAACGAGGAAACTAGTCGTTTAGTGCGTTGACCTAGACCTGCCATCCAGTTGCCAATGGGGTAGCCCATAACCGTTGAAACCACCGCACTGAAACTAGCGATCAGTGCGGTGGTTGTGAACAGCTCAAAGTTAGTTGTCAAACACGTCCGACCAGTCGGTCAACCATTGCTCTCGATTTGAGTTGATGTCCAGGTCAGAACCAATCACGCTCTCGGCTGGCTTGGCAAACTTTGCCCAGCTCTCCGGAACATCGACAGCGCTGTTGGCTGGATAGACATACATCGACTCCGGAACCGAGGCTTGGAAGGAATCGCCCTGCAGGAAGTCAACTAGCGCCTGGGCACCAGCTTGGTTTTGGTTGCCCTTCAGGACACCGGCAAACTCGGTTTGACGGAAGCATTCGGTCAGTAGCGCAGCAGACCCAGGTGTGCCATCTTCCTTTGCCTCCGCTGATGGAGACGAGGCGTAGCTCAGAACAATTGGGCGGTCACCGCCATAGCGAGTGAAGTCAACGAAGTAGGCATCTTCCCAGCTGCCGGCGACCTTCAGGTCGTTGTCACGAATTGAACGCCAGTAAGCGAACACCTCCATGCTGGTGTCAAAGCCAGCGTGAGTGGTGGCAAGGAAGGCAAGACCAGGCGATGAGAAGTTGGGGTTCGTAACCACGGTTAGTCCGCGGTACTGCTCTTGGCCTAGTTCTCGCCAGCTTCCCGGAGGCGTAATTCCATTCTCGGCGAACCAGTCGATGTCGTAGTTGAAGCAGACATCGGAGTAGTCGATGGCCTTGAAATCCCCATCGACAATGTCGTTATCCAGCGCCACACCCTGAAAGGTGTTGTCGATGCCGAAGAAAGCATCTGCAACCGGAGCGTTCTTGGTCAGCACCAACTGATTCGTGAGTGAGCCAGTGTCGCCAAGCCTGATGATTTCCAGTTCAAACCCGGTTTCATCCTGGAAGGACTGAATCAGTTCATCGCTGATCGCAAACGAGTCGTGAGCAGCCAAGCGAACCAGGGTGGTTTCTTGAGTTGTGCAGCCAGCAAGGGCAAGGGCTGCGATTGCTAATACAGCTATTTTTTTCATTTCGTGCCTTTCGTTTAAGAGGCACGGGTTCGAGGTGTCTACCTACGCTGGAATTACCCAGATCAGGTTTGACGGTCGAAGACTTTGTCTAGTCTTCCTCTCAGTCCGGTTTACCGAACTCCCGTGATTACTAAAAATACTAACTGATTAAGTTAGTGGCTCATTCCAGCAGTTTTCGCCGACTCGGCTGCCTCCTGTGAAGCACTCTTGTCGCGAAGTGGAATTTCCTTGATGAACCAGCTGATGACGAACGCGGCTGCAACGAAGAAAATCGCAACCAGGAACACCGTCAATGAAGATTCAACGAAGCCGATTCTGAACGGCAGTGTGAGCCTGTCATCGGCGCCGATCATGAATGAGGAGTCCAGAGTGATCTGTTCGGCTGCCGAAGGCCCACCCTGCAGCACTCCAAGAATTGCTTCATTGTCCGGGTTTGCCAGCACCGCTGGGTCTTTGGTTGCAGCAGCAATTCCCTCTCGAACGTCTGCTCGCTGGAATGCGCCACCGATCTTGTCGGCCACCTGGCCAAACAGAATCGACATGAATACCGCAACACCGAAGGTTCCACCCATTTGGCGGAAGAAGGTGGCGGAGCTGGTGGCAACGCCAATGTCCTTTGCATCAACCGAGTTCTGGCTGGCAACCATGGTTGTCTGCATTAGCTGACCAAGACCCAAACCGATCATGATCATTCCGATTGAAACCACCCAAATCGGCGTTGAGGCGTTCAGCATCAAGAGCATGAAGAGGTAACCGAAGAACAGCACCGCGGTACCAGTGTTGAAAAAGATTCGATACTTGCCGGTTCTGGACATTATGCGACCGGACGTGATGGTGGCCGCCATCATTCCAGCAACCATTGGCAGCATCAAGAGTCCAGCCTCGGTTGGGCTGGCTCCATAAACAACCTGGATGATCAGTGGCAGCACGATCATTCCACCGAACATTCCAATTCCAATAATGAAGCCCATGATCTGGGTTCTGGCGAATGTTGGCTCTTTGAAAATAGCCAGTGGGATCAGCGCAGCTGAACCCATGCGCTTCTCAATCAGAATGAAGCTCACGATTCCAAATAGGCCAGTTGCATACATCGCGATGGACAGCGGGCTGCCCCAACCCCATTCACGACCCTGCTCTGCAACAAGCAATAGCGGCACGACAGCAAGGACGATGGTCACAGCGCCCCACCAGTCAATCTTTTGAGGTCTTGGAGTGTGAGGGACGTGCAAGAAGGTGATCACCATGAACAGTGAAACAGCACCAATTGGAATGTTCATCAGGAAGATCCAGCGCCAGCCTTCGATAAACAGCAGCTCACCTGATCCAGCAAGTGCTCCACCAATGACTGGACCGAGAACCGAAGAGGTTCCGAAAACAGCCAGGAACATGCCCTGGTACTTGGCTCGTTCCCTAGGTGGGACGATGTCTGCCACGATGGTCAGTGCCAATGCAAATAAACCACCAGCGCCAAGACCCTGAAGCGCGCGATAGCCGGCAAGCTCAACCATTGTGTTTGCAAGGCCAGCGGTTGCAGAGCCGGCAATAAATATGGCGATAGCGGCGATGAATAGCGGCCTGCGGCCGAAGATGTCCCCGAGCTTTCCATAGATAGGCGTGCTCACGGTTGAAGTGATTAGGTAGGCAGTTGTTGCCCAGGCCTGAAGTGATAGACCACCGAGGTCATCGGCGATTGTGCGCATTGCCGCACCGACCACAGACTGGTCTAGGGCTGCAAGGAACATTCCAGACATAAGACCGATAAGTACGATCCAGATTTGCCTGGGTGTCATGGTTCCGGACTGAGCTGCCTTTTTTGCGGCTTCCCGAGAAGTGTTCTGGGCCAATTGGTCTCCAAGATTTAGGGTTTTAGACGTGGGTAATACTACTCCTTTGAAACGCAGTCCAATATTTATTTTTGGTCCTCCGTTTGTTTTGGCGAGTCTTGGAATCGCGCTGATTCTGCAAGGCGGACTGTTTCAGGCTCAATCCTTTGAACTGATTGAGGAGCAAACGGTTGAGTTTCAAACCGCTGGACTGACCCCACCAACGCCACTTACTTCTGACTACCTCTACCCCCGCTTCACTATCGATCATGCATTCCAGGAGCTGGTTGTTGTCAACAAGCAGCGGGAGCTCGACCCGATTGACTACGCACCCCCAACCCTGGTGACAGTTCCCTCCTCTGCCGCCCTGGATAATTCCCGAGAGTTGGTTCTTGCTCCTCTTGCAGCTGCGGCACTGGTTGATTTGGCTGACGAGATGTTCGACCAGGGAGTCGGGCAGCTGTTTGTGAACTCCGCCTATCGAACTTATGAGTACCAGGTGGAGCTTTTTGAATCAAAGACTCGGCAGTATGGGCTGGCGGGCGCTCTGGTCAGAAGCGCCAAAGCTGGACACTCCGAGCATCAAACCGGGCTCGCGGTAGACGTCTCGGTTCCGGCCCAAGGCTGCGCAATCATGACTTGCTTTGGCGACACCGAGGCAGGCAAGTGGATTGCGGACAATGCTTGGCGGTTTGGTTACATCGTTCGCTACGAAGAAACTACTCAGGCAACCACCGGCTACAGCTATGAACCCTGGCATCTTCGTTATGTCGGAATAGAGATTGCTCGCGAGTATTCTAAAAATGGAATACATACTCTTGAGGACTACTGGTCATTGCCACCAGCCGAGTTCTACTTGGAAGAAATAACCGCATCAACAATTGATTGAGCCTGCTCTAGCACCTCGTCTAGGTGGCTCGCGCCATTGAAGGACTCCCCGTAGATCTTGTAGACATCCTCTGTCCCAGATGGCCTGGCAGCGAACCAGGCGTTTTCGGTTGTGACCTTGATACCCCCAAGAGCACCGCCGTTTGCGGCTGTGGTTTCGATTTTCTCAATTCCCTCACCGGCAAGGCTGGAGGCCACGATGTCCGATTCTGACAGCGCCGCCAGCACCTGCTTTTGGTCCGCGGTTGCTGGAGCATCGATCCTGCGGTAGCTGGGTTCGCCAAGGAGTTGGGCCAGTTCCGCGTATTGCTCGGACGGACTGAACCTAGTAGCCGCCTCAATCTCCGCGGCCAACAGACACATGATGATGCCGTCCTTATCGGTTGAGAACGGCTGGCCATTTAGTCGGAGGAAGGAAGCACCTGCCGATTCCTCACCACCAAAACCGAGCGATCCAGCCTGCAGGCCAGAAACAAACCACTTGAACCCCACCGGCACCTCAATCAACTTTCGGTTCAGGTGAGTGGCAACGCGATTGATCATCGAGCTAGAAACCATGGTCTTGCCGACTGCAGCGTGTTCGTCCCAACCGGACCTGGAGTCAAAGAGGTAGTGGATGGCGACAGCCAAAAAGTGATTTGGGTTCATCAGTCCACTGTCAGCGGTGACGATGCCGTGTCGGTCGGCATCGGCATCATTGCCCGTTGAGATGTCAAAGCTTGCCTTGTTTTCAATCAGGGCGGCCATTGCGTACTCGGAGGAGCAGTCCATGCGAATCTTGCCGTCCCAGTCAAGACTCATGAATCCAAACTGTGGGTCAACACTGTGGTTTAGAACCGTCAGGTCAAGCTTGTAGTCGTGAGCGATTTGGTCCCAGTAGGCAACCGATGCCCCACCTAGTGGATCAGCGCCGATTCTGATTCCCGACTGCGCGATGGTTTCTAGGTGAAGAACCTGGTCCAGTTGCGAAATGTAGTTGTTTTGGAAGTCAAACTCCTGCGCTTTTGGTTTTGCGCGCTTCACGCCAACAAGTGCTCCCTTGAGCAGTTCATTGGCACGGTTTGCAATCCTGTTTGTGACATCGGAGTCGGCGGGACCGCCGTGCGGCGGGTTGTATTTGATTCCGCCATCTGAAGGTGGGTTGTGGCTGGGGGTAATAACGATGCCATCTGCCAAAGCAGCTGATCCCCTGGGGACCTGGAGGTTGTGATCCAGGATCGCCACCGACACCGCAGGTGTCGGAGTGAAGCCATTGTCCTTGGCGATTAAGCAGTCGATTCCGTTGCCAGCCAGAACTTCCAGCACGCTCTGCTGGCAAGGTTCCGAGAGCGCATGGGTGTCCCGGCCGACATAGACCGGTCCACTGATTCCATTGACAGTCCTATGTTCAACAATTGCTTGGGTGATTGCTAGGACGTGGTTTTCGTTGAAGGATCCGTTCAGCGAACTACCGCGGTGTCCGGAAGTTCCGAATGCTACCTTTTCGGCCTGGTTTGCTGCATCGGGTTTGATGTCGAAGTAGCTAACTTCCAGAGCGCGGAGATCGACAAGGTCTTGTGGTTGCGCCGGTTGCCCGGCCCGGTCATGAATCAACTCTGTTCCCATGAGACTCTCCTTGTCAGAAATAGGGCGTAGGCAGCGGAGAACCCAAAACCAATCAGCGCATAAAGAATTACAAACCAGTTCACTCCAGAGGGAATCAAGAGTGTGGCAACGCCAAGGCCAAAGGCCCCAAGCAGCATCACTCTGGCCAGCCAGAGCACTCCGCGGTCGCTAGCCGACTGAGCACCAACGAACATCACGCCTGCAAGAGTGAGCACCGTGACGCCGGTTAGTTGCATCGACCAGTCCATTTCGGCAGAACCGGCAAGACCCAGTAGATCTGTGAAAATTCGTGGGACTGCAATCAAGACAAATGAGCTAATACCAAAGACCAGGGCTCCCAATCGGAGCACACCTCGAAGCCTTTGGACGTCTCCCCTTTTATTCATAAATGCATCGTATTGCCATCTTTCATTTCCTGCCTGCCCTAATCTTGAGACATGTCAAGCGACAACAAGATTGCATACCTAGGCCCAGCCGGAACCTTCACGGAGATGGCAGCAAAAATGGTGCCCGGCGCTGCAGGGAGCCAGCTGATTCCACATGCTTCGGTGTCAGAGGCGCTCGATGCAGTTTTGTCAGGTGCTTGTCACAGGGCCGTGGCGCCGATTGAAAACTCACTCGAGGGTGGCGTTAGTGCCACATCTGATGCGCTGGCAACAATCCCAGGAGTTCAGATCTACGGGGAGTACTTGGTTCCGGTGAGCTTCGACCTAATGGTTAGGCCCGGCACAAAACTAGAAGACATCACAGAGGTGCTAACGCATCCGGTTGCCTACGCGCAGTCTCGCAAGTGGTTAGCGGAAAACCTAGAACAGCACAGCCACGTTCCGGCAGCCTCCACGGCTGCTGCAGCAAAGGCTCTAGCCAATGGCTCAACCGCGCACGCAGCGATCGCTGCAACCGCAGCAGCGGCGATCTATGGCCTCGAAATCATCGCCAGCAACATTGGCGTGAACAAAGATGCCCAAACCCGGTTTTATGAAATTGGCAAGAGTGGAACTCCGGCAAAAAAGACTGGCCACGACAAGACCGTGGTCGTGGTTGAACTGCCTGATGACCGGCCCGGCGGACTGCTTGAAATGCTGGAGCAGTTCGCGGCCCGCGGCATCAACCTGTCCAGGCTTGAGTCAAGACCAATTGGCGATCAGCTAGGTCGCTACCGATTCAACATCGATGCTCAAGGACACATTGAAGACGATGCAATCGGTGAAGCGCTCATGGGTCTTCACAGATTCAGCCCGAAGGTCATTTACCTGGGCTCATTCGAAAGGGCCGATCACTCTGATTCGGTTCACCTTGGCAATAATGCCGATCGGGATTATCAGTCTGCTCAAGACTGGCTAAATAACTTGCGCCAGCAAGGCTGACACCGCGCACGCGCAAGCTACAGGTAGGCTGGTATCCGTGATTGACATCAACTTACTTCGGGAAAACCCAGCCAGTATCAAGGCCTCTCAGGTTGCCAGGGGAGCCGACGAGTCCCTAGTTGATTTGGCTGCGAGCTTGGCCGAAACCAAAAAGACGGCGCTGCAGCAATTTGAAATCCTGCGGGCCAAGCAAAATGCTCACGGCAAGCTAGTTGCCCAGGCTCCGAAGGAAGAAAAGGCTGCCCTGGTTGCCCAGGCTCAGCAGCTTTCGGCAGACGTGAAGAAGGCTGAGGCCGAAGCCAATCAGGCCGATCAAGAGCTAATGGTCGTCCTGCACAAAATCGAGAACGTTGTTCTCGATGGCGTCCCGGCAGGCGGCGAAGAAAACTTCGTAGTGATCAAAGAGGTCGGCAAAAAACCAGAATTTGATTTTGAGGCAAAAGACCACGTCGCACTCGGTGAGCTACTTGATGTCATTGACATCGAGCGTGGTGCCAAGATAGCTGGCTCCCGGTTCTACTTTTTGAAGGGCATGGGAGCAAGGCTGGAACTTGCCATGATGCAGTTAGCACTGGATCAAGCCAGCGAAGCTGGCTTCACAGCTCTTATCACCCCGACTCTGGTAAAGCCAGAAATCATGCAGGGCACTGGGTTCCTCGGCGAGCACTCGGCAGAGGTTTATTACCTGCCAGCAGATGAGTTGTATTTGACTGGAACCAGCGAGGTTGCCCTAGCCGGCTATCACAGCGACGAGATTCTGGACAGCCTCGAAACCCCGAAGCGCTATGCCGGTTGGTCAACCTGTTACCGAAGAGAAGCCGGAAGCCACGGCAAGGACACCAGGGGAATCCTGCGGGTTCACCAGTTCAACAAGCTTGAGATGTTCTCCTACTGCAAGCCAGAAGATGCCGAGGCTGAGCATGAAAAGCTGCTGGCATGGCAGGAGCAAATGCTGCAAAATTGTGAGCTGCCATACCGGGTGATTGATGTTGCGGCCGGAGATCTTGGATCTAGCGCTGCCAAAAAGTATGACGTTGAGGCCTGGGTTCCAACCCAAGGTGACTACCGCGAGCTAACCTCCACCTCAAACTGCACGACTTTCCAGGCCAGAAGGCTCAACACTCGCTACCGCGACCAGGACGGCAAGGCAACCATTGCTGCCACCTTGAATGGAACGCTTGCCACGACCAGGTGGTTGGTTGCGATTCTGGAAAACCACCAGCAGGCCGATGGTTCGGTTTTGATTCCCGCTGCGCTTCGCCCATATTTGGGTGGCGCTGAAAAGATAAGCCCCGTCAACTAGATGAGTGCCGACAACCCCTGGCTAGTAGGCATCGACATCGATGGCACGCTGGTGCACGATGACGGTTACCTCTCGGACCAGGTTGCAGAGCAGGTCAAGCGCGTGAAAGACCTTGGTCACCACGTCTTTGTTGCAACTGGCAGAGCTGCCGCAAACGCCTATCCGGTGATAAATCAACTCGGGCTCGACACCGGGCACGCGGTTTGTTCAAACGGCGCCGTGACCATCAGGCTTGACCCCTCTCACCCAAAGGGCTTTGCGGTTCACGATGTCAAGACCTTTGAGCCGGCCGATGTGCTTTCCAGGCTGATCGAGACGGTTCCAAATGCACACTTTGCCGTTGAGGACCTAGATGGCGGTTACCGCTTCCACAAACCCTTTCCCAGCTATGCCCTGGGCGATCAAAACGTTGAGACTCCGCTAGAAGAATTGCTGCACCATCCGGTGAGCCGAGTAGTGGTGCTGTCCCCAGATCACGATGTTGACCAGTTTCTACGCTTGATGGACGAGGTCGGACTGCAGTCAGTGAGCTACGCCATTGGATACACCGCCTGGTTGGACATCGGACCCAAGGGAATTGACAAGGGTCATGCGCTAGGGCAACTAAGGGAGCACTATCAGCACACCTCAAACCGGGTCCTTGTGATGGGAGATGGCAGAAACGACATTGACATGTTCCGATGGGCTCAGAACCTCGGCGGACATGCTTTTGCGATGGGTCAGGCTCCCGAAGAAGTCAAGCTTGCCGCCTCTGCTGTGACAGCAGCTGTGACAGAAGATGGGGTCGCCCAGGTACTCAAGTCGCTTGAGGGACTTGAGTTTTTCCAGTAGTTAGCCCGCTAGCGGACCGAGCAGATAGCTTTTCAGTGCCGACTCCGGAGCACCTTGACCGCTGTGGCGGGCATCAAAGGTGCTAGTTGCTTCCTTGCCACAAATGCCCAAAATCGCGTTGCTGCCTCCGGGGTGAGAGCTGATCCAAGAAGTGAGGTCATACACCTCGTTCCTGATCACAGACCAGCAGCTGGAGCCGGAGTTATTTGCTGCAACCATCGCCATTGTGTAGCCCGTGGGTTCGGCTTCAGAGGGGACAGGGTCGGGTTCGACAGACGGCTGAGCCTCAGTTGGAGCTGCGGTTGTGCTTGAGGGAGTTGGGGTAGGTGATTCGTCCTCGCCTGCAACAGGTACTGGCGATGATTCGACCGATTCGGTGACCGACGGACTGGGCTCTGTGTCAGCCATCTCAACTGGCTCATCCGAGACAGCAGTTCCCGAATCAACCTCTTCTGATTGCGAGTCGAGCTCTGCTTCAGCGGGCTGAGTTAGAGGAGCAGAGGTCACATCCGGAGATTGTTCCGTCACCGAGGCACACGAACTAAGAACTAGCGCCATAAGAATCACAGAAATTACTCGCATGCTCAATCAAACCAAGGGCCTCAGTGTTCAATTCCTGGCTGGTTTTTGGCTCACCACTTGAGTTTTTGCAATTACCACTAAACTGTGTGGCGGAGGTCTGTCCGAGCGGCCGATGGAGCTGGTCTTGAAAACCAGTGGGCAGAAATGTCTCGTGGGTTCGAATCCCACGGCCTCCGCCAGCAGTAGATGAACCAGTCTCAGCAACAGTTGAGGCTGGTTTTTCTTTAACTGGCTCTTCTAGATCTATGCTCATCCCATCAAGCTTTTTGAGAAAGGGATGCCTTGGCGATAAAATTGCCTGATAGATGGATTTGGGATAGCTGGTACGTGTGGGATGGTGATGTTTGTCACGCCTTCTACCTCTGTGCCTCAAAGGGTCTTGGGGACCCAAATAGGCGCCATCGCTACACCAATGTCGGCCATGCAGTATCTAAAGACCTTACGACTTGGACGGTCTTGCCAGACGCACTTTCACCTTCTGATTCTCCTGCGTTTGATTCCTGGACGGTCTGGACCGGGTCGGTGGTGAAGGCGGATGATGGGACCTGGTGGATGTTCTACACCGGCACATCGCGCGAGGACGGCGGAGACATTCAAAAAATCGGGGCCGCCACCTCAACAGACCTAATTTCATGGGTAAAACATCCCAACAATCCACTGGTTGAAGCCGACTCGACTTGGTATGAATTGCTGGATACATCCGTCTGGCACGATCAAGCCTGGAGAGACCCTTGGGTCTTCAAAAACGAGGCGGGATTGTGGCAGATGTTAATCACCGGAAGAGCAAAAAATGGCGACCCTAAGACCAGGGGGGCAATGGCCCAGGCAGTCTCTAAAGACCTGAGAAACTGGACAGTTTTGCAACCGCTTGCGGTATCTCAAAAAGACTTCGGCCAACTCGAGGTATTTCAGTACGAAGTCGTTGACGGCGTGCCGCTAGTGCTGTTCTGTTGCGGCTACAGAGAGCTATCCGAGCAGCGTCGTTCACAATTTGGAAACAGAGACGCCACTTACTCAGTTGTTTGCCGCCCTGACCTGTCAAGTGTTGACTTCTCTGAGGCACGACCTTTCGAACACGTGCTTCCCTATGCCGCCAGGTTGGTGCAAAATCCTGTCGGTGAATGGTTTCTACTCGGATTTCTCAATGAAGTCGATGGGAAGTTCGTGGGGGAAATCTGCGATCCAATACCCGTTACGGCCAATTCTGATCTTGGATTAGTGCTCCGAGTGGAAGACAATTCCTGACATCAAATTTGTAAAAACTGTAAGCGTTTACAAATTGTTATAAACGATTTAGGTTTCTTGCCCAATTGGGCAACCCAAAGCTGTAGCTTCTAAGCACAGGGTCGCTCGTCAGGGGCGAAATCTTGTAACGAAAGGACACTTCAAGGATGAAAAAAGCTACTAAATTTGTGGCAGTTTCCGCGGCGTCATTGCTAGTTCTAGCGGGCTGTGCTGCAGAAGAGACTGTTACCGATGAGACAACAAGTGCCGCCCCAGCGCCAGCAGTTGAAGAATTGCCAGCGGGAGACGGCTCAGTAACAATCTACGGAGGTTACGGAGAAGCCCAAGCAGCAGCCTTCCAGCAGGCACTGGACGAATTCGGTGCGGCTAACGGCATTGAAATCACCTTCGAATCACTTGCTGCTTACGACACCGACATTCAGGTTGCTATCGAGTCCGGCCAGGAGCCAGACATCGGAATGTGGCCACAGCCAGGTGGACTAAAGAACCTAGCTGAGTACCTAGTGCCACTAGACACTGTTTTCGACACCAGCGTTCCACTTGGAACTCTTGTTCCAGGCTGGGGATCTCTGGCTGAGGTTGATGGTCAGCTATTTGGTCTTCCAGTTTCTGCTAACCAGAAGTCACTAGTCTTCTACAACCCAGAAGCTTTCGCGGCTGCAGGCTATGACGTGCCAGGCTCAGAATCAGAGCTTCAGGCGCTCGAAGCTCAGATCATCGCTGACGGCTCCGGCTACCCATGGTGTGCTGGAATTGAGTCGGGTGGAGCAACTGGTTGGGCATTCACTGACTGGATGGAGCAATACGTTCTTGGACTACACGGTTCAGATGTCTACGCACAGTGGATTACCGGCGAGGTTGACTTCGCCAGTGACGAAATCTCAGCTGCGGCAGAGCTAGTTTCAGCTCGACTTCTAGCTGAGGGTCACGTAAACGGCGGCGGAGTATCAATGGCGACCGACAACTTCGGTAACACCGCTCCCTTGTTCGAGACTGGCGGAAAGTCAGCTGGACAGTGCTTCATGCTGCGTCAGGGATCATTCATCACTTCATTCATGCCAGAAGATATTCAGGCTGAGATTGCAGCTGGTGACTACTCACGTATCAGCGTGTTCCCAGTTCCAGCACCTGAGGGTGGACAGGCAGCTGTTATCGGCGGCGGCGACATCTTCGCTGTCTTCGATGGACACGTTGACCAGGATGTTGCAGCTGTTGCTGCATTCATCGCAAGCCCAGAGGTACTGAAGTACCAGGTAGCAACCGGTGACCTGTCACCACACGCCACCTTCGACTTGTCCTTGTACCCGAACGACCTAATCAGGTCCTTCGGTGCTGGACTAGCAAACGCTGCTGTATTCGGCTTTGATGCATCTGACCAGATGCCAGCTGAAGTCAATGGTGAGTTCTGGGCATCCGGAACCAACTTTGTTACCGGGTCTTTGACCTGGCAGCAGGCAGCCGAACTGATTGACGGCAAGTACTAGTAAACCTAGTCACTGACTGAAACCCGCTGGCGTCGACTGAGAAGTCGGCGCCAGCGGACTCAGTTCTTGAGTATTGTAAAAGCACGCAACGCAGCTGAAGGGTCGAAGTAATGGGCGATATTATCTTTGGTCTGATAGCTGTGACCGTTGGAATCGGTGCCAGTTATGGGCTCTACTGGCTCCTGAATGCACTGCTGTCGTTCCTTCCTGAAAAAATTCTGAAGAGGGTCCAGTGGATCGCCTTTTTAACCCCGGCGCTCGTGCTAGTAACACTGGTATTACTGGTTCCTATTGTTCAGACCTTCATTTGGTCATTTATGGACAAACGAGTAGAGAACTACGTCGGATTCGACAACTACGTCGCACTATTTACCGACCCAAATTTCTTGTCGGTCCTGGTTAACAACTTTCTGTGGGTACTTGTGGTTCCAGCAATCACTGTTGCTATTGGAACGGCTGTAGCGACTCTTACAAACCAGGTGGGACCCACCCGAGAAAAAATCTTCAAGACTTTGATTTTCATGCCGATGTCAATCAGCTTCGTGGCGGCGGCAACCATCTGGTCGCTCACCTATGCATACGTGCCCCCCGGCAGGCCAGAGGTGGGGGTCCTAAACTCGATAATGATCGGATTGGGCCTTGAAGCACAGCCCTGGTTGACAATAAGTGACGGCCGCCTGAATACATTCTTACTAATGGCGGTTCTTGTCTGGCTTCAGGTCGGCTACTCGATGGTGATCATCTCTGCCGCAATTAAGGCTGTTCCAGAGGAAACCCTCGAAGCGGCACGCTTGGATGCCGCGAACGCGTGGCAGGTTTTCCGCCATGTCATACTCCCACAGGTATGGGGCTCAATTATGGCTGTGTTTGTAACGGTGCTGATCCTAGTGATGAAGATCTTCGATGTCGTCTTAGCAATGACAGGTGGAAACTTCGACACCTCGGTTTTGGCGCTGGAGTGGTTCAGGGTGTTCTTCGAAAGCCGAGAGATTGGCCCCGCATCCGCAATTGTGGTTGTCCTCTTCGTTCTGATCGTCCCATTGATGTACGTGCAAATTAGAACCGTGAAGCAACAAGAGGAGCTGCGCTAATGAGCACACTAAAGAGGATTTCAGCTAGGTTCAAACTTGGATCAACCCTCACCTTGCTGGTACTGGTCGTTGTTTGGTCTTTACCAACACTAGGCCTGCTAATTACTTCGTTACGCAGGAGATCCGATGCAGAAGTATCGCCTTGGTGGGATGCAGTTATTGACCCTCTTGGCACCGTGTGGTCTACAGACGCCTATCAGACTGCACTTGAGAGCGGGATGTTGGATGCCCTAATTAACACCTTCGCCGTGACTATTCCGGCGACCATATTGCCGCTGATGGTTGCTGCCAACGCGGCTTATGCGTTTACCTTTTTGAACTTTAAGGGCAAAGAGGTTGTGTTCTCACTAATGGTTGGTCTCATGGTCGTTCCTCTTCAGGCCGCACTAATTCCGGTTCTGCGAGGAATGGTTTGGCTGCAGAAGGCAGTCGACATCCAACTAACTGGAACCTACGCCTCTGCCTGGATTGTCCATTCAGCTTTTGCCATGCCACTGGCGATTTACATCATTCGCAACTACATGTTGACAATTCCGACCTCACTGATTGAGGCCGCGCGTATCGATGGCGCGAGCTACTACAAGATATTCTGGTCCTTGGTTCTGCCCTTATCGATGCCCGCAATCGCGTCCTTTGCAATCTTCCAATTTCTGTGGGTCTGGAATGACTATTTGATTGCATTTATTTTCGTGGGTCAGGGAAGTCCCGTGTTGACTTACGAACTTCTAAAGCTCTTGGGGCAGTATGGACAGGGCTGGCAGGATGTGGCTGCTGGTGCCTTTATTTCCCTGGTTGTTCCGCTTTTGGTATTCCTTGGACTCCAGCGGTTCTTCGTTCGCGGACTGACTTCGGGTTCCGTCAAATAGCTCATAAAACCTGGTTTTGGTAGAAGCCGGAGTCAGATTTTTAGACTAGCTCTGAGGGTCGCCATATGTGAATTCCCTTGGAATTCGTTTCAATAATTCGGTAGCACGGGTATCCTCAGACATGTAAATAACACTAGCCGAAAAGACCTAAGTGACTGATTCCGAGTACGAGTTCCTGGGGGACTCAAAACCCAAGCGCCGCGGCTGGCTCAAGGCAATGGTTTGGGTCATGATCGTCGTGCTAGCCGGCACCTTTGCAGTCGGTGCCGGAAGCTATTTCTTCATTACAAGCCAGCTCAGCGCATCGGGCATTGAGGTTTACTCAACCGACGGCAATTCCTTTGATCTGCCAACTCCCGAAGACATTGACGGGCCAATCAATGTGCTGCTGGTTGGTTCCGACACCCGTGAGGGCCAGGGCTCAACCGCCTATGGTCCGGTTGGTTCGGCGCTCGCAGATGCGATTATCCTGCTTCACATTTCCCGCGATCGTCAGAATGCGGTCGCCATGAGCATTCCTAGAGACTTGATGGTGGCAGTGCCTTCCTGCCCCAATCCTGAAGGCGGAGATCCTTACCCAGCCCGAGACTTTGCCCAAATCAACAGCACCATGACCAAGGCCGGCCCCGCCTGCACCTTGCTAGCTGTTCAGCAGCTGACCGGGGTCACAATCCCATACCTGGCAGTCATCGATTTCAAGGGCGTTATTGCCATGAGCGAGGCAATCGGCGGCGTTGATGTTTGTGTTGCAACAACCATTGATGATGAATACACCGACCTCTACCTAGAGCCCGGCGAGCACAACCTGATTGGTGACGAAGCGCTTGCCTTCCTGAGAACCCGTCACGGCGTTGGCGATGGCTCTGACCTAGCGAGAATTTCAAACCAACAGGTCTTTTTGACCTCACTGGTTAGAAAACTGAAAGATGAAGGCGCACTGACAAACCCCTTCACGATGTTCCGGTTGGGAACAGCAGCGCTTTCGAACATGACGCTTTCCAAGAGCCTCACCGACCTGGGAGTGATTTTTGGATTAGCGAAGCAGGTCAACGATGTTGACCTGAACAAGATCACCTTCATCAAACTGCCGGTCTATGACTTGGACGGTGAGTATGCAGGGCGGGTTGCCCCGAGTCCTGAGCGAGCCGCAGAGCTGTTTGAGCTCATGGCCTCCGATAAGCCACTGGTGCTAGCAGAAGCCAACCCTGGCTCTGGTGCTGTTGTGGCAGAGGACAGCCCGGTGGTTGATGCAACTCTTGAGAGCACCGACCCAGCTGCTGATGCGGGCGAGGTTGCTGTGCTGCCGGAATGGGTGCAGGGAACCAACGCGGCGACCAAGAGCTGCTCAAACTAATTTTTGGATTGAAGCCAGATTGCTAGTAGGCTAATCCAGCATCAAGGAGACGTCGCATAGTCCGGTCGAGTGCGCCTCACTGCTAATGAGGTAGGGGCCTTAAAGCCCCTCGGAGGTTCAAATCCTCTCGTCTCCGCCATTGTTCCAAAACGGACATTGCACTAAGCTTTTCCAAGTTACCCAAGCGCTTGTGGCTCAACGGATAGAGCATCTGACTACGGATCAGAAGGTTGGGGGTTCGAGTCCCTCCAAGCGCACTGAAACCCAAGAAGCCTTCACAACTTCTTGGGCTTCTTCATTTCTGGGAGCGACAGCCTTCGCTTGTAACTATTGCTAAGGACTCTTTGGGATAGGGCCGAGACAAGTAAGCCAACAATTAAAGCCAACACCAATCCGGCGATAGTCGACACGTGCACAATGCTTTGACCCATGAGTGCCTGCACGTAAGTGAATGCAATGAATAGACCGTAACTCATTCCAAGCCCAGTAATGATCGCTAGACGCGCATACTGGCTTGCTATTGCAACCGAAACAATAAGAGCGAAGGCAGGCAGTACCTGCAAAGCATGTAATCCTAGGAAATGTGAGACGCGCAGGTCTCCTGCGATAGTTGACCAACCGAAGAAGGGCAGGCCAGTGCCTCCATCCGCTGCCCCCACTGTATGAGCCCCCGCAATACCGGCCCAAGTATCTGGCTGGATTTGCTGAGCCTGCGGCGGCGTCATAGTAAATGCAATACCCATGCCCGCTAACCCAAGCCCAAGAGCCCATCGGACTGCCAGTCGCAAGCCTGCCGACATTCTCGGGGCATTCCACAAGCTAGCTCCTAAGATAAATGTGGCTCCCCAAACAGCCGAAATCGCCGTGGCCATCACTGACCACATGACTATGTGAAAGGGTGTGGACACATTGAAGTGACTGGTTGTGCCAAGGGCTGCAAGCCCAATAATCACTACTAATTCCACAACCAGCAGCGCGCCAATGAGGTTGCCCATCCAACGTGCAAGTTTCTGTTGTTTATCCACATAGCCATAAAGCCAGGAGAACGTTGCAGAGTAGAGAGTCGAAGAGATTAGAAACTTGAGAGGCTTCTCCCACAGGGGCACCCCAAGAAGTTCTCGCGAGTCAGCGGCATACAACACGAGCACTATAAGAGCGCAAACAAGGCTCAGTGCTGCCGTCCAATTCAAGCCGCGATGGGCGAACAAGTTTTGCCAACGCACGACATCTATCGCGTTCACACCACAAGTCTATCAAGGGTCCTCGCTCAGCCTCTTTCTGAAAACCCTTGTTTAGCCCCTGTCGAATAACTTGTTATTCACGCAGTCGCAGCTTAGAAAGGCGGGGGCTCGAGTCCCTCCAAGCGCACGAGACCCGCGAAGACTTCACAACTTCGTGGGTTTCTTTTTTAATTGGCTCTACTGAGCCGAATCCGGGTCAATATCCGGGTGGGCTTTGAGGCCGTAATTTTTATTGATCGGGTCGATGAACATATCCGGCTCTGCTGGCGGACGCACCGTGTAGCGGAGAAATGCAGCAACCAGACCAACCAGAAATACCACCGACAAACCAATTGTGACTGCGCTGGCAGCTAGCTCTTGCAGGACCAACACAAACAGTGTCTGACCAAGAGCGATCACCACAAAGAACAGACCAATGTCCAACCACAGAAGGTTGCGCTTGGTGATCATTTTGTAGGCAAAGACCAGACCTACCATGCTGATAGGCAGTGCGTAAAGAGCAATCGCTGCGGCCGGCAGGAAAGCTGGGTATTCATGCCCACCAGCAACAAAGAGAATGGTTTGAAGAAACAGCACCGGCCAGACGGCAATCTTGATGTGTTCCCAGTAGCTTTCATTCACTGCGGCAAACAGCATCACGAATCGATTGTGTCTGGTCCAGTCAAACAGGAAGTGCAGCAGGCTGCCCAGTACTCCAAGTGGAACAATCATCCACAGCGACAGCGAAACAATGGTCTCCAAAGTCATTAGAAAACCCCCACCTACTCAAGACTCCTAGCAGTATCGCACAGGGCACGAGAACCAGTAGGTTCCTGGAGTTCATGGCTATAAAATCAGCTCATGTCCGAACTAGATGTCACCGCCTACATTGAGGCTCAGGAGGAGCCGAAGCGCTCCACGCTGCTGGCTGTCAGAAAGCTGATTTTAGAGATCGAGCCAAGTCTCGAGCAGGTAATCGCCTGGAACTCACCGCAATTTAAGTTCAATGGGAAATATGCGGTTGGCCTCGCTGCCTTCAAGAATCACCTGACCTTCTCCCCACAAAGCCCAGAGGTAATGGCCGCACATGCCGAGGACCTGGCAGAGTTCGTGACATCCAAGAGCTCGTTCCAGTTCGGGGTGGATCAAGTGCTGAGCAAAGAGCTGCTCTCGAAGCTGATCAAGGCCCGGCTAGCTCAGTTCTAGACGCCATTTAGCTAAACCGAATCCCCTTGGCCTCCATGATTGCTCTGATTCTGGCAACGGCAGACTTGCTCATGCCCTGCATGCCAATTAGCTGATCGAGGGTGATGTTTCGAAGGTCAGAAACCTTATAGAGCCTGGCATCCACAAGTGCTCGCCTGGCAGGGGTTGGAAGTCCAATCTTGCGCCACTCAGCATCCAGGGCTTCATAGAGCTCAGACCCACGTTTTCCGTGAGGGGACGGGCTCTTGCGCCTGGGCTTTTCGGACATGATCGCAAGTCTATGCTGACTGGAAAACCGGGCCAGAAGCGGGGTCGATGTTGGGTCAAATTCTTTTGTTACGAAATCGCAACATCCAGTTTCTTTTTCTGCGATTCTGCCGAATAGAGTAATGCTCTGCGCATTGCATCCGCCTTGCGTTCGACTCCGCATGAAAAAGGAGAAACATGAAGAAATTCCGCGGATCAGCTCTTGTTGCGAGTGCTGCTGCCTTCGCGCTGACCATCACAGGATGTGCAGCGACGGACGAGCTTAGCCCAACAACGAGCCCCTCTGAATCTGCCGCCACAACCGAATGGTATGAGGACCTAGCTCCCCAAATCACCGTTGGTTGGAACGACATCATCGACACTTTCAACACATCTAGCGCAGCTGGTAACAACGTTGGTAACACACTGACCGCTTACCTAACAAGCTCTGGATTCAACTATTACGACAGCGCACCTGCTCTTGTGAAGAACACCGAGTTTGGTAGCTACGAGATCGTTGTTGAAGACCCATTGACCGTCAAGTACACCATCAACGATGGCGTTGTCTGGTCTGACGGAACCGCCATTGACGGCGCAGACATGCTTCTTGCATGGGTTGCCACCTTTGGTTACTACAAGAACGAGGACGGTTCCTACGTCTTCGCTCACGCAGCACCTAAGGACACCCTTGCTTCAAAGCTTCCAACAGTTGACGGAAACTCGATCACCTTCGAGTATGACGTTCAGTATGTTGACTGGGAGCTACAGTTCGGTGTTGGTGTTTCAGCTCACGGAACCGTGATGATGGCACACGAAGACATCACCGACGCAGCAGCAGCCAAGCAGGCTCTGATTGATGCTGTGATGAACGGCGACGACGCGTTCATGGCTGATGTTGCAACCGTGTGGAACGAGGGATACTCCTTCACCAACACCCCGGACAACCCACTTGCTTACCTATCCTCTGGACCATATGTCCTAGAAGAGCTAGTTGAAGAGCAGTACTCGACTCACGTCGTGAACCCGCTATACAACTGGGGACCAAAGCCAAAGTACGAGCGAATCACCATCCGTCAGATTGACGACTCAACCGCCGCAATTCAGGCTGTTGACAACGGTGAGGTTCAGATTGCTTCCGGTCAGCCAACCGCTGACGTGTTGCAGCTGGTCCAGGCTCTTACCAACGCTGAGTACGCATCTTCTGAGGAAGCCGCCTACGAGCACATTGACCTATCTGTAAACAACGGTGGTCCATTCGACCCAGCTAGTTACGGTGGCGATGAAGAGAAGGCTCTGAAGGTTCGCCAGGCGTTCCTACTGTCTGTTCCTCGTAACGAGATCATCGAGAAGCTAATCAAGCCACTAAACCCATCGGCGACGCTGCGCACCTCGGTGCTATTCGTTCCTGGTTCTGAAGGCTATGACGAGGCTGAGGCTAACTACGCACAGTACCTAGGCACTGACGAAGAGAACCGTGAACTAGCTAAGTCACTGCTTGCAGAGGCTGGCGTCTCTACTCCAATCGATGTTGAGTTCTGGTTCCCGGAGGGCAACGTTCGTCGTGGACAAGAGTTCGAGCTGATCGCACTTTCTGCATCTCAGACCGGGTTCAACGTAATCTCTGAGTCAGAGCCAAACTGGGCCTTCACAGAGAACGTCTACCCAGAGATCAACCCTCACGATGCAGTTATCTTCGCGTGGGCGGCTACGTCATTGGCAGTGTCCGGTGACGACCAGTACCTAACCCTGGAAGGTCCATCAAACTGGACTGGTTATGACAACGAGACCGTTGACGGTCTGCTCGAAGAGCTAAACGTTGCCGTAAAGAAGGAAGACCAGCTACGCATCCGCCTTGCAATTGAGGCAGAGCTGGCCAAGGATGCTTATAACATCACCATCTTCCAGTTCCCAGGTCTAACCTGGTGGGACAAGTCGGTCTCCGGAGTTGATCCAAACCTATTGGTTCCTTACTACTTCTGGAACTTCTGGGACTGGACCCCAACCGCGGGCTAATCTAGTCACATAGCAGTCCGGGGGTCACCACCTTTGGTGGTGGCCCCCGTTCTCTGCTGAATAGACATAGGGCAAAGATGCTGAGTTTTATTGTTCGTCGTGCTGCGGCAACGCTATTGGTGTTGCTGGTCGCGTCCTTTATTGTTTATCAGCTGACAGCCATTTCCGGGGACCCGTTGCTTGAGCTAAGAGGCTCGCGCGACCCCGATGTTCAATTTAAGATTCAATACCTCAGCGACCTACTGATGCTGGACACTCCGCCAGCTGTTCGCTACTTCTACTGGCTTGGCGGTGCTGCCGGCTGTCTGATTGGTCAGTGTGACCTCGGCATTGCGGTCTCCAGGGCAGAAATACCAGTGACTGAGGCACTTGCCGGTGCGATTGCGGCAACCGTCCAGCTGATCACCTTGGCGACGATTCTTTCAATCATCATCGGTATCGCCATTGGAATGACAACGGCCCTTCGGCAGTATTCCGGTTACGACTACACCGTGACCTTCTTCGCTTTCATTTTCTACTCACTTCCAATCTTCTGGGTTGCCGTTCTTCTAAAGGAGTTCGGTGCCATCCAGTTCAACCGGTTCTTGGAGGAGCCGGTTATTCCCCCGGCGGCCATGACGGCGATAGCGCTGCTGGTCGCGGTTGCGGTCACCGGGATTATTGGTGGCGGCTTACGCGCCAAGGTTCAAAGCTTTATCGGGGCAATTGGTCTTTCGATTCTGGTCATGATTTTCCTAAACACCACACAGTGGTTGAAGTACCCGTCGCTCGGCGTTGTTGGCATCGTGCTGGTGACCCTGATGTTTGCCGGTGTTGTATTGCTGCTGTCGATTGGCTTTGGTCAAAAGCGCGGCGTGATAATCGTGGCAGGCATGGCGCTTGTTGCAGCAGCGATGTGGCTGCCGGGCCAGTACCTGTTCTTCTATGTTGGAGGGTTCTGGGGGATTGCGATTGCAATTGTGATGATGGCCGCAATTGGTGTTGGCCTGGGGCTAATTTTCGGAGGCGACGGCAGGCGAGAAATTGCTAGGGCTGCCGGCATCACGGGCGGTCTTGCCGGGTTGGTGCTCGTGATCGATGAGGCGCTGCAGTACTGGACCACCTATCTGGATCTGATTCCTCTAAACAACGGTTACATTTCGACAATTGGTGCCGTGACGCCATCGGTGAAGCGCCAGGACAACATGTGGCTGGACCTGCTTGATAGCTATGCTCACCTGATTCTTCCAACCGCTGCACTGCTGATCATCTCAGTTGCCGGCTACACCCGCTATGCCAGAGCATCGCTGCTGGAGGTCATGAATCAGGACTACGTCCGAACCGCCAGGGCCAAGGGTTTGAATGAGCGCACGGTTGTGGTTCGTCACGCGATGCGGAACGCGCTACTACCTATTGCCACCATCGTGCCGGTTGACATAACCGCCCTGATTGGCGGGGCCGTTATCACCGAGAAGGTCTTTGCCTGGAACGGAATGGGGGCACTGTTTATTCGCGGCCTGAATGCAGTTGACGTGAACCTGGTGATGGGTTACGTGATGATTGTTGGGCTGATGGCTGTGATTGGTAACTTGATTGCTGACCTGCTCTATAGCGCGCTAGACCCGAGGATCAGGATCAGCTAATGGCCAAGAAGAAACCAGTTGATGAGACCCAGCTAAACCGGGAAATTACTATCGAGCAGCGCGAGACCGAAGGTCTTTCGCTCGGCACAATCGTTCGCCGCAGGTTCCTGCGGCACAAGGCCGCCGTCACCTCACTGATTGTTCTGCTTGCTATTACCCTGCTTGCCTTTACCTCGGTTGGAACCGTGATTGGTGGCACTGGCAACCTGGTGGCCGATGCCACAACCGGCCGGCTCACCGTTGACGGGCTCAGGGTTCCAGGCTGGTGGCAATACAACTGGTATGAAAACTACGACGTTGAAAACCTAGGTGGCGCCCCAACCATGCAGCTTTGGCCATTT
>Ga0209654_1001014_pt1 | contig 23923 bp, 23 predicted proteins | sample SaaInl1SG_22_DNA_FD_184646 | JGI IMG/M metagenome (GOLD analysis project Ga0209654, IMG submission 184646) | Marine microbial communities from expanding oxygen minimum zones in the Saanich Inlet - ESP_161SG_22_DNA (SPAdes) (version 2) | ecosystem: Environmental > Aquatic > Marine > Intertidal... | reverse complement strand
AGGTCACTTTAGAGAAGAATACCAGACCGAAGAAGGAGAAGCGCTAAGAGATGATGAAAATTATCGCTATGTAGCAGCTTGGGAATACACTGGAGTTCCTAGTGAGGCAAAACTTCACAAGGAAGAACTCGTCTATGAAAACATTGAATTGAAAACACGATCTTACAAATAAGGCTATGAAAATTCATCTTAACGTTTGGCGTCAGAAAAACGCACAAACCAACGGAAAGTTCGAAACCTACGACCTTGACAACATCAGCGAGGACATGTCGTTCTTAGAAATGTTAGACGTTCTAAATGAAGGTCTAATTAACGACGGCAAAGAGCCTGTAGTGTTCGATCACGACTGTCGTGAAGGTATTTGTGGAACTTGCTCAATGGTTATTAATGGTAAGCCTCACGGGCCACAAAAGCTAACTACCACTTGCCAGCTTCACATGAGAAGCTTTAAAGATGGTGATCAAATTACTATCGAGCCGTTTAGAGCTGGAGCTTTCCCTGTAATTAAAGATTTAATGGTAGATCGATCTGCCTTTGATCGCATACAGCAAGCTGGAGGTTACATCTCTGTAAATACCTCAGGGCGCCCAGTAGATGCCAACGCTATTCCTATCGAAAAAGAAAAGGCAGACGCTTCTTTCAACGCAGCAACTTGTATCGGATGTGGAGCTTGTGTAGCAGCCTGTAAAAATGCTTCTGCAATGCTTTTCACCTCTGCTAAAGTTTCTCAATATGCCTTATTACCACAAGGACGTGTTGAGGCCACTACTCGTGTTTTAAACATGGTAAAGCAGATGGATCTAGAAGGGTTCGGTAACTGTACCAATACCGGTGCCTGTGAAATCGAGTGTCCGAAAGGAATCTCTCTTGAGAATATTGCACGCTTGAATCGCGAATATCTCAGCGCAAGTATTAAAGGATAAGCTCCTTTATATAGCTATAAAAAAAGGCCGCTTTTCAGCGGCCTTTTTTGTTGGTTATTAAGCCATTTTAAATGACTCCATGAATTTGGTGGTGTAGTTCCCAGCGACATAATCTGGGTGATCCATAAGCTGTCTGTGAAAAGGGATGGTGGTTTTCACCCCCTCAATCACAAACTCGTCTAAGGCTCTTCTCATCTTACTAATCGCCTCTTCTCTAGTCTGGGCGGTAGTGATGAGTTTAGCAATCATTGAATCGTAGTTCGGTGGAATTACATACCCGCTATAAACGTGGGTGTCTAAACGAACACCATGACCTCCAGGCATATGAAGGGTGGTAATCTTTCCTGGAGAAGGTCTAAAGTCGTTGTATGGATCTTCAGCGTTGATACGACACTCGATAGAGTGAAGCTTAGGCTCATAGTTCTTGCCAGAAATAGCTACTCCGGCAGCAACCAGAATTTGTTCTCTGATCAAATCATAATCAATTACCTGCTCAGTAATTGGATGCTCTACCTGAATACGGGTATTCATCTCCATGAAATAGAAGTCACCGTTCTTATCAACAAGGAATTCAACGGTTCCGGCTCCTTCGTATCCAATGTATTCGGCTGCTTTAACCGCCGCTTCTCCCATACGCTTTCGAAGCTTGGCAGTCATGAAAGGTGACGGCGTTTCTTCGGTAAGTTTTTGGTGACGTCTTTGAACCGAACAATCTCTTTCAGATAAGTGACAGGCTCGACCATTCTGATCTCCTACCACTTGAATCTCGATGTGTCTTGGTTCAAGAATCAGTTTTTCCATGTACATACCTCCATTTCCGAAGGCTGCAGTCGCTTCTTGAACCGCAGAATTGAAATGCATTTCCATTTCCTCTTCAGCCCAAATCGCACGCATTCCTTTACCTCCACCTCCGGCAGTAGCTTTAATCATCACAGGATAACCCATGGCTTTTGCCGTCTTTTTAGCATCGGCCAGATCTTTGAGAAGGCCTTCAGAACCAGGAATGGTAGGTACTCCTGCCTCTTTCATGGTTTGCTTAGCGGTAGCCTTATCTCCCATTCGGTCGATTTGCTCAGCTGAGGCTCCAATAAACTTGATCCCGTGCTCAGAACATATCTTCGAGAATTTAGCATTCTCAGACAAGAACCCATAGCCAGGGTGAATAGCATCTGCATTAGTGATTTCAGCTGCAGCAATAATATTAGGAATCTTTAGATAAGATTCTGAACTAGGGGCTGGGCCAATACAAACTGCCTCGTCGGCAAATCGTACGTGAAGACTTTCTTCGTCGGCCTTCGAGTAAACGGCAACTGTTTTAATGCCCATTTCGCGACAAGTTCGGATGATGCGTAATGCAATCTCTCCGCGATTCGCGATGAGTATTTTTTTAAACATGACGATTTAATTAAGAAGGGTCTACTAAGAAAAGAGGTTGATCAAATTCAACCGGGGAAGCGTCGTCTACTAAAATCTTAACGATTTTACCTGAAACTTCTGACTCGATATCATTAAAGAGCTTCATTGCTTCAATCACACAAAGAACATCTCCTTCTCCAATCGATGAACCTACTTCAACGAAGTTTGGCTTATCTGGAGATGGTTTACGATAGAATGTTCCAATAATTGGAGACTTAACAGTGATGTACTTGCTTAAATCTTCTTCCTCTTTGGAAGGCGCAGCAGGAGCCGGTGCAGCTGGTGCTGCAGCAACTGGGGCCATAGCCGCATGAACAGGGATTTGCTGAACAATGGTAGCCTCTGCTTGACCAGCCGACTCTGAGGTCGTCTTAATGGTAATCTTGATGTCTTCGGTCTCGAGTTTCACCTCGCTAGCGCCAGATTTGGCAACGAAGCGAATGAGATTTTGAATTTCTTTAATATCCATTACGTTACTTATTTATTCTTGTTTTGTGTATGCCCATTTTATAAATGCTGCTCCCCAGGTGAAACCTGCACCAAAAGCAGCAAAAACTAAATTGTCTCCCTTTCTCAGTTGCGATTCGTAGTCGCACAGTAGAAGTGGAATAGTGGCAGCTGTGGTATTTCCATAGCGGCCAATGTTCATCAAGACTTTGTCATCCCCAATACCCATGCGCTGTGCAGTGGCATCGATAATGCGTTTATTCGCTTGATGAGCAATCAAATATCGGACATCTTGATGACTCAGTCCATTTCTTGACATGATTTCTGCAGCCGCATCCGCCATGTTGGTGACTGCAAACTTGAAAACAACACGTCCGTCTTGATAAATATAATGTTTCTTTTCGGCTATGGTTTTTTCGGTGGGAGGATACAAGGATCCTCCGGCCTGGATGCCTAAATGGTCTTTACCAACGCCATCACTTCGAAGATACTCATCAACAAATCCAAGGCCTTCGCTGTTAGGCTCTAAAAGAGCGGCGCCAGCACCATCTCCAAACAAAACACAGGTGGTTCGATCGGTGTAGTCAACAATTGACGACATCATATCTGCTCCAACGAGTACCACCTTCTTGTAGCGGCCCGATTCGATGTAAGCCGATGCCACCGACATGCCGTATAAAAACCCTGAGCAAGCCGCTTGAAGGTCAAAAGCAAAGGCGTTTTTTGCACCAAGGTTTGTGGCTACCTGTGCTGCTGTGGCAACAACAGGCATATCAGGGGTAGCGGTAGCAACTAATAAAAGGTCGATGTCAAGAGGGTCAAGTCCTGATTTCTTCATCAGGTCCTTAACGGCCTCTGTGGCCATAAACGCTGTTGCTTTACCGGGAATATCTAGAATACGTCGCTCTTTGATACCTGTGCGAGTAGTAATCCACTCGTCATTGGTCTCAACCATTTTTTCTAAAGTGGCATTGTCTAAGACCTTTTCTGGAAGGTACTTTCCAATTGCTGTAATTGCAGCCGTTGTTTTTGGCATAAAAGGCAACTTTTGGTTGAGCGAAATTACTGTTTTTTTGAGAAGGGTGAGATTTCGGTGTAGTCCATAAAAAAACTCTCGTGTCTCTAATTACACGAGAGTTCTAGATCTTTTTCGACCGAAATTTACTCCGCTGCTACTTCTTCTGCAGCGTCGATAAGCACCTGTCCACGGTAGTAAAGTTTACCCTCGTGCCAGTGAGCGCGGTGCATTAGATGCACCTCTCCGGTAGTTGAATCTTTTGCTAGAGTTGGAGCAACCGCTTTGTAATGTGTGCGTCTCTTGTCTCTACGCGTTTTCGATATTTTTCTTTTAGGATGTGCCATATCTTCCTTATTTAATAGTCTTTTATTTCAATAAATCTTTTAAAGCGTCCCATCTTGGGTCACTTTCGTTGGTTTCTTCTTTTTCCTCTACTATTTTAGGCTTGAGATCTTCAAGCTTATCAAGCAGTGGTGATTCTAATGATCCGTCTTCAACTCCTGGGTGTATTCGCTTCTGTGGAAGGCTAAGCACCGTCATTTCATACAGATATTGTGCAACATTGAACTGGTATTCGCCATGAGTTAAAACCAGAAGTTCGTCATCTTCATCGTTGTACTCTTCCCCGAACTTGATTACTAGATCTAGCGTGGGATTTAGGTTCATTTTAAACGGCTCGTTGGTAAGGTCGCAATTGACCTCAACGGTTCCGTTTCCTTTTACTGCGAGCTCCATCATTGTGCTGCCCTTAGTAAGGGTCGCCTGAACGTTTATCGCTGCGTTGCAAAACTCATTAAAACCAAAATGTTCAAAGAACGAATCATTAAGTTCATATTCAAACTCATGATTTCCTTGCTTGAGACCTATAAAGGAAATGTCAAAATCCTTTAACTTCATGATTAGATGCTTTATAGAGCCCAAGTTAAGGCCTGCAAATATAGAACTAATTTAGGAATTTCAAAGCGCCTTGTCTAGACGAATTTTTGTCTTCTTTTTTCCTTTCTCTCCTGAACCTTAAGCACATCCGAGCTCATTTCTGCATAATCTTGTCGTGAACGAAACACATCGACGGCAGTGAAGACCGCCTCCTTAAATGAGCTTTCGTCAGCAATTCCCTTGCCTGCGATCTCATATGCGGTGCCATGGTCGGGAGAAGTTCTGACCTTCGAAAGACCAGCGGTATAGTTTACTCCCTTTCCAAAAGATAACGTCTTAAAAGGCACCAAGCCCTGGTCATGGTAGGCTGCTAAAACTGCGTCAAACTGAGTATAACTGTTAGACCCAAAGAATCCATCTGCTGCATAAGGCCCGAAAACGAGATGACCTTCTTCAAACAATTCAGCAACCGCAGGTTTCATGATCTTTTCGTCTTCTTCGCCTATGGTTCCATTGTCGCCGCTGTGGGGGTTGATTCCTAAGAGTGCGATTTTGGGTCGTATAATCCCGAAATCCTCTCGTAACGACTTCATCATTGTGGCAACTTTCGATCGGATCAGCTTTGTGGTGATCGCGTCGCTCACTTTCGATACTGCAATGTGATCGGTAAGGAGACCTACTCGTAAACGATCTGCAACCATAAACATCAAAGCTTCAGCCTCGAGTTCTTTTGCTAAATAATCAGTATGACCCGGAAAGCTAAACGTCTCTGACTGTATATTGCTCTTGTTGATTGGCGCAGTCACCAATGCATCTATTTGACCTTCTTTGAGTGCCTTGGTTGCCGCTTCCAGGGAGGCTACAGCTAATTTTCCGGCCTCAGGAGTATTTTGCCCAAAGGCCAAATCAAATTCTATGTCGAAAGCTTGGTAAACATTAATCTTACCCGCCTCTATCCGACTCAAGTCTTTTATCCCATGAAATTTTATGTCCAAATTCAGCTCACTGATCTGGCTTGACATGGTTTTATTAGAGGCAAAGAAGACCGGGGTGCAATTGCTTAACATCCGCGAGTCAAGAAAGGTTTTTAGGGCTACTTCACAACCTATGCCGTTTAGATCGCCAACAGAAATACCTATTTTTACCGTATTATTTGCTTTCATAGATGAACTATTGAAGCAACGAAGTTACTGAAATTTATACCGCAGTATGTTTACAGGAATCATAGAAACCGTAGCAAAAGTTGTTGCTGTTGAGAGAGAAGGCACTAACCTTCATTTAACGCTTGAAAGTGCTCTAACTAACGAGTTAAAAATCGATCAAAGTCTGGCACACAACGGAGTGTGTTTAACTGTGGTGAAAATCGACGGCTCGAAATATACAGTAACTGCCATCGAAGAGACCCTGTTAAAATCAGCTATCGGAGAGCTTGAGGTAGGTAGTGTTGTAAATCTTGAAAGAGCCATGCAATTAGGCGCACGACTTGATGGACACATTGTTCAAGGCCATGTAGACACCACCGCCACCTGCACTGAGGTTGTTAATAAAGACGGTAGTTGGATCTTTTCATTCGAATACCCTTCAACCCCAGAACATATCACTATCGAAAAGGGTTCCATAACCGTAGACGGCACCTCGCTAACGGTGGTAAATTCAAAAGACAATAGCTTCAGCGTCGCTATTATTCCTTATACCTATGAGCATACTAGATTCAACAGCTACCAGGTAGGTACAAAAGTGAATCTAGAGTTTGATCTGGTGGGCAAATACATCGCGAAATTACACGCCAGACAGCAATAAGCTATTTCTTAAGAGTTTTTCGAAGCAAGAGGCCTGCCGTTACCGCAACAGCAAAGAGAATAAGTGCAGACAAGCTCTCGCCGTAAAGCGCTTTTCCAACTGCAAATAGCAATCCATAAACTAGGGCACAACCCAAAAGCATTGACTTAATCCCTGAGCTCAAATAGGTAGATTGACTATTTCCTCCAAACTTTTTCCAGCCTGCGCCTGAAAGATCAAGGGATTTGACAAACCCTTCTAATAATACTTTGTCCTCAGCCGGAGTTAAAAAGGTGACGGCTAGCCAAACGACCGTCGTGAAAAGAACGATAAAAGGGTATTGCATATATCCAGGCATAAGGCCTTCTGCTCCAAACAAAGCCTCGCCTAGGGGTGTAAATGCTAAGCTGATTGACAGAATCCCTGATACCAACATCGCTGCAATTTCAGACCAAGCATTGATTCGCCACCAGAACCAACGAAGCATGAATAGCAGACCTGTTCCCGCACCAAACATCAATATCACATCAAAGAGTTGTTTCGCGTTCTGAAGGCTAAGTGCCACTACAGCGCTCAAGGCCATAAGCAGTAGTGTGCTAATCTGTCCGACCACTACTTTTTGACGCTCACTTGCCTCTGGTTTATAAGCTACATATACATCATATACCAAATAAGAAGCTCCCCAGTTCAAGTGGCTAGAAAGCGTAGACACATAAGCCGCACCTAAAGACGCCAGAACCAAACCTAACAGTCCTGAAGGCAGTGAAGTCAACATTGCAGAATACGCTAAATCGTTTCCTAGTTTGTCAGGGGTAACCTCAGGGAAAGCAGCTGCAATAGAAGCGATATCTGGGTATCGAATAAGCGACGCAAGCGCAACTAAAATCCATGGCCATGGACGAATGGCATAGTGCATAATATTAAAAAAGAACGTAGCCCATACTGCATTAGACTCGTCTTTAGCTGCGAGCATTCTTTGTGCAACATATCCACCCCCTCCTGGTTCTGCTCCAGGATACCAACTGCTCCACCACTGCACTGCAATAGGAATAATAAAGAGCGTGATAAGCGCCTCGGTGTTAGAAAAGCTGGGCACCAAGTCTAACTTATCACTGACATTCGGATGAGAAAAAAGCTGTGTAAGCCCTCCAATATCAGGTTCGTTTACCAAAAAGTAAGCAGCCCCAAATGCGCCGCTAATCGCCGCGATAAATAAAACAAAGTCAGTATAGATCACTCCTTTAAAGCCCCCAATAGCGCTAAAAAAGGCTGTGATCAATCCGGCTACCACAACCGTAACCACCGGGTCAAGACCTAACATTACTTGACCGATTTTGATGGCAGCAAGCGTGACCCCCGACATAGCGAGCACATTAAAGAGAAGCCCTAGGTATAAGGCTCTAAAACGTCTTAGAAATCGAGCCGGTTTTCCGCCATAACGCAATTGATAAAAGCCCATATCCGTGGTAACACCGCTCTTGCGCCATAATTCAGCAAAAACGAAAACCGTTAAAAGCCCTGTAAGTAAAAAGGCCCACCAAACCCAGTTTCCTGAGACTCCCGATGAGCGCACGATATCAGTAACGAGATTAGGGGTATCTGTAGAAAAGGTAGTTGCGACCATGGAAAACCCAAGTAGCCACCAGGGCATATTACGACCCGATAAAAAATACTCTGAACTGCTCTTATTGGCTGACTTGGCACTATAAATTCCGATACCAAGCAGCAGGGCAACAAAGGCCCCTATGATTAAAAAATCAAAGGTTTTAAGTTCCATACATTGTTAGGTTTGGAACCTAATATAGCCAATTTAATTTCCCGATATACCCTTAAGAGCGAGGAATGCTGTCTACCACCACCTTTACTCGGCGACCTTGATCTCTATCCATCTCTAATCGAAGAGACCCCATCACTGCCTGTATCTGCTCTGGAGTAGCGTTTTCTGGCATTTCAATTTTGATTTCGATTTGTTCTGGAAATCTAACGGCCACACAACTACTTAGAAAGAGCGCTGCCAAAAGAGTGAAGAGAAATGGTTTCATTAGGTGTGTTTTTCTACAAAGATATCTTTCTATTTTTCTTCTCTAATCGATCTTCCTTTCTCTTAAAATGTTTCAGTCTTTTGAACGACTTCAATAGACTATAAACCATCACAAAAATGACAAATAAGAAGAGAATGCCAGTACTAACTGAGGCAGTTTGCATGGCTTTTAACCCTCCACCCAAAAGAAGGGCTATGGCTACAGCTCCTTCTGTGAGAGCCCATAAAATACGTTGACCTACCGGGGCGTCTAATTTTCCTCCTGCAGTAATACTGTCGATGACCAGCGAACCGCTATCAGAGGAGGTCACAAAAAATACAGCTACCATGAAAATACCAAGAAAACTAGTCAAGGCAGGTAATGGAAATTCCTGAAGAAATACGAATAAGGAGGTCGAACTATCATTAAGAATGATCTCAGACAGTAACCCTGGGTTTTCAATCTCAAGTGAAAGTGCCGATCCTCCAAACACTGAAATCCAGAAAAAAGTCATAAAAGTAGGTACAAGGAGCACTCCTAGCACAAACTCTCTAACTGTACGCCCTTTGGACACCCTAGCAATGAACATTCCAACAAACGGCGACCAAGCGATCCACCAAGCCCAATAGAATACGGTCCAGTCATTCTGCCATGCGGAATCTACATAAGCCGATGAAAAGGTTCCAAGCTCAATAAACCGGTCAAAGTATTGACCTGTTGACTCTACAAAGATTCGAACAATACTCAGTGCGTCTGACAAGAATAGCATGCTTAACAAAAAAATAAGTGCGATGAATAAATTCAAACGACTTAAGAACTTAACCCCTTTTTTAAGCCCTGTTACCACCGAGATGGTTGCGATTAAGGTAATGATTACAATGATGCTTATTTGAGTTCCTTGACCCGGGTCAACCCCAAACAAGTAGTTGAGTCCTGTAGCAATTTGACGAGCCCCAAAACCTAAAGAAGTTGCCAGTCCGAAAAGAGTGGCAACTACCGCAATGACATCAATAACATCCCCTGTCTTCCCAAATATTTTACGCCCTAGAATTGGAAAAAATATAGATCTAAGTGAGAAGGGAAGTTTCTTACTAAATCCATAGTAAGCCAAGGAAAGACCTACAATACAGTAGATTGCCCAAGCATGTAAACCGTAATGGAGAAAAGTGAAATCAAGAGCTTGTATCGCACGATCTTTCACAGAGTCAACAGGAATAGGCGGATTGGCAAAATGGGTGATTGGTTCAGATACGCTGAAATACAATAGCCCGATCCCCATACCAGCCGAAAAAAGCATCGCAAACCATGAGAAAACCGTAAACTCAGGCTTTGCATGTTTGCCACCAAGTCGATGCTTACCATATTTACTAAAAGCAATGTAAAGGCAGATAACCACGAATAGGTTGACTCCTAAAATGAAGAGCCAACCCGTTGATTCTGTTACTAAATATGCTGTTTTATCAAAAAATGCTCTAACTGGTTCTCCTCCAAGAATGGAGAGAAAAACAAAGCCCAAGATAAATATCAGAGAGGGGTAAAAAACTCTCGGATACACATCAAAGTATTTTTTCATTTAAGCTTAATTAGAAATGATCCACATCGCACCATTAATACCATTATACTGGGCTTTAGCTGCGTTGTAATTTTCTTGATTCAAACTTTGTTCTTGACCAGGATATAAAAATCGCATCGGTAATTCATAGTCGTTATAATTGGTCCCTATGGGTTCTTTAACGAATCTCAAATTGTCAAAACCTCCTGCAGAAACATACCATCTACGTAATTCAAAATAAGGTTCCATAGCGGTAAAAAATAGAGCTAGCCATTTTTGTTCCCAAATATCGACTACCTCGTCATAAGCTACTCCAGAATTTGAGTAAAAATCTTCGAAACCCTCAAAGCCATATGGAGTATAGTTTACTTGATAATAGTCGTGAGAAGCCTTAACGCCCGCCTTGTAGTGCGACTCTGGCTCATCGCTGATCCACCCTAAAGCGGCCGCTTCTGCCAATAGGAATTCTTGTTCTGCATAGGTAAGAATAAGCCCTTCTGCATAATTAAGCCCCAGTTGCTGAGCTTTTAATTGTCCTGGGTAATCAAAATAAGATAAGCCCAACCTTGAACCTGTTTGACCACCTACTCCGTTGTCAATCGCAGAAAAGTTTGGATTGTCAAAGTCTTCATTATCAGGACGAGCATATCTTGATAACCTTGGATCATTATACCCTGCTAAAACGGTGTGAGAAGATGAAGAAAGAGCAACAGCGTCAAAGTCTCCTTGCTTAAGTGGGATCGTTGGAAATTGGTTCGGAAAAGCATTTAAAAAACTTAGTGCTGCTTGATCTTCGTTGCCCTCAAACAATGGTTCGTTAGCTACAATAGAAGCAAAAGCAGAACTAACATCGGTTTTAGAAGACTGATACATTAATAGTCTTAATCTAAGTGCATTAGCGAACTTGATCCACTTAGTTTCGTCTCCATTATATAGCATGTCGCCCGATATAGTTCCCGATCCAGATAACAGATCTGTGGCAGTGCTTAGATTAGCTAAAAGGCTACTGTAAATCTGCTCTTGCGAATCATAAGCAGGAGTAAAATCTGGGTTCTCAGCATTAGCTCCTTGAATAGCGGCAGAGTAAGGAATATCGCCGTAAGCATTTGTCAACTGAGAATAAATCCAGCTCTTAAGAACAAGCAATGCTCCTTGGGCTTTTTCATTTCCTGCGGCGCTCGCGATATTAAGGGCGCTTTCAATATCTGTTAAACTACCATAAAGACCCTCCCATAGTGTAGGAAAGGCGTTCCAGTTATAATTATCAACCTCTGCACGAAGCGCTTTTCCACTGAGTTGGGCAATATTGTTCGACAGTAAGAAAGCCTCGTTAGAAGTTGTTTGAACACTGTTGCGAAGTGCTGTAGTTAATAGAACATCAGCGCCTACCTCTGTAGGTTGATTTGGGTTCTCGTTGATTTCTTCAAAGTCTGAACATGCAGTGATGAACAGAACGGTTAATGCTGTATATAAAAGTGATTTGTAATTCATCTTAGTCTATTAAAATGTTAGGTTAAGATTTAGACCAAAGCTTCTAAGCGATGGAATAGAAGTTGACTCGAATCCATTGACGAAAATTCCGTTTCGAATCGAATAGGTCTCGGGGTCAATGGTTGGAACATCTGAGAATAACAACAGATTTCTACCTACTAGAGATAATGTAGCAGAGCTTACTCCCCAAGTATCAGACAAGGCGTTCGTTAGGTCATAGCTTATACTTAATTCTCGTAGCTTGAGATACGACGCATCATAGGTAGCTGCTTCAATATTGTCTCGATTGAATCCGTTTCCATAGTAATTGTAGAAATACCCTACGTATCCAGCACCTCCAGCAGGAACAACAACATCATTTTCGACAAGGTTTCCTGAATCATCATACTTCCATCCAGGACCTACCACTCCTCCAGCGTCAACTAGTGTATACTGAGGATCTCCGTCAACGTCATAAGACACACTGTAAACAGTTCTCCCTTCGGTAGTGGTAAGCGGTAGGTTCGGGTCGTCGTCATTAACAATCGCTCCTCCCGTTCCATAAAGCGCATGCGATCGAGAATAGATTTTACCTCCTACTTGGCCGTCAAACAAGAATGATAATCCTATATTTTTGTACTGAAATTCATTGTACCAACCCAATCTAAAGTCTGGCTGAAAAGAACCAGCGCTAACCTTCTCGTCAGTTAATAGTGGAAGTCCATTTTCGTGAATGATTCTACCGTCAGGGCCTCTTTGAAAACCAAGACCGTAGAGTTGTCCGAGCAGTTGTCCCTCTTCAGCAACTAATTCTAAATCAGAACCTCCTTCATCCCCAGGGAAAACATCAGCGATAATTGAGTATTTCCCGCTCTCAATAACATCAGGTAAAGACTCTACTACCGATCGGTTTCTTCCGAAATTTAATCTTGTAAGAGCACTAAAGTCCTTGGTTTGTATATAATTGTAGTCGATTGAAGCTTCAATACCCTTATTACTAATCTCACCACCATTAGTAAGTGTATAGTCAAACCCACTCGACTTGGCTACCGGCAGTGAAATAATCTGGTCGAAACTATTCATTTGATAGTATGTAGCGCTAAATGAGACCTTGCCTGCGAACGCGCTAATATCTAAACCAAATTCTGTAGCAGTAGTTCTTTCGTTTTTAAGATCTGGATCAGAAATTGTTCTAGTAGTTGTAAATGCCGGGCTTGTGCCATAGCTAGGCTGTGGCGTGAATGTGTTACCGAAAGAATACGGTGGAGCACCATTACCCACCTCGGCATAAGAAGCTCTAAGTTTAAATAAGTCAATTTGCTGAGGCATGTCGAACACCTGATCTAACAGTACACTAGAAGAAGCAGAAGGATACCCAAAGCTAAAGCTTGAACCCGATCTTCCTGCAATAGGGTTGACAAGGGTGCTCGACCAGTCGTTTCTGTAGGTTAGATCAAGATATACAGTGTTTTTGTAATCTAAACTCATCAGCCCAAAAACACTGTTGATTTTTGCCTCTGTTTTCTGTGACTCCACAAGCACGCCTGCTCTAGAATTTGTCAGGGTGTAAATAGAAGGCCCTGTTCCAAAAATTTGTAATTGGGGGTTATTTGCAATTCCAAAGTTCGCTTGTTGCGACATGAAATTAGCTCCTAACTTAACGTCAACATCGATGAGGTTCTCTTCGCCGGGCGTTGGATTAAAACTTAACAATGCTTCTGCGTTACTCTCTCTGAATGAAATCTCATCTTCACGATAACTTCCATTCAAAACCCCTTTAGTTGATGGAGCTCGACGATATTGTCTTTGTTCATCTACATAATCAACCCCATAGCGCGCTCTGAAGTTTAATTTGTCATTGACATCAAAACTCGCTTGAAAGTTTGAAATCAATCGATTACTCTGAAAAGCATTAGTATTCTCATATGCTATGAACCACGGATTGTTTACCCAAAGATTTTCAGCGTAGCGCTGTTCGATTCCCTCTAAGCCAGGCTGCCAGTAATCTCTTAAATCGTTTATTTCTACTTGGCGAGGCAACCATAACCAACCGTACATTACTGAAGATGATTCATCGTAACCCGAGTTAGGAATGTTGTCAGAAGTAGATCGAACAAACATAGTGTTTGCTTGAATATTTAATCTACCATCCATTAGAGATTTTCCGAAGGATGTTTGAAAGGTATTACGCTCAAGTCCTGTATTTGGAATAAGACCTAGATTATCAAGTCTGGTATACGAGAATCGCCCAAAACTGTCCTCATCGCTTGAATTGATAGCAACATTAGTAGTGTGGTTAATCGCTGTTTCATAAAAGTTACGAACGTTATCAGGCGCGGGGGTAAATGGAACTGCTTCACCGTTAGAGTTAAACTGCTTGATTAATTGTCCGTTCATCTCAGGACCCCAGTTCTCTCCATAGGCGTCATAGTTTTCATTGGCTCCGATATAGGTAGATCCGTTTAAATAACTGTATTTACCGCCACCACCTGAACCATAGGTGTTTTGGTAGTTAGGCAGCTTAAGGGGGTTTGCTATTTGAACACCGGTATTTAGCTCAACACGAGTGCCTTGATTACGCATTTTACCCGATTTAGTTTCTATAAGAATTACTCCGTTTGCTGCTCTCGCTCCATATAAGGCAGAGGCTGCTGGTCCTTTAAGAACACTGATGTTTTCGATGTCATCTGCGTTAACTAGTTGCGCGGCATTACCGAAGTCAATGGTAGAAGAACCATTAAGGCCGTCGTCAAAGCTGTATAGGTCGTTGGTAATTGGCATACCGTTAACAACAAATAACGGTTGGTTGTTACCCATTAAAGAGGTGGCACCTCTAATAGTAATATTGGCTGAAGCAGCTGGACCTGCAGAAGATCCCGTAATATTAACTCCAGAAATTTTACCTGCTAAAGCATTAATTATGTTTGGTGTTTTCACCTTGGCTACTTCAGAACCTTTTATTCCCTGAACAGAATATCCAAGAGCTTTCTCTTCTCTTTCAATTCCTAGAGCAGTTATAACTACCTCGTCTAGCTGATTTGAAGGTTGTAAAACAATCGAAAGGTCGTCTCCAGGGTTAGCAGAAAGTGTTTTACTAACATATCCAACAAAGGAAATCTGAATCGTAATTTTAGATTCGGTTTCTATAGAAAATAACCCGTCGAAGTCTGTAATAACTCCCTGGTTAGTTTCTAAAACATACACTGTTGCACCAGGTAAAGGCAGGCCTTGGTCATCTAAAACAGTACCTTTTACAGGGTTTTGAGCGAGTGCTGTGAGTGAAAAAAGTAGTGATAGGAAGGTATATAGTTTCCTCATAAATATCTATTGCTTTAGTTAATCAGAATGCAAAGATACATGTTTTCTATAGAAACTATTTATTGATTGATATCTGCAGGACCTGTAATAATTGGAGCAGCGTCGATGTCTTCTATATTTAAAAAATTAGTAATAGTCTCAAAGGATTGAACTATGATTAAGTATTCTTCATCAGAAATTCGGTCAAGGTTTTTTGATATTCGCTCGTGTAATGACTCGTTCGTCTTTTTGATGAGTTCATTGCCTTTGGAGGTAAGCACAATTGGAGTCGATCGCTTATCATTTGGGTCTGGAAGCCTAGCGATATATCCCTTAGATTCTAACCTGGCCACAATTCCAGTAACCGTACTTGCATTCAAGGATAAAAAGTCTCTTAATCGACGCATAGTCGACTTATAATCGGGCTGTTCGTTAAGGTGCTTCAGGGTCAATAATTGGGGGATACTAATTCCTAGATTCTTCTCGACCCTTTTACTCTCTAGGTTGATGGCTCGTACTATTTTACGAACACTAATCATTACCTCTGAATACTTCTGAGAATTCATAATCTTAATTAAAGCAAACTTCTCAAAGGTACGCTATCAATTCTTTTTGCTACTTTGACCCTTTAAATAAACAACTATGTCAGCCAATCAAAGTAAACTTTATGCCTGGAGCCTTATTGTTGGACTAGCCGGTTTTTTATTCGGTTTTGATACCGTAGTAATCTCTGGAGCAGACCAATCACTGTCTAGCTTATGGGGTAATTACACCCTAGGGGGAGAATCAAGCGCTTTCCACGGCATTGTGGTCATGTCCTCTGCACTTTGGGGAACGGTTTTAGGGGCGGCACTGGGCGCTTTTCCAACCGATAAATTGGGCAGAAAGAAAACCTTGTTCTATATCGGAATTTTTTATTTCGTCTCAGCGCTAGGGTCAGCACTTACAAGTGACCCTTACCTTTTTGCGTTGTTTCGTTTTGTTGGAGGTATTGGTGTTGGTGTGTCAACCATTGCGGCGCCTGCTTACGTATCAGAAATTGCACCGGCAAAAGAGCGCGGAAAATTGGTAGCTCTTTATCAGTTCAATATCGTTTTTGGTATCCTTGTGGCCTTTGCATCAAATTATTTCATTGGAAGTTTGGTCTCAGGCGCAAACGCTTGGCGTTATATGCTAGGAGCAGAAGCCTTGCCGGCTCTAGCCTATCTGCTTTTAATTACTCGGGTTCCTAAAAGCCCACGCTGGCTGTTGGGCCGAGGAGAGATTGATCAGGCCAGGTCAATACTTGCTCGTCTTCACAACGCCTCGGTAAATATTGATGAGGTGATTAGCGACATTGACAAGGCTGCAGGAAACGAAACTGCCGAAACGGTCTTTCAAAAAAAGTATCGTAAACAACTCTGGTTGGTGATTGCGTTAGCTGCATTCAACCAGTTCTCTGGCATCAATGCCTTTCTGTATTACTCCCCAAGAATTTTTGAAATGGCCGGTTTAGAATCAAGCGCTGCACTTCTTAGTAGTATTGGAGTTGGAGCAGTCAACCTCATCTTTACATTAATAGGTTTAAGTCTTATTGATAAGTCGGGGCGCAAAAAGTTAATGATTATTGGTTCTCTCGGATACATTCTGTCTCTCGGCCTGGTCACCTACAGTTTTGCCACCGAGTGGTTCGGAATGCATGTGACCTATTTCTTTTTCCTGTTTATTGCATCACACGCGATCGGACAGGGGGCCGTAATCTGGGTGTTCATCTCTGAAATATTCCCAAATAAACAGCGCGCTCAGGGACAGGCGGTAGGAACCTCAACGCATTGGGTTCTTGCGGCAATTATTCCGGCGCTGGTTCCTCTGTTGTTCACCACGATAGGAGCAAGTACAGTTTTCGGAATATTTACCGTGATGATGGTATTACAGCTTGTATGGGTGCTACTCATCATGCCAGAAACTAAAGGGGTTTCTCTCGAAGAGTTAAGCAAAAGCCTAGGGCAATATCAAAAGACTATAAATAAGTCTTAAGGTTCGCTTTAAAGAAATTTGCGCTAGTCTCTACACTTTTCATAGAGTTTTCGGCAAAGTTTCCGCCTTGTTCAATGTAAAACCACTCTAATCCAGATTGAATAGGGTCAGGCAAAATTGTGGTATAATCAATGCTTCCATTGCCTAACTCGGTATAGTCCTTAGAAACCTTGTGCATATCTTTAATGTGCCATAACGGAATTCGTCCCGGCGCCTTTTCTAGTAATTCTTCTGCGCTCATCACGCCAGCACGAATGAGCCAATAAAAGTCAACCTCTAACTTCACCCAGTCAGGGTTGGTCTCCTCAATAACCCAATCCATTCCGGTACGGCCGTCGTAAGTATCAAAATCGAAACCGAAATTGTGATACGCAAAGCCCAGTCCCGCTTCTGTAATCTGTTGACCCATCTGATTGAGCCTTTTTACCAAATAAGCATACCCTTCTGTGGAATGATACGCCTCTGGAAGTTTCGGAAAAACGATGTAGGGGTCTCCTAAACGAGTGGCGCCTTCAATACAACTTTCTATGTAATCCGCTTGATCCTTTTCATTAACCTCAAGCATAGCCGCCATTCCATAATGACCGCTTGTTGTTCGCAGTCCCAAGTCTGATAATATCGTCTTAAAGGCTTCGGGTTCATAACCGTAATAGGTCTTAGCTACAGCGTCGTAGCCATAGGATTCAAAATGTAAATACCCCATCTCCTTGAGCGCCTTTAAGGTGCCAATAGGGTCTTTTTCCATTGCGTCACGAACCGTATACAACTGAAGTCCCATCGCATATCGCGAAGCCGGAGGAATAGGAGAACAAGAAAGAGGTAATGATGCAAGCGCTGCAACAGCGGAAGATTGCTTAAGAAAATCGCGACGAAGCATATATTGTTTTTATATTGGCTTTGAAAAAGATACGATAAATCACATGAAACAATCTCCAATTGAAGTATTCAACAAGTGGGCAGAAATAGGAAAAGATGAGGGGATGGCAGACGGACACCGTTCCGCGGTGTTGCAAATGCTTGAGCTAAGCCTTCCCCAAACACCTTTCTCTTTTCTAGACGCGGGTTGTGGAAACGGCTGGGTCGTTCGTTTGGTGAAGAGCATGGAAGGGTGTCTCCTATCAGAGGGCATCGACGGGTCAGTGAAAATGATCGAAAAGGCTGAAGAAATAGACCCATTAAACAGGTATTATAGAGACGATTTGACCACATGGTCTCCGAGTAAAACGTACGATGTTATTCATAGCATGGAGGTTTTTTATTATTTAGAGAAACCCGAAGAGTTGCTTGCTAAGATTCACGATAAGTGGTTAAATCCTAAGGGTCGACTGGTTATGGGAATCGATTTTTATCAAGAGAATGCGGTTTCACATGATTGGCCAGAAAAATGTGGCATCAACCTCATGCGGCTCTTCTCTGAACAAGAGTGGATTCAAATGTTCAAAAATGTAGGTTTCGAGGAGGTAAAGACTACTAGGCTCGACGCCAAAGAAGGTTGGGCCGGAACACTCTGTGTTGTAGGCACGAAGCGCTAGTAGCTTCTGATTTTAACAACAGGACCAAGTGCGTGCGATGCGTTTTAGATTACTTTTGCTGTCTTAACCTAACAGCATGAAGAAACTTTTGTTTTTAATCCTCATTGCTTCCTCTTTGACAGTTTCTGCACAGTACGGAGGGATAGAGGCTAGTACTGGTGGGTTTTCGTTTGTGCCTGATTTTACTTCAGAAGACCCTCACTTTATTCTCTCGGTCGGCACAAAGACTGACCAAAGACTTCAGGGTCATTTATTGTCGCTGATTCGAGCTGAAAATCTTGTGCCAAGAAATGCCATATTTATTACTCGCTACAAATTTTTAGATAAAAGACTTAAAGCAACGATCGGAACTCACCTACCAGCTCTTCAAATCTCTGATGACTACCGAGTAGATTCATTCTTCGCCCAAGAGCTTCGAACCGATTATAGCATTAATGAAAAATGGAGCCTAGGCACTATGTATCTTCACGGAAAAGGCCGAAATAACGACCTTGAAATCAACTTCGGTTATGTTGGTCTAAATTACAATAAAGGCAAGTGGAGTAGTTTTTCTCAAGTGTGGGCAATTGACCTAAATAATGGATACGGCCTTAGCCAAACGGTTAGTTATCAAATCGCACACAAAACCCAACTACGCGGATTCATAAATAAAACACTCTCTACGGGTAACACGAATATGACCATCGGGGTATACCGAGCATTTTAATACGCCTCAAGGTTATCAATCGTAATTTCGAGCGGGCCTAGCTGGTGGACTGTTGAAAACAATACATCTTGTTTGCTTGCCCAGCTAGACCAAGTAGCTGAAATCCCTTTAATGGGGATGATGCTCACCCATAACTCAAAGTGTGTGGGAACTAATTTTTCATCAAAATACCACAGATAAGAGTCCCCTGGAGTAACCCCTCCGCTCGTGTGTGTGATCAGCAATGCCTTGCTGCCGTTATCAGTCTCAACTAAAGATCGTACCACTCCGGGGTCAAAAAATTTAAACGGCGCCACCAACCAGTACGAATCATTAAAGAAATAAGCCTTCGCCTTTTCGATAAGGTCAGCGCGATTTGATTCTTTACCTCCTTGAAGAATCTTCGAGTTTTCAATTTCAGAGAGAATAAGGTCTACTTGGTAGTCCTCCCAAGAAACTAGAACCCGCTCTTCAGCCTTGTTCCATAAATAGTGGTGGTCCCTAAAACTAAATTGTAATTTACTGATGGTCTCATATCCCTGAATGTTGAGCGCCTTTTGAACATCTCTTGCGAACTGGTCTGCCTCAGGCCCAGTAAATGATTCGGGCAATGGTTTCGACAACCATTGGATCACCAAAACCAAGCCAAGAGAAATAACTATCAGTGCAATGATTATCTTTTTGATTGTTCTCCTCATGTCTTAAAGGTACAAGTAATGACTAGTAGCCCGCCGTTTAATCCCTTACTTTTATTTAAAATTCTAGATGAGTAGCCCTGTGATCCATGTTCTAAATGGCGATTCTCTTGGTGATCAATTTCCCAAAGATCTGCCGGGAGAAACCTTGGTGTTTAGAGAATGTCTTATCGAAGGTCCAAAAAAGGTGGTTGAATTTGAAGCGTTTTTTGCCTCAAGGGCGGCTTATTTGTCTGATACCTATGACCCAAAAATCAAAGAAAGTTATTCAAGAGAGCTGTCTGTTCCTTTAATGAAGGTGGTTACAGACCTTAAGCCCTCAGAGGTTGTCCTTTGGTTTGAAGAGGATTTGTTTTGTCAAGTAAATTTCTGGTTTATCTGCCATTTCCTAATCAGCTCTGGATATAGAGGCAAGGTGTCTTGGGCCAAACCATCAGGGGCAGCTAGATATAATTTTGGTATCCTATCGAAAGAATCTTTAAAAACTGTTTTTAAGGGACGATTACTAATTGATCTTAAAAAGATTGCTCCGCTATGGAAGGCATATTCTGTAAACGACTCGGATGAATTAATTCGTCTTGTCGAAGGTATCACTGGTTTAAGCGAATATATTATTCCTGCCGCGATAGCCTATCGTGACATGAACACCTCAACCCTTGAGCAAAGTAGACCTTATTTGTCTCTGTTAGAGATCACAAAAACACTAAAGACTATTCATTTTGGAAAGGTCTTTATGTCGTTTTGCAAGAAAGAGACTGTTTATGGCTTCGGAGATTTACAAGTAAAGCGAATCTTTGATAAAGTAGTGGCTCTCGAGCGTTAGGAACGGCCTTGAAGGTCTTTCTAATGAAGAGGCAAGATGGCGCCTAGAAACCACTACTGAAAATGACGCGAACCACCCTCTGCTTCACGCAAAGGAGATTTCTTTTTTGGCCCAACCCTAGAAGCTCGCTTCAGGGTTGATCAAAAAAAGAAACCCGCTCCTGATCGGAGCGGGCTCTTGCGCTTTAAGTGGTCCCACCTGGGCTCGAACCAGGGACCAACTGATTATGAGTCAGCTACTCTAACCAACTGAGCTATAGGACCTAAAGGCGGGCGCCAAAATTACAGTTAATTTTTGGGTGTTCCAAGCCTAAAAATTAAAGCTAGACCCTCCAGCCAAAGATATTCGCTATTTTTGTTTTATGGAAAGCGAAAGACAACGAAAAATCGGGGCATTACTGCAACGTGACCTAGCTGATATTCTTCAGAAAGCGGCGAAAGACTCTGGTATTTCTGGGTTACTGATCTCGGTGACAGAGGTGGCGGTATCGGTTGATTTGATGATTGCCAAGGTGTATTTAAGTTTCTTTCCAGAAGAAAAAGGCGACGAGCTTTTTGAAGGTATCCGATCGAATGCTCCATTAATTCGTCACGAGCTTGCTAATCGTACCCGCAATCAGATGCGAAGAGTTCCTGAGCTTTTGTTTTTTAAAGACGAAACTGCTAAGAAGGCCGAGGCTATAGAGCGTTCGTTAAAAGGAGAAGAAAACCCTATTGAGGATCGCGGCCTGCTCGATCGTCGTCAAAAAAAGTGAAAACTTCAATTTATATCGCCTGGAGGTATTTGCTTTCAAAAAGCAATCAATCTTTGGTGAATCTTGTAAGTTATCTGAGCCTTATGGTCGTAGTGGTCGCCGCTGCAGCTTTAACGGTGGTTCTTTCAGCATTTGAAGGGCTAAAAGGCTTAAGCACTCAATATGCCTTTGAGCATTCACCTACTATTAAAATTACTCCCTTAAACCAAGGAATTTTTACGGTCGATTTAGAGAGCATTCAAGAGTGGGGCAAAGCAAATAAAGCGTTAGTAATTTCGAGGCTTTCAGTGGTTGGTCTTATTCAAAAGGATGGTGAGATGGTGGCAGGAGATCTTATTGCTTACCACCCCGCTCTTTCTGAATCTCTTGAGATTTTATATGGAACAAACTCGTTTTCACATGGCGAAATGCTCCTTAGCCTAAATAGCTATTACGAATTAGGAGGAGGAGCCTATGACAGCTCACTTAGTGTGGGTAGTTTAATCCCGGGAGACAGGGCTATTAGGCTTCAACTAGGTGCAGATGAGATTAGACAACGAACGCTGAAAGTGAAGGGGATTTTTATTGAAGAAAATGAGTCTCAAGTACTTGGAATAGTCAGTTATGAAGACCTTCTATATTTAGGCGGTCACCCTAAGAATAGCTTCACTTCTCTAAGTGTTGATGAGACCTTTCTTTCAAAAGAGGAGGTCGCAACTGGCTTAAAGGGTTTTATTGATGGGGACATTTTGGTACAAGATAGGGAAGATCAAAACCGGTCTCTCTTTAGACTTTTAAACACCGAATATTGGGCTACCTATTTGATATTTTCAATGGTTCTCATCCTTGCGTTATTTAATCTAGCGGGATCTATCCGATTAATTATGGCTGATAAAAGCAGTAGTTTTTCAACCCTGAAACAAATAGGGCTTACATCCGCCCAAATTAAAAACATCTTCCTTTTTTTAGGGACAGCGCTAAGCGCATTAGGAGCTTTTTTAGGAATTCTGTTGGGTCTTGCTTTGGTTATCGGTCAAAACCAGCTAGGGTGGGTTAGACTCTCTAGCGAACTGTCTTATCCTGTCTCCATAAGTGTAAGCAACCTCTTTTTAGTGTTTATAACCCTGTTGTTGTTTGGATTTCTCGCCGCTCTTATCTCGTCTCGTAAATTGCCCGAAGTATCGAAGGCTATGAGATCGTAGAAAAATCAAAGTCTGCGAATTCCTTCCCTGCCTTCTCAAGAGTTTCAAAAACCTCATCTGAAGTTTCTGCACTTACTAGGCTCATTCGCAATGGCTTGAAGTTGGGTATTCCTTTGAAATAATTGGTGTAATGTCTTCTTGTTTCGTAAACCGCGAGCTTTTCGCCTTTCCAGTCAATAGACATGCTGAGATGTCTTCGCGCGGCCTCGACTCGTTCTTGCATGGTTGGTGGGTCTAGGTGTTTTCCTGTTTGTATAAAGTGTTTCACCTCTCTAAAAAACCAGGGGTATCCGATACTCGCACGGCCGATCATTGCACCGTCTAAACCGAATTCATCTCGCATTTTAATGGCCGCTTCTGGGGTGTTGACATCGCCATTACCAAAAACGGGGATATGCATTCTTTGATTATTCTTTACCTCGGCTATAGGCCCCCAGTCTGCAACGCCTTTATACATTTGAACTCGAGTTCTGCCATGAATAGAAATCGCCTTGATTCCCACATCTTGAAGTCGTTCTGCTACCTCAACAATTTTTATGGAATCACTATCCCACCCTAACCGTGTTTTTACCGTAACCGGGAGTTTTGTTCTTTTAACGATTTCCTCCGTTAATTTCACCATCAGTGGAATGTCTCTTAAAATACCTGCTCCGGCATTTTTACACACCACCTTCTTTACTGGACAACCGAAATTAATGTCAATAATATCAGGATTCGACTGCTCAACAATGTCTACGGCTTCAAGCATTGATTCGAGTTCAGCACCAAAAATCTGAATTCCTACAGGCCGTTCTTTTTCATAAATATCTAGTTTAATCACTGATTTCGCAGCGTCTCGAATAAGGCCTTCAGAAGAAATGAATTCGGTGTATACCACATCCGCTCCCTGTTCCTTACACAAGGCTCTGAATGGAGGATCGCTCACGTCTTCCATTGGGGCTAATAGCAATGGAAATTCAGGAAGTTCTATGTCTGCAATTTTCACCAAATCGTTAGATTATATAGCAAAAATAATGGATTATCTTTGCTTGCCTGCAAATCAATATGTGCAGCCCTGTTTTGGCTATGAAAAACATTCGAAATTTTTGCATCATCGCTCACATTGACCACGGTAAAAGTACCCTGGCAGATCGACTTTTAGATTTTACAGGTTCTGTAACTGAAAGAGAGAAGCAGGATCAGCTTCTTGACAACATGGACCTTGAAAGAGAGCGCGGTATTACGATTAAAAGTCATGCGATTCAAATGAACTACACCTATGAGGGTGAGGAATACATCTTGAATCTTATAGACACTCCCGGCCACGTAGACTTCTCTTACGAAGTGTCGAGATCCATTGCTGCTTGTGAGGGGGCTTTACTTATTGTAGATGCGGCACAAAGTATTCAGGCGCAAACCATTTCAAACTTATACTTAGCCCTTGAAAACGACCTAGAGA